>Ga0209835_1000189_pt1 | contig 42996 bp, 49 predicted proteins | sample LakKivwa52mmetaG_FD_184138 | JGI IMG/M metagenome (GOLD analysis project Ga0209835, IMG submission 184138) | Anoxic lake water microbial communities from Lake Kivu, Rwanda to study Microbial Dark Matter (Phase II) - Lake Kivu water 52m metaG... | ecosystem: Environmental > Aquatic > Freshwater >... | reverse complement strand
GAACAATTCCTTCAACAGTTTTAGGTAACTCAACAGTAAATATAGGAACTACTGCTGTTGCTTTAAATAGAGCCTCAGCGACACTTGCATTAACAGGTGTAACAAACACTAACTGGGATTCAGCATACACAGGAGTAAACACTGCAACCTCTGCTAACACAGTAAATACAATTGTAAAAAGAGGAGCAAGTGGAGAGTTCAGTGCGGGAGCAATCTCTGGAACTGCACTCAATGTTGGAACAGGTTCATCAACTTGGACAATAGATGATGCAGTTGCCAATGTTCTCACATTTAAAGATGGAGCAAATACAAGACTTGAAATCAAGTCCGGCGGTCTTTATGTAAATGGTTCTACAACACCACTTGGTGGAGGCGTTTCAGGAACAGGAACTTCCAATCAAATTGCATATTTCACAGACACATCTACATTAGCGTCACTGTCAACAGCAACTTATCCATCACTAACAGAATTATCTTATGTTAAAGGTGTAACATCTGCTATTCAAACTCAACTAGGAACTAAACAAGCAACAATTACAGGCGGAGCAACTACAATTGCAACATCAAACTTAACAGCATCAAGAGCATTAGTTTCTGATGGAAGTGGTAAAGTTGCAGTCGCAACAACTACCAGCACTGAAATTGGTTATGTCAGTGGTGTAACCTCTGCTATTCAAACTCAATTAAATACTAAGCCAACTGTATTAAGTGCGGCGGTATCTGCACAAGTAAACAACACATCTTTTACAAGTGTTGGCTCATTCAATCTTGTTCAAGGAAAAACATATTATATTTCATTTGCCGGAAGATACTCTATGACATATGGAGGAACATCTGGAACTCCTGGAATTGGAGTATTCTTCAGTGACACAACAACAAGTGTTGTTCCAACCATCAGTGCAACAGGTTATATAAACAGCACCGCAACAGGAACAGCATTAAATGGATTTACTTATTATACTGCATCAACACTAGCATCAGGCTCAGCAGGAAGTTTTGTAACTGGTCCTTCATATACAGCAACTGGCACAAATCGTCCAATTAGTTTTCAAGGCACTGTTTATGCAGGAACAGGAGTAACAAGAACTTTATATCTTGGTGTTAGAACTTCTGTTTCAAGTCTAGGAACCACTCTTAATGGTAGATTTATAGCACTTCAATTAGATTAAGGAGAATAAAATGAAATATTATTATCAGTTAGATACATTTAACAGATTCATAAGAATAGGTCTTATTAAAGAAGATGAGACAGATTCAGAGATTGAATTAGAAAGTATACAAGACATTCAAGTTGGCTATCATGGTATAGTTAATGAAGAAGTAGTCTTTATTGGTGCAGTAGAAAGTGAATTAATAAAAACAAATGAAGACCTTATTCTTGATATTCAAATTAAGATAAATAATCTAAGAGAGAGTTTACTATCAACAGATTATAAGGTCTTCAAATGTTTGGAAGCAAAGGACTCAGAAGAACCTCTACCATATGACTTTGAGACACTGAAAGCACAAAGAAAAGTGTGGAGAGAAGAAATTAATATTCTTGAGACTCAGAAAAGTGAGATTGAGACATCATGAAATCAATTACACAGTTTGGTTCAATAATATTTAGTGCTAAATTAAATGATGACATAATTAATGAAATAAAAGGAGATATCTATGGGACAAATAACATTTAAGACGGGGACAATAACATTTAAAGGTGGAACAGTTACATTTAAAAGTGAAGGACCTGTTGCAACTCCAACAGTTTTTGATACATACTGGACACCTACACCAGGAACACTATATTTTACAGTAAGAAACAATGACTCATTATCTGCAAGAATTTGGACAAGAGTTCAGGGAGGTTCATGGGTAGATAGAGAAATAAGAGCCTCTGGATTTGAACTTGAAATAAATATGGCCTTTCCTGACCCTGGTTTTTATCCTTATGAGATTATTGTTGATGCTTATGCATCAATATCTGGAAGAACAGATTCAGGAATTGGAACAGATTCATACACTATAACAGAATAAGGAGTTAACTAGATGAAATCAATCTCATTTCCAAGCATGTTTAATTCAAACTCAACAAGAGTAATTGAAAACAAAGAGGCCACACTAAGAAATTTAAAATCTCTTCTTTCAACAGAAAAAGGAGAGTTTTTGAGTGACCCTTTCTTTGGAATTAGATTGAAGAGATATACATTTGAGCAAAACACATTAGCACTGAGAGATATTATTATTGATGAGATTTATACTCAGATTGCAGTTTTCATGCCTCAACTAAATGTCAAGAGAAACGACATTACAATTATTCAAGATAAGTATACTTTATATGCAAGAATAAAATGTATTAATAGATTAGATTTTACAACAGATTTATTTAACATTGTAATATTTCAAGAAGGAGAGCAATAAAACATGATTAATGAGAATGAACTAATCATAGCAAATAAATCTTATACAAATAAAGACTTTGCTACCATTTATCCAGAATTACTAGAACTGGCTAAAAAACTAACCAACAAGTGGGACCCCTCAACATCTAATGAGAGTGACCCAGGTGTTGTTCTTTTAAAGTTGCTTGCCTTCATTGGAGATAAGACAAATTATAATATTGACAAAAATATTTTAGAAGCATTTATGCCTTCTGCAACTCAAGAATCTTCCATGAGAAAACTGAGTGAAATGAATGGCTATGAAATGGGCTATTACAACTCTGCAACTACAGATGTTACTTTCATGTATAGAGGTTTAATGAGTGAGATTTCAGGTAGTATGTCAATCACTCTTCCTGCATACAGCACTGTTGTGACAGGAACAGATATTACATCTACCTATGTTCTTCTTGACCGTGTTGAATTGACATCAAGAGGAGTTTCTATAACAAAGCCTGCAATTGAAGGAACTTTAAAATATCTTAGAGGAACTGATTCAAGTCTTGTTCAGATTACAAATCTAGATGATAACAATAGAATATTCTTTTCAGAAAGATTTGTTGCAGTTAATGGAATATATATCTCAAAAGAAGATGAGCCTAATAACTTATGGGACAGAGTTGACAATTTATCAACTGAAGTTCCTGGAACAAAGTGCTTTAAATTTGGCTTTGATTCTGTAAAGAATTTACCTTACATTGAATTTCCAAAAGATATTGCTTCACTCATTGGTGTTGGTTTAGACATTAAGTATATTATAACAAGAGGTTCTGATGGAAACATTAAGGCAAATCTTTTAAACAAACTTTACAACACAACAGACCTAACATCATTTACAGTTTGGACAACAGGTGCAGACAAATCAAAACTTCCGGTTGTTCTTTCAGATTTAGTTATGACAAATAACTCAGCATCTGGAAATGGTAAAAATCCTGAGACCATAGATGAGGCGTATAACAATTTTAAAAAGGTTGTAGGAACATTTACAACTCTTGTTACCTCTCGTGACTATGCAAACTTTATTTATAGACTTGTAGACAGTTCAAACAACTTTGAGGTTTCAAATGTTCAAGTGTCGGACAGAAGAACTGATATTAACTATGCAAACACAGTTGTTACTTTTAGTGAGTTTGGGCAGTTCTCAGTTTCAAATGAAGACACAACAAAGATAACTCCATTTGATTTATGTGTTTATCCACTTAATAGCATAAAATCAAACTATGACTCAGCATCATACTATAAATCTTTTAAGAGAAAGGTTATTGACAGTAACTACTTTAATAATAGACTAGATGAAGTTAAAACGATTTCTCACAGCATGAAAGAGTTAGATGAAACTGACAACTATTTATATAAAAATTACTACAATCTTAATGCAAGAATAACTACAACAAGAAAGGTTACTCCTTCTGAGGCATCTTCTATTATTGGAAATATTAAACTTGCTTTATATAAGAATTTCAATGCTAGAGAAGTTGACTATGGCTATGAGATTCCTTTTGATACTATTTTAAAAGTTATTCAAACTGCAGATTCAAGAATTAAAAATGTTAGTCTAGATGAGCCAAAACTCACAACAAAGATAATGAAGGCCAATGTTGATGCATCTGAGATTAACTATAATGCAGTTGTTTCAAACTCAAGTGAGCATCAAAAACTTCTTGCAAAGAATATTGTTGCTGGAAGAATATCATTATTTGACTATTATAGTGATTTTGAGTTTGAGTTCTTTCAAACAGTTGTTACAGGAAAACCATCTGTCATTAATTATCTAGAAAGAATGACAACAGAGGTTGTTATTTCAGAGGCTTCTATTGAGTCAGGATATAAACTTAGAGAAAATGAGATTGTTCAATTAATTGGACCTAATCTAACCACTGTTGTAACCTATCCAGTATATATTAACTTTCACTACACAGGTGGAGATGTTTTGCCTGGAATTGAATATCAATTAAAAACAAATGAAGAATTAAAGATAAACTACACAGATACAAATGATGTAGAAAGGAACATAACTTATCCGGAAGGAACAATAATCAGAGTAAGTAATTTTACTTTAACTAATACCTCAACAGACAATAGAGCAAAAATACTTAAGAGTTTCAATGGAACTCCGCTGAATATGGCAACACTAACAGCAAAAGAAACAATTGAGATAAGAGATTTTATTACTTCAACACTAGAAACAACTTGGAAATGTTATTGGTTACTGGATGAAAGAAAGAATCCTTCAAACACACTGTTCAAGACAAATGAAAAAGAAATAACTCTTTCTGAAGGAGAGTCTTTTCTATACACAGATGATGCAATGACTGAGTTAGTTATTCTAGGCTCAGGAACAAAATTAAAATTACAAAATGTAGTAACTGAAGCAGAATCAAAAAATACATGGACACTAGACAGGGCAAATTTAATTAGTTCAGAAAATATTAATGATAAAGGTTTAGCCGCCTTTTCTAGTATTGATTGGAAAACAATTAATTTTACTGATAACAATTTAACAATTCAAGAGATGGCCATATATACAATTGGAGAAGGCTCAACAATTAAGATTTCTGATGTTTCAACAAACATTACAAACACCCCAATTTCAATTGCTATAACAGAGACAATTCAATATAAAGAATCAGATTCATCTGATTTTATTGATATTCCTCAATACAGTATTGTAGGAAATGAATGGTTAATTAACTCAAGACTTGATATAAACACAAGTTCAACTCTATCACAAGAAATACTTTCAAATCACACCATAACATTTGACTACACAAATTCAAGTGGAATTCCTCAGACTTCAGTTGTAGTTACAAAAGACGGCACAAACAACACATTCTTCAATCTTAATATACCTTTACAGCGTTCTGGTGGTGTAGATATTGACCTTAAGGTTACTGTTTTTACAGACCAGAGTATTACAGAAGAAAGACTAGCATCTGCATATCTTTATAATAAAGGAATTATGCCAGAGACTCTTGTTAAGAATAGTGAAAATGAATTAATTGTTTATGAGGTCAAAGATTACACAGCAACACTATCTCTTCCTCTTGTTAAATTAAGTGACAAAGATACACTTATACTTTTCTATTGGAATAAGTCAGAAAGTGGCTCAACTGTTGCCTCTATTACTGTTTCCGCAGTTGGTGGAGGAGCAGTTAATAAATACAATCAGGCAGGCTCAGATGGTGTATTAGTTTCAGGATTAAACATCATTCAACTAACAGGAACTGTTTCAAGTCTTAGTATTACAATTGCAGGGACAGCATTAGAAAGCACAAATGATAGTATCATCATTGGTAAAATAACACCAATCAATGATTTAAATTACTCAAGATTTGGATTTAGTGATACAGATAAAACTGTTTTGACAACCTCTCTATTGGCAAGAATTAGTGAATTATCAACTAGAGGTTCTGGTGCTGAAGAGAGAGATATATTTAACTATATAGCAACTCTTGACAACTCTCATTTAATTGAGATTGAAGACTTGTCTACTCCTTATGCATTGTTTGATTACAACAATCTTGCAAATCAATTCACATTATCACAAATTGATGTTGATGGCTCAACTATAAGCATTGTAAGGTCATCAATGGTGTAATGGAGGAACAATATGATTATTAGCACAATAAAAATGACTCCAAGCATCTACAGTAAAGAGTCAAGAGATTATCAATTAATAAGTAGAATCTATGATGCGGTTTTAAATTACTCAAAAATGAGTGTAGATGAAATTGTAAATGTTCCTCTGTCAAAAAATGTCGATGAAAGATTTTTAGATTTAATAGCAAAAACCCTTGGGTTTGAATCAAAGCACAACTACAACTCAGAAAACATATTTGCTCTAGTAAGTAGTTTCAAAAAAATAATGAGTAAAAAAGGAACAAGAAAGGCAATAGAAGAGTGCATTAGTATGCTTCTAAAGTCTCAAAACATAAGAGAAAACTTTGTTGTAAACACAACTGAGAAGCCTTATACAGTAAAGATTTATGTTCCTGCAGAATTATCCGATATTATACTTCTTGAAGACATGCTAAATTATATCTTACCAGCAGGATTTGTTTATGAAATTTATGCTAGAGACCTAGGTCAAAATCTAATTGATGAAAGTTTTGCAATGGAAAATCAACAAGTTAGCATCAGTGGAACAAGTCAACAATTCTCAAGAATTGACTCTTATACAAACACATCATTAGTAACTGGAGAACCTACTGCTGAGGACATTAATGACTCTCAATCAGGTAAAGATTATATTGATGGAAATTAATAATAAAGGAGATAGAAATGAATAACACAAAAAAAGAATCAGTTGTAGATTCTAAAGAGCCTGTAACAATAGCCCTTCAAGGCAATGTTACAATTAAAAAAATTAATGCAGTAACAGGAAAAGTAGACAAAAAAACACAGAAACATAATTCAGGAAAGGTTCCTTTCTTTGATTTAATTGTTCAATGTATTGCAAAGATAAATGCTACCTCTGGAATGCCTCAATACATAAGAGGATTTGATGCATCACTCACTCCTGTTCCTACAACAACATCTTTTATCTCTTACAACAATCCAGTCATTACAAAGAATTTAGATAGTGCTTCTGTGAGATTTGAATTCTTAATACCATTTACACAAATAAGCACAACTACTCCAACAACTAAGTTTCGTTTGTATGGTGTTGCAAGTGACAATGCTCAAGTCTTTGCAGAAGTTGATTTAGGTGAAAACCCTATCATAGGTGATGGACAAACTAACTATCTTGTTATATGGACAATAACAGTTGGAAATGCTACCATTGCAATTATATAAGGAGAAATAATTATGAGTTATGTAAAAAGTCAAGATATAAAATTATTCCCATCAGCATTTAGAGGAAAATATGACACCACTGGAAATGTTGTTTTCAATCCAGGCTCAAGATTAACCACAGAGCAAAATCTAACTTCATTTGCTTCTATTGCAAGTAGTGAGCATCATTCTTTTGTTGTTGAATATGATAGTGCAGGAGTAGATAAGACAATCACAGTTAGATTAAAAGGATACTTATTTACAATCAAGATGGCACCATATCTTTCAAGTTTCACAAGCAACATTTGGGCAAAAATTAAACTTGTCAATGTTGCAACAGATGACCCTACTAAACCAAACACTGTTGACACTGCTCCTGTATTAAGACCTGTTGTTGGAGCAGGAAATATTCTTGACTCTGGCACAGCAGATGGAGACTTCATTGGTCTATCATTAACAGAGACGGAAGAAACAGGAACAGATATCTATTCATTCAAGATACTTGAGAATGTTGGAGGTGTATGGTCAGTTCCAGAATCAAGTATGCTTAAAAAGGCATCATCTGAGATAAGTAATGTTAAGTCTGGTGTTGTTCAATCTAAAGCGATATCAAATGAATTTGATACAAATCTTTTAACTGTAGGTAAAATTAATGGACTTACTGTTGATACAACAACAGGAACACTTGACATTGCAGATGGAAAAACATTAGTAGATAATGTAGGACTAACAATTGGAGCAGTTTCAACATATACAGGACCAGTTACAGTTAGGTCAGCAGGAACAAGTTCAACAATCATTCAGGGTCCAGATAATGGGACAGCAGTTCTTGTTTCAGGAACAATGGTTGGAACAAGTAATAATCAAACACTAACTAGTAAAACTTTAACCACTCCTAAAATTAATGATACATCATCAAATCATACTTATGACTTTGCTGTTTCAGAACTGCCTGAAAATAGAACGATAACACTTCCAGCATTAACAGAAAATGATGAATTTGTATTCAAAGATTTTTCTCAAACATTAACAAATAAGACTCTTACAAGTCCAACTCTTACAACTCCTTCATTAGGAGTTGCAACTGCAACATCAATTAACAAAGTTGCAATCACTGCTCCTACAACAGGCTCAACACTTACAATTGCAAATGGAAAAACATTAACAGTTAATGATTCAGTTACTCTTGCAGGAACAGCAACAGCAACAGTTAACAAAAATTTAACTGTTTCAAATGATAATGCAATTACATTAACTGCATCTGGTGAAGATAGAATCTTAAAAGTCTCCGATGCAAATAAAGAACTTGCAGGAGCGGGAACAAAGTTAACTCTTGCAAATAGTTTAAGTCTTGCAGGAACTACGGGTGTGATTAATCTCGGAACAGGAACTAATACTTTGACATTAGCCACAAGTGGAGACACCTCTGTTACTTTACCTGTTTCAGGAACTCTTGCAACAACTGCAAATATTCAAGCATTAGATGCAACAGGAACAACAACCTTTGGAGCAGGAAAAACAATCAGTGCTTGGTCAGAAACAGATGGCATTGTATCAATTACATCTCAAAACATTAGTATTACATCATCTCAAATCAGTGATAAGACAAATACATACTCATCAACAGGAACAGTTGCTGTAACAGGAACCGCAGTGGCAGCCGCCTTAGGAACTCTTGATGTAACAGGAACAACAACCTTTGGTGCGAATAAGACAATTAGTGCTTGGTCTGAAACAGATGGGAAGATTTCAATCACTTCACAAGATATCAGCATTACTAAATCACAAGTTAGTGATTTTCCAAACAGGGCGGGTTCAACTACAGACGGAGGCTCCGCAACAAATGCAACAACAACTTCCGATGTTTCAAGCACTCTTTATCCAATAGGTGTTACAAGTGGTGCAACAACTACATTAAAGCGTAACACAGGAATTTCAATGGTTGGTGGTGCATTGACAGCGAACACAGTGACAGCAACAAATTTCTATGCAACATCTGATAGAAGATTAAAAGAAAATATTGTTGACTATAAGTATCATGATTCAATTCTTGATTTAACTGTTAGAGAGTTTGATTATAAAGAATCAGGTATTCATGCTATTGGTTTCATTGCTCAGGAACTTCAGGAAAAATTTCCAGAGTTAGTTAAAGAAGATGAAAAAGGATATTTATCAATATCAGAAAGCAAATTAGTTTATCTTCTTATTGAAGAAGTTAAGATGCTAAAAGAAGAAATTAAAAAGTTAAAGGAGGAGTAATATGCCTTTTATTGAAATACAGTTTAATGGTGAAGGAGGAACAGCCTCTGCAACAGCAACTGGAATATCATCATTTTATACAAAAGAGGGTGAAGAAGATATTTTAGTTAGAGACCTTTGTCCAATTTATGAAAGTTCAACTCTTGCTTCTTTGAGTGGATATACAAAAAATGATGAAACACTAAAAGGAACTCCTAAATCATTTGGTGGGTATTATGTTATTCTAGAATATCCAGGGTATGGATTTAATTATGCAGAAGACACAAGTGTTGTTTCTCACACTCTTCCTTATTATCAGAATGGAATAACACAGCGTTGGACAAAAAGAGGTTATAAACCTCAATTTATGACAGATGGTCCTATTTACACATCAGGTGATTTTTTCTCTGCTCATCAATTAAGAATAAGAAAATATCCAACATATCTTGAATTATTATTTATCTATGAAGATACTCAAATATCAAATAAATTTTATTCTACATATTTTAAAGATGGAGTTGTTCCTAGTAGACTAATTATGAATCTTCAAGGTGCAGGTGGTGGAGGCGGAGCCGATGAAGGATTATACTCTGGTAATGGCGGAGGCTCAGGAGGTTTTGTGTTTTTGATATTAAATTTAGATAAATTATTAGAACAGGAAGGAGCCTCCTATCTTTTTAATGTTGGTGCCAGAGGTCTTGGTGGAACTGGAAATAACGATGGAACAGATGGAGGAACTACAAATTTATTATTTAATTCAGGAACTTCTTATTTAGAACTACTTAGAGTATTTGGAGGAAAAGGTGCAGGAAATGGAGGAAATAATAAATTAGGAACTGGAGGTTCATTTGAAATTTCAAGTATTCATGATAATAATTATTTCTTTAGATATAAATCTTCATTATCAGTTTCAAGTGGAGCATATTCCGGAGTATCTGGAGGAAGGATGCATAATGATGGGAGCAATATGACATCAAAAACATTTCACTCTACAAACAATCCTCATGACTGGTATGGAGTAAATCAAAAGCATTTCTCACAAAAATCAGGTGGAACAGGTTACTCAGGCGGTGGAGGTGGTGGAGGTGCCTCACTGTATGCTAATGGAGGTAATGGTGGAAGTTCAGGTTCTTCAGGACTAAATGGTTCTAAAGGTTCTGGCGGAGGTGGAGGAGCATTTAAAATTGGTGGTGGAGGTAATGGAGGTAATGGTGGTTCTACCTACTATGAGTTCTTTTACTAATCATAATATAAAAATGAGTGAAGGTAAGAAATAGATGAAAAATAAAAATTTTGCTGTAATAAAATGTCCAAAATGTGGTTATGAATATCTGCCCGCAGAGATAATATTTCCAAATTCACTAATTGGAAAACCAAGAGATATTATCAGAGATGAGAATGGTTCAATAGAGTTTTTTAATGGTGACACATTAAATACACATGAGGAATTTGATTGTGAGAATTGTGGTGTTGCATTTGAAGTTGAAACAACAATGACATTTACAACATCATATGATACAAAAACCGACTTTGATGAAGAATATGAGACAACAATCTATAAGAACAGAATAAAACTTGAAGAGCCAAAATGATAAGAATAAGAGAAGATAAATGTGAGAAGTTACCAGGAATAACGTCTTTATTTCTTTCTTTTTCATATCATAAAGAAATCATCAATTTAATTAAGAATTGTGATGCTTACTTCTTTGATAAGAAATCTTTAGAGTGGGAACTTCCAATCAACAGTCTTTCTTATATAATTGATAATCTTGTTTACTATGATAATATTGAACTGCATCTCATGTCTGATGAAAAAGATATCTCTGATATTGAGCCTACATTGAGATACAAATTAGACCCATTTGATTATCAAATGGAAGGTATTAAATTTGGACTGAATAAAGATAGATGGTTGCTTTTAGATGCACCAGGGCTTGGTAAAACAGCACAAATCATACATATAGCAGAAGAGTTGAAAGAAACAAGAGGATTGAAGCACTGTCTGATTATTTGTGGCATTGCATCTCTTAAGACAAATTGGAAGAGTGAGATTGAAAAGCATTCTAATCTGAGTTGCATGATTCTTGGAGAAAGAAAGACTAGAACAGGTTCAGCAGTAATTGACTCTGTTGATAAAAGAGCGGAGCAAATTAAGGAATCTATTGATGAGTTCTTTATTATTACAAACATTGAAACACTGAGAAGTGATGATGTTTTAAACGCGATTAAAAAAGGAAAGAATGACATTAACATGATTGTTGTTGATGAGATTCACAAAGCAAAATCAAATCAAAGTCAACAAGGTAAAAATCTTCTTAAATTAACAAAAGCAAAATATAGAATTGGTGCCACCGGAACTCTTTTATTAAATAATCCACTAGATGCATATGTTCCTCTAGCATGGATAGGTGAAGAACAATCAACACTAACAACATTTAAACACTTCTACTGTGAATTTTCAGATACTAATCAAGTGACAGGTGTTAAAAACATGAATATATTAAAGAATCATCTTAACTCATGTTCACTCAGAAGAACTAAAGATTTATTGAATTTGCCACCAAAAACAATTATTACTGAGTATGTTGATATGAATGATAAACATAGAAAGTTCTATGATGATGTCAGAAAAGGAATTAAAAGTGAGGTTGACAAGGTAAAACTGACAACACAATCAGTTCTTGCCATGATTACAAGATTGAGACAGTCTACAGCATGTCCTAGCATTTTAACATCAAGTGAAGTTACTTCAAGTAAGATTGAGAGGGCCGTAGACCTTGCAGAACAGATTATAAGTAATGGTGACAAGGTTGTTATCTTCTCAACTTTTAAAGAGACTGTTAATCAATTAAAAGAATTGCTATCAGAGTTCAATCCTGCTATAATGACAGGCGACACAAGAGAAGAAGATGTTGAAGCGGTCAAGACAAAGTTTCAAACAGAATCTTCTTGTAAGGTTTTTATTGGAACCTGGCAAAAAGCAGGAACAGGAATCACACTGACTGCGGCCAACTATATGATTTTTATTGACACTCCTTGGACATGGGGTGAGTTTGAGCAGAGTCAAGACAGAATCTATAGAATTGGAACAAGTAAATCTGTTTTTATATACAATCTAATCTGCAAAGACTCAGTTGATGAGAGAGTAAGAGATATTGTTTATACTAAACAAGCCATCAGTGATTATGTTATTGATGATAAGATTGGTCAGCATGGTGTAGATAGACTCAGAAAATATTTAATGGAAGAAATTTAAAAATTTGTTGTGAACATTAGAATTAGTTGTATATTATTGTTGAACTAGAATCTGTTAGTTTTTAAATGAAAGGAGAAATTAACATGAAAGCAACCTGTATTTGGCAACCACGATATTGGGACCAAAAAGTTCTCATTAGCAAGATGGATGTGCGAAGAGATAAGTGTTATGTATTTTTCTGCTGTGACAGAAACAAGCCCGATTTATATTCATATGATGGCTCAAGAGTAATAAGTGAAATCAGAGTAGGAACAAATGGAAAAATTCCTTGCTATGAAGTTCCACTAGATTGGTTACAAAGTGAGGGAGACCTTACACCAGAACTTATTAAGATTAGAGATGCAGAATACGCTAAATATAAGAAAACTTTTCTCAAGAAGAAGTAGTTAAAATCAAACACAAAGACAAAATTGTTCAGCAAGATAAAAAAATTGTTGACAATTTTATTTTTTAACTGTATAATTAGTGTATATGATAGAATGAAAGGAAGATAAGATGTGTATAAAATTATTAGCATTACAAATTATCATCAATTTGATGGAATTGAATTGACACAGAAAGACTTTATTAAACTCATTGAAGTTCTTGAAATGGGAACATTTTACTTTACCGCTGAGGTTTTACATGACGGAAAAAAGGAAATTCACTCAAATTTATCTAGATGAGTTTTTTTTGCAAAACCTCATTGTCCTTGACAAATGATTGATTTAGTGATATAATAGATAGTGTAGAGATATCACTCATGAAAAGGGGTAATTAGAATGACAGACAGAGAAATTAGTCAATATGTTTATCACTTCAATACTAAAGTTGCTGAGATTCTTGGAAAGTCTCCAATGAATATTTCTGTTGAATTATCTAAGGCTGTTCGCACTGCTGGAACTTGTTACAAGACATCTTCAACATCAAGAAATGCTGTTATCAGAATTAGTCGTGTTCTTGCTGGTGTGCGTAGTATTGAAGAAACTAAAAACACTATTGTTCATGAATTGTGTCATGCCTATAATGAAAAAGGTGATTGTCATGGAGCAGGTTGGAAGCAAGTTGCTCAAAAAGTAGGCTCTGCCCTTGGGTATAATATTACAAGAACCTACAGACTGTCTAATGAACAAAGACAAGATTTAACATCTAAGGTTCAAGTAACAAAGAAACCTATTGGAATCATTGAGGTTCCTGAAATTGGTTATCGTAAGTATATTTACAAGAAGTGTCGTGGATATCATGATGAATACAAGGGCTGGTTCTTTCGTAAAGATGGTCAAAGATATAATATTGTGTTCACCAAATTATCCTAATGAAAAACATCAATAAAATGAAAGGTGTTATACATGAAAATTTCAAGGGAGGAGATGCTAATGCTTGAAGATATTAAAAAATCATACCTACAAAGTGCAAACAACATTTCTGATTGGCAGACTATGGACAAAAATCTATTAGCCAATTTATATCTAAAGTATGAGCATAAGGAGCCTGAAAAGAGTTACTACTTCTCTGCTTTAATGCTTAGATATTGGAATAATGTCTACAAGTTCTACAAGACATCAAGAAGTGCTAGACTTGAAATAAGTGACTTCACAAGTTGGTTGGCGGAGTCTTTCTTTGTTGCTTTTAAATATCGTAAATGGACAGACCCTAATAATAAACTATATAATGACCCACAAGGACCAGACAAAGTAATCAATCGCTGTATCTATTCAACTCGCATGAGATACTATCAGTATTATAACATGGACAAGCGTAAGATTAACTACATCACAGACTCAATTGACAGACAGATTGAGACATTCGGCCAAACAGCGGAGGTCTATAGTCTTCTAAGCACAAATGATATTAAAGAAGATGATGACCAATGTTTAGAAGTCATTAACTATCTAATATCAAAAGGTCTTATTTTCAATAGTATTGTTGTTGACATCATTTGTTATGGTGACACTTTTAGAGGAATAAAAACTATTACAAGAGTTAGTGCTGAAGATGATGATTCAGACAACATTACAACTGAAGATGGAGAAAATGATGATGAGAGTCAAGAACTTAATTCTGACAATATTGATGACGAAGACTTTTCAGACTCAGATATTATTGAATCAGATGACTTTGAAAAGAATGACAGTGAAGAGAACATTGAAGATTTTGAAGAAGAAAAACAAGTAGAAGTCAAGATGACTAAAAAGGTTAGTTATCGTTCTGAGTTTTCTTTGAGAAAATTAATGGCTCAAATGAGACAACTTGGAGATGACTATGTGACCTACTTCAGTGAAGCATATCAAGTGGAGTCTTCTGATGTTATTCATGCAATTGAAAAGATAAAGGACCTTGATGATAGAAAACAACTATCTAGATTTGTTAATAAGGTTATTTCAAGTTTGTCAAAGAATAAAAAGGTGGTTGATATTTTATGTTAATTGAACTTCTTAATTCAAACAACTATATAAGTTATAACATTAAAACCGCACAAATCTTTGGTTTAAATACAGCGGTATACATGACGGAACTTTTAAGTATCTTTGAAAAGGCACGAAACAAAGATAAGTTGATTGATAAGGAATACTTTAAACTTGACCGAAAATATGTGTTCATGAGAACTACTTTGTCTATTGAAGAGCAACTTAGAATAGATTCAAAACTTGCTCAGGTAGGCATTCTATTTAAGCATCAAGACAATCCTGACATCATTAAAGTTGATACTAAGATGTATGCTTCAATAATCACAAGTGAAGATGTTATACTGATTGATGACTTATCAAGAAAACTTGGAGGACTCAATAAAAAAGACCCTAAAGAATCAAAGAGACAGGCTGTTATCACTGCTTTAAAAAACTCTATTCAAGTGTCTAATTATGAACTGCTTACAGCCCTCAGAGATTGGGTAGATGCCATCTTTGCAAGTCCTAAAGGAAACTATCTGTCTAATGCGTCAGTAAAACTGTTTCAAGACACTTTGAATTCTTATACTAAAGGTGACTTAGACCTTGCTCTTAGACTTGTTCAAATAGCAACCATACAAGGTTATCGTGATTGTCAGTGGGCAATATCTGTCTATGAAAAAGATAACCAAATTAAAAAATCAATTCAAGATAAACAACCTCGTGTCACTACTCAGAAGAGAGCAACTGCTGACACTGTTGGAGACAAAGTTTACTAAAGACTTTGTTTCTTTTGTTGACAGATAATTAAAAAAAGTGTATAATAGAGTTAGATAAATAACATTGTGAGGTATAAAATGTATAGTAAATTATTTCATTCAGAAGTATTTGTTCCAGAATTTGCATTTGAAGATGTTCGTAATATTCAAAAAAATATACAGACAGTTGAACTTTCAAAACACTTTGAAGAGCAACATGTTGACACATTTGACAAAAAACATTGTCTAGAAAAGACAAAGATTATGTCTGCAATTGACTCATTAAAGAAAAATCAAGTTGACCCTTTTGAGATTGAACTCAGTAAGGATTACTATAAGTTTGGACCAGGTTGGCATGTAACTAAGTTTGTTGTTAGAGTTCCTTATGACACTTATCGTGATGTAACATTTGTCATTGCAACTAGAACTGATTCAACTCATGCGTTTATTAAAACTGCTTGGCTCAATGATAAAAGAGATGTTCATTTAACTCTAGATAAATCAAAATACAGCACAGACCTATAAAAATATTGTATAACAAGATAGGTGGAGAGAGAAAATAATGACTGAAAACAAAGAATGTTGGTTAAAAAATGAATGTAATCAAAAGGATTGTGGAGACTTCTGCATGAGACTTTTTAAACTTGATTACTTATATAAAGAAGCATTAATTTCGGCTCAACAAAGAAAACATGTTGCATTGTGTATTGATGCGGACGGCACTGATGAAGATGCTTTCATAAAATTAAAAAACATAGAAAATAACATTGAAGATTTTATTGCACAAGGAAAGAATCTATATATTCACTCGACTAACACAGGAAATGGTAAATCAAGTTGGGCACTTCGTTTTGTTCAAACCTATTTCAATAAAATATGGCTCAAATCATCTCTAAGATGTAAAGCATTGTTTATCAATGTTCCTAGATTTCTACTAGCACTAAAAGAAAACATTTCAGATAGAAGTGATTATGTCGCTCACATCAAAGAAAATATGCTAACTGCTGATATTATTATTTGGGATGATATTGCCACAAAACAGACCTCTATATTTGAGTCAGAACATCTTTATAGTATGATTGAGGCTCGAATAGCAGAAGGCAAATCAAACATCTTTACATCAAACCTCACTGCTCTAGAGATGCATAAATCACTGGGAGATAGGCTTTACTCAAGAATAGTTAATCTCAGTCAGGACATTGAGTTAAATGGTGCTGACAAGCGTGGAATATAATATTGATTTGTTTGCAGGAAAGGAAATGTAGATGATACAATTACAAGCGTTAAATAGAATACTTAAAGAAAAAGACACTTCCTTCATTGTGCTGAACAATCTAAATGAAGATTATTTTTCTGAGTATGTAGATGAGTTTACTTTCATTAAAAATCATCTTAGCAGATATGGAAATATTCCAGATACAGAATCATTCTTAAATAGATTCTCTGATTTTGAGATTATCAATGTAGAAGAAAAGAACTCATATCTTCTATCAGAGTTGATTGCAGATAAGAATACTAGAAATCTAGCCACCGTGTTTAATAAGATTAGAACACTGCTCATGGACAGCAAGACAGATGAGGCAATGAATCTATTTAAAGATTCTTCTTCAACTCTATCCACGGGTGTTGCATTGCAATGTGTAGACATTTTAAAAGACACCTCTCGATATGATGCGTATGTTGAAAGAACAAAAGACTTTCAGAAGTTCTACATCAGCACAGGTTTTGATGAACTTGATAAAATTATGGGTGGTTGGGACAGAGAAGAAGAACTTGGAACAATTGTTGCAAGAACTAATTATGGTAAAACCTGGATTCTATTAAAGAGTGCTGTTGCATCAGTTCAGCAAGGTCTAAGAGTTGGAATCTACTCAGGTGAAATGAGTGAGAGAAAGATTGGATATCGTATTGACACATTGATTGGACATCTTTCAAATGGAAGTCTAACCCATGGAAACATTGCAGTTCAAAATGATTACAAGAAATATATAGATGAACTACCTAAAAAATATACCGGCTCTCTTAAGGTTCTAACACCCACAATGATTGATGGTCCTGGTGGTGTAAACTCACTTAGAACATTCATTGAAAAAGAAAAATTAGACATTCTATTTGTTGACCAACACTCATTGCTTGAAGACGATAGAAAAGCAAAGAATCCTGTTGAAAGGGCTGCCAACATATCAAGAGACTTGAAGAATCTGCAGGTCATGAAGAAGATTCCTATCATTAGTGTGTCTCAGCAAAACAGAACTATAAATGAAACAGGAAAAGTTGACACCACTCAAATTGCTCAGTCTGACAGAATTGGACAAGACTCAACCTCAATCATATTTCTAGAGAAAAAAGATGATATCATTAAACTAACACTTGTTAAATCTAGAGACAGTGAGAATGGTAAAACAATTTCATATAAAGTTGATTTCAATACTGGCATGTTTGTATACATTCCTGAGGCTGAAGATGAGTTGGCATCTAATCACAGTGAAAACTACTCTGGAAGATATGATGTTGAGTCCACAGGTAAGGAAGTGTTCTAATGAATCTAATTATTAACAATCGTCTTATTGATACTCCTATTGTTAAGATTTTAAAACAAATTAAATCTGAAATAACAACAGGAAAACTTGCTACATATCATGAAAAGCATGACAATGTAGTTGTAACATGTCCTTTTCATAAAGATGGTAAAGAATCGCATCCATCATGTGGAATATATTGTGGAGATGAGCCAACAATTGAATATGGATGGTTCAAATGCTTCACTTGTGGAGAAACTGGTCCATTAACTAAGTTTGTTGGTGAATGTTTTAATGCAAATCAAGATTTTGGAAAAGAGTGGTTACTTGAAAGATATGGTAACACACTTGTTGAAAGAAAAGCACAACTTCTTCCAATTGATTTAAAGCGTCATAAAGTTGATTATTTAGATGAGAAGATTCTAGATACACTTCAAAATTATCATCCTTACATGACAAAAAGAAAGTTGTCTAGTGAGATTATTGAAAGATTCAAGATAAGATATGATACAGAAACAAAATGTATTGTGTTTCCTGTGTGGGATGAAAAAGGCAAACTTTTAATGCTCACAAAAAGAAGTGTTGAAAATAAGATGTTTCTTATTGATGAGGACAAAGAAAAGCCTGTTTATCTTCTCAACTTCATTAAGAGTCAGAATATAACAAGTGTATACATCTGTGAATCACAAATAAACGCACTAACTTTATGGTCATGGGGTTATCCTGCTGTTGCACTATTTGGAACAGGTTCAAAGACTCAATATGAAATACTATCAAAATCAGGAATAAGAGTTTATAATCTGTGCTTTGATGGTGACACTCCTGGCGATAAGGGAACAGCAAACTTTATAAAACATCTTGAAGATAAGGGTGCACTAATAAATGTTATAAAAATTCCAAGAGGAAAAGATGTCAATGACTTAACAAAAGAAGAATTTGATAAATTAGTATTGACAGCCTAGAAAATAAACTGTATAATTAAAATGAGAAAAAACTCAAAAAATTTAAAAAGGAGAAATTACAAATTATGGCAAGACTAGATTATTCGACCTATGTTCAAAAAGAATCAAACCAAAACTCTGGTGACAAAGATTACAAAGTATCATTCTTTGCTTTGAAGGATGATGGAGATGAAGCAGTTGTTCGATTTGCTTATGACAGTGTGGAAGACTTTCACATTGCAACTGTTCATGCAATTGAAGTAGAAGGAAAACAAAAGCGTGTTAGTTGTCTAAGAACTGGAAATGAACCTCTTAGCAAGTGTCCACTATGTGAAGCAGGAAATCGTGTTTATGATAAGATGTTTGTCAAAATCATTCAATACACAACTGATGCAAGTGGTCATGTTCAATTTCAAGCGAAGATTTGGGAAAGACCCGCATACTTCAGTAAAACTCTTGAAAACTATTTCAAAGAGTATGGTCCTTTGGCAGACAGTGTATTCAAGATTAAGCGTCGTGGCAAAAAAGGTGATACTAAAACCACTTATGACATTCTTTATGCAAATCCTGCAATTTACAAAGAAAACATCTATGTGAAAAACTTCACTGATTTTGATAACTTTGAAATCAACAAGTTCTTCTATACTGAGAAGACTGCTGATGAGATGCGTATTTTCTTGACAACAGGAAAATTTCCTGAAAAGCAAAAGACTGCAACATCTACAATTGCACCAGCAGTTCCTACTCCATCTCAACCAGTCATTACTCAAACTCAAACCGGCGGATATGTTCAACAAACAACCACAGGAGCACCTGTTCAATCTACTGTAACAACCACTCCTTATGTGGCTCCAAATCCAGCATCTGCAACTCAATCAACTCAACCAACAGAGTCTGACCCAACCTCACAAAGACCTCGTCGCTATACCTATTAATCAATAGGTGCAAACAATGACAGCATTAGAAAGTCTATGGGGTGCTGAGTTTACTGTAGTCAGCACCCCTGACAAAATAAAGAAAATCATTGATAAGATTTCAAATCCTAAAGATTTACAGGTTGTGGTTGAGAAACAAATTAAGTCAAAGAAACTGTCTGTTGAAGACAGACTTTCTTTAATTACTGAAAATGTTCTCAAAATCTTAGGACAATTTAGAGATAATATCATGGTTGTTAAATCAAGACAGCAGTTGACTGATTTTTTCAATCTTGCTATTAAGAACGGTGAGATTGTAATTGACACAGAAACTAACAACAGTCTTGACCCTTTAACTTGTCTATTGATGGGACCTTGCTTTTTTACAAAAGGTCATAAGCAAGTATATGTTCCTCTAAATCATATCAACTATCAAACAGGTGAAAGACTTTCTTGGCAACTCACTGAGAATGATATCAGAGATGAATTATTGCGTTTAAAAAATGTTAAAATCATCATGCATAACGCTAAGTTTGACACTCAAGTCATTAAATGCACCACTGGAGTTGAGTTAGTTGCATATTGGGATACCATGATTGCGGCCAGACTTATTGATGAGAATGAACGCTCTGCAGGTCTTAAGAATCAATACATTGATAAAATTGACTCAAATCAAGAGAAGTATGCTATTGACCATCTATTTGAAAATGTGCAATATGCGTGGGTTGACCCTGATATTTTTGCTCTTTATGCGGCGACTGATGCTTTCATGACAGATGAGTTATATAGATGGCAAAAGAAATTCTTTGAAAACAATTCTGACACAGAACATGTTTTAAATCTTCTCATGACACTAGAGAGCCCACTGGTTGAAGTTACTGCTGATATGGAATTGGCTGGAATTGAACTTGACTTATCTTACACTGAAAAACTAAGTGTTAAATATCATGAGAAATTGAAGATAGTAAATGAACAAATCAATAAAGAAATTGACAAGTATCGTTCAATCATTGATGCATGGAAATTATCATCAGAAGGCTCAAAACTTGCAAGTAAACTCACAGAGCCAATTAACTTTGGCAGTCCTACTCAACTCGCTATTCTGCTATATGATGTTCTTAAAGTAAAATCAGTAGATAAACTAAAATCAAGAGGAACAGGTGAAGAGATTCTAACTCTTATTACAGAACAAAATGATATTCCATTATGTAATCTTATTCTTGAATATCGTGGACTAACAAAACTGATTGATACTTATGTTGATAAACTTCCTACAATGCTTAACAAAAAAGACAATAGACTTCACTGTTACTTTAATCAGTTAGGAACAGATACGGGTAGATTTAGTTCAAGTGAACCAAACATGCAGAACATTCCATCTCATAATAGAGAAATTCGCTTGATGTTCAAGGCTCGTGATGGTTATATGTTTGTAGGTGGAGACTTTTCATCTCAAGAACCAAGACTTACCGCTCACTACTCTCAAGATGAAAACATGCTTAAAGCATATGAAGAAGATAAAGACTTGTATGCTGTTATTGCTCAGAGTATGTATAACAATAACTATGAAGACAATCTTGAGTTCTATTCCTCAGGAACAAAACTAATCATTGAAGGAAAAGAAGTAATTACAGGAAAAAAGACACATCAAAACAAGGTAGGTAAAGAGCGTCGTGTTCAAGCAAAATCAGTTCTATTAGGACTACTATATGGTCGTGGTGCTAAGTCAATTGGCGAACAAATAAACAAGACTGCAAAAGAAGGTCAAGAAATTATTGATAGATTCTACAGGTCATTTCCAAAAGTAAAGAAATGGATTGACAGTGTTTATGAACATGTTAAGACAACGGGCTATGTAGAAGACTTCTATGGAAGACGAAGAAGATTGCCTGATATTCTATTACAACCTTATGTTGTAGAAGTGTTAAATAAAGATAATGGTGAAGTCAATCTTGAAAACTTTAATCCATTCTTAGGCTGTGAGAACAAGAGTGATAATGATAAACTTATCAATGAATATCTTGCTTTAACAAAAAACATTCGTTCTTACAAAGACTTTGAAGAACTCAGATTGGTTGCTGAGAATGAAGGAATTAAGATTCAAGCAAATACAAACAAGATTGCACAGGCAGAAAGACAATCAGTCAACGCTATTGTTCAAGGTGGTGCGGCCACTCTTACTAAGATGGCAATGCTCAACATTCATAGAGACCCTGTATTAAAAGAACTTGGATTCAAAATGCTTCTTACAGTGCATGATGAATTAATGGGTGAGTGCCCTAAAGAGAATGCTGAAGAGGTTGCTGAAAGACTGTCTAAGGTCATGGCAGACACTGCAAAACCTTATATGAAAGTTCCAATGAAGTGTGATACCTATATTGTATCTCATTGGTATGCAGATGAAATGACAGCATCTTTACAAGCAGAATACAAGAAATTAACTGCTAAGATGTCTGATGAGAAAGCATTTAAAGTTCTTTGTGATAATCACACTGAATTAGAGATTGACAGTCTTCGTGGAGTCATCTATAAATCAGAAATTATAATGTAGTTGACAGATAGAATTAAAAAGTGTATAATATAAAGTGTGTAGAGATAACACATAAAAAATAATTATTGAAAGGAACAAACAAATGATTATAAAAGTAACTCAGTTTCAAGAAGTATGCAAGAAGATTTTAGAGGCAGTTGATTCGTCTGGCGTTGTATTAGTTAGTGAAACTCTAGAACTGGAGACAATTAACAAGAAACTTCATCTTAATGTTACAAACAATGAGTATTATGTAACGGTGACTATTGATGTTGATGATGATAGTGAGTTTCATGCTGTTGTAAATGCGTCACTATTTTTAAATCTCATTTCCAAACTTACTACAGCAGACATGCAAATGACAATCAAAGACAATTCACTTGTCATCAAATCAAATGGTAATTACAGAATTCCTTTGATTTTTGAACATGACAAACTTGTTCAGTTGCCAAAGATTAATATTGGTGAAGTCACAAGCAATTTCACTATTTCAAATGAGATTCTTCAAAGTGTTTTAAAGTTCAACAGTAAAGAACTTCAAAAGAGTGGAATCAAGAAGATTGTTCAAAAAATGTTTTATATTGATGAGAAAGGTGCAATCACATTTACTAATGGTGCGTGTGTAAACTCTTTCACTCTTCAAAAACCAATCAAACTACTTCTAACTGAGAAGATTGTTAAGTTATTCAAACTATTTCTTTCTGATGAAGTTGAGTTTACTCTTGGGGCTGATGTGACATCAAATAACACTATTCAGACAAAGGCTCGTTTCAAAGACAAAGATGTTGAGATTACAACCATTCTATCATCAGACAGTTCATTGATTAACAGTGTTCCTGTTGATGCAATTCGTGGTCTTGCTTCTTCACAATTTGCTCGCAGTGTTGTAGTTGAAAAAAGAGCAGTATTGGATGCAATCAATCGTCTATCATTGTTTGATAAGACAAATGTTGTTACACTTTATACCTATATGAATTTCTCAAGAGAAGGTCTTGTAATCTATGATACTCGTAGAAATAACTATGAACAAATCTCAACAGTAAGTGCTTATAATTCTGATGAGTCTTATGAGTTTGTTCTTGATACAAATGACTTCAGAATCACTCTAGAAACAAATAATGACCAATACATCACTCTTAATTTTGGTAACAAGAGAGCGATTATTATTGACCGTCCTAACATTAAAAACATTTTACCAGAATGTATTGTTAGTGCTTAATGGTAAAGAAAAGAGGTTCATATGAGTAAGACACAACCAATTGAAACAAGTCTTGATATCTATTCAACTAATCTATTCTCAAATGATGATTACAAGAAAGATATTATTAAGATTTGTGACCTGCACAGAGAGACTACTCCACTGGTATCTAAAGTGCAACTTGATGAGGCAACACTAAAAACAAACAACTTCTTTGATTATGACTTCACAGGTGAAATTAAGTTCTATCCTTTTAAGTTAAATGAAATTATTAAGAATCTTGACTTTAAAGTTCTTGTTATCACAGGGGCTAGTGGGTCTGGTAAATCAACCTTTAGTAAATTCTTTGGTGAAGAAGAAAAAATTGAATGGAATAATTCAAAAGCCATTATCTCTAACTTTTCATCGTCTGATGAAGCAGTAGAGAAACTTGGTGCTGTTGGACTAAACAGTATTCCAACTTGGTGCAAACCTCGTAGTGTTCTCAGCGTTGGAGAAGGTTTCCGTGCTGACCTGGCCCGTAGGCTAAAAAGTGGCTGTGTAATTGATGAGTTTACATCTACAGTTGATAGAAATGTTGCTATGTCAACATCAAAATCAGTTAGTAAATACATCAGAAAAAATAACTTACACAGTTGTGTCTTTGTGTCTTGTCACAAGGATTTCATAGATGTGCTTTGTCCAGACTATGTTATCGACCTTGATGATGAAGCACTATATGACACAAGGGGGTTACTTCAGCGAAAATTTGAGTTACAAATCTATGAAAAACAAAACAAACGCGAAATTTGGAACATTTTTAAACAACATCACTATTTAAGTGCAGATTTAAATATTGCAAGTAAAATGTTTGTTGCATATCTAAATGATGAGGTTGTCGGAATGTGTGCTATACTTCCACAACCCGGTGTTGCAGGTCTGAAACATCCTGCTTGGAGAGTTCACAGACTTGTTGTTCTTCCAGACTATCAAGGTCTTGGAGTTGCTGTAAAATTGCTTGAGTATGTTTGTGACTTGTTTGCAAAGCAAGAAAGAGTTATTTATATTAGAACATCACATGTCAAACTGATTGCTTATATGAGGCACAGCAAAAGATGGCAAGGTGATGGAGTCTTAGAAAAGTCTCATGCTGACACAGGTGCTTTAAGTGGAAGAAGAGTTCATGAAACAAGATTATCAACTTCATTTAAGTATATAGCACCTTGTGAAAATGTTGTCGGCAGACAGTATGATTATTTGACCTTCAAAGACAGAAGCACAGATGATGCTATTGTAAAGCCTAGTTTATTCTAAGGAGACAAGATGGCAGTAAATAGAGGAAAACAATTTGAGGCAAAGTTTCGTGAAGATTGGGCTAGGACAGTTCCTGCCTCTTTTCTTCTTCGCCTTCCTGACCAAGTTTCAAATTATGCTGGATACTCTTCTAACATCTGTGATTTTATTGGCTATAATTATCCAAATTTATTTTTAATTGAATGTAAAAGCATTCATGGAAACACTCTTTCATTTACTAATCTTACTCAGTTTGAAAAATTAGTTGATTACAAAGACATTAAAGGTGTATTTCCTGGTGTTATTGTGTGGTGGGTTGACCACGACACTGTTGCATGGATATCTGTTACAGAAGTAATGAAGATGAAAAATGATGGAAAAAAGTCAATTAATGTGAAGATGGTAGGAGAAAAAGTGTATGATATAGTGACAATACCATCTGTCAAGAAGCGTGTGTTTTTAGACAGTGATTATAGCGTTCTCACAAAGTTAGGAGGAAATTAGATGTCAGGAAATGAAACATTTTTAAAATCAACAGATGTTGAAAAAGTTCAAAAGTTAATGAATGACACTGAGACAAATGTTGATTATTTTAACTCAACTGTCATTCAGGTAGTTAAAAAATATTCTGAATCACTTGATAATTTAATGAGTGATTTGTATATTGAATGTATCAAAAACAAAAATGCAACTACAGATATTTTAGAGCAGTATTATCTTGAGTTGAGCAATATGATTTACTTCATGATTGAAAAACTTGAGCAGATAAGTGTTTTTGCAGACATGTCTAAAAGTGCATCTAAAGAAGTTTATTCAAAGAGTTACTTATCAAATCAAGTAAAAGAATCAGGAACAGGCAAAAACAAGACCACAGTTGCTGAACTTCAAGCACAAGCAGAAATTGACGCTCAATATGAAACGATTGTATCAAGCATTTACGACCATGCATATAAGGTTGTTAAAGGCAAGATAGACTCTGGTAAAGATATGATGAATACACTGAGAAAAATTATAACTCACAGAATGACAGAGGAACAACTATCAATGTATGGCAATGGAAGATTCACTTCAACAAATAGAGAGGTAACAGAGGAATAATTATGAGATATGATTTACACTTTAGTTTTAATAATGAGCAATATAATGGTGCTAATGTAAACACCAAAGACTTTGAATATGTCATTGATGAAGACCTTCAAGACATTATTGAATATCTTTATGAACAGAGATTTGAAATTAAATATGAGCCTCGTGCATGGTATTTAGAAAATGGTGCAAATGAGTTTGTAAAAGAGATTGAGTATCAATGGTGGCACAATACATTGGATACAATAACTCTATACAAGGACCATTTATTTAAAGATTGGCTCAAAGAAAAATATTATGAACACGCTTTATGTAAAGCATCTATTGAAATTGTAACAGAATCATTGAAAGATATAGAAGAGCATTATATAAATCTATGTCTTGAATTTGACAAATAATTTGAAAGGAAAAAATTATGGCTGAACTAACATTATCTGATGTATTAAAGAAAATTAAAAAGGATTTTGGAGACGGTGTTGTTAAAGTTGGTGTTGAATCACTAGATGTTGATGGCATTCTATCACTAGGTTCTCCTTCATTTGATTTTTGCATTTATGGAGGTATTCCTGAAGGTCGTATGGTTGAGTTCAGTGGACCGGAATCAAGTGGAAAAACAACAACCGCCTTCTTAACAGCGGCGTCTTATCAAAGAGAAGAGATTAAGAGAAATTCTGATAAGCCACGAGCAATTGTTTATCTTGACAATGAAGGAACTGCTGACCCAATCTGGGCAAAGAAAATGGGATATGACATGAGTGCAAATGCAAAAGTGTCAACAATCTTGATTCGTCCAGAGGCACAAAGTGCGGAACAAATCTTTGACATGGCAATCAGTATGTTAAAGACAGGTGAGATTGGTCTTCTTGTTTTTGACTCAATTGCGACATTAGTTCCACAACAAATTGCTGAAGAGTCCATGGAAAAGAAACAAATGGGGGGTGTGGCGGCATCTCTAACTCGATTTGCAAACACAATTGTAGGAGTATTGCGAAAATATAAGGCAACTCTTATTGGAATCAATCAAGTCAGAGAAAACGTGAGTGGTTATGGGGACTTCTTGGTTACTCCAGGTGGTCGTGCTTGGAAGCATCAATGCTCAGTTCGTCTCATGTTTAAAAGAGGAGAATTCTTTGATGAAGATGGAAATAAACTAACAAAGAATGCTGACTCCCCCGCAGGAAATCTAATTGAAGTTGCAGTTCTTAAAACAAAAGTTTGTAAGTGGGATAGAAAATTAGGTTATATGCATCTTAATTATGACAGAGGTGTTGATATTCTTGAGGATACTCTCGATGTTGCAACTCATTTTGGATTCATTGATAATAGTGTTCAAGGCAGTTATCTCATCTTAGACCCAGATACTGGTGAAGTAATGAAAGATGTTAATGGTAAAGATATTAAAATCAGAGGTAGAAAGAATCTTCGTCCATTCTTTGATGCAAATCCTGATATTTGGAAGAAACTTTATACCAAGGTCTATGACAAATTAAGAATTAAAGAAGACGCAAACATTGTTGCATTTGAAAAAATGTTAAACACAAGTATTGAAGAAAGATTTGGAATTGACCTTCAAAAAGAGGCAGAATAGAATGAACATTGTTAATAGAATTCTATTTACAAAAGAAAGATTTGGTGATGAACTTTACATCAAGGTTGCTCAGCAGGTTAAGATTCTGATTGAAGCAGGAAATCTCTGCACAATCTTTAGTCCTGATGACAACTCTGATGTTGTTATCATTGAACATGTGCCAGCAAATCCTTTAAGTCTTCAGCCTTATCCTTACTACTTATTTCCTGATGAGGCGAATTATGTTTCAATTTATATTGCAAAAAAGAACTTGAAACAATATGAGAGTGAAGCACTTGACCTTGCAAACTCTATTAAAGAAACAGAAGACGAAGTGGATAAAGAATTGTCTGAATCAAAAGACTTAAAGAGTAGTGGAGGTAACATCAACTAATGAGAAAACTAAAGTTGAAAATTAAGCGTCTTCTGTGGAAGATTAAAAACATTTTTCACAAATATTCAAAAGAAGATAAAGAATTAATCAAGAAAAATAAAAAATTGATTAAAGAATTTCCATTTCTTTTAGTAAGAAACAGATTTAGTGGACAAGTTCCTATTGACTATGATTACACTTATACTGAGTTAGATTACGACATGCCTACACCATGGAGAGAATCATTTGGAATTGAAATGTGTGAAAAGATTAAGAAGTGTTTATTGAAGGCAGATTATCTTGATAAATATGTTATCACACAAATCAAAGAGAAGTATGGAACTCTTCGTTGGTATGATTATGGGGTGCCTAAAGTAATATCAGATGAGTTTTCAGATATCATTGATTACTATGCAGATAAATCTATGTTAGTGTGTATAGAAACTGGAAAGCCAACTAAATATGTAACAACAGGCTGGATTTCATATATCAGTGAAGATTGCTTTAAAGAAAAAATTAAAGAGAGACCTAATCTTGGATATTTTGAACTCACATGGTCAGACATTCCTGTTAGAACAACCCATTATCCTTCAGGAGAAAAAGTTAGAAAAGAATCACAACTTAAAGGTGACATGATGGTTGCTTGGAAAAGATACTCAAAACACAACAATGACCTCAATAAAGAAAATAATAAATATAATCTTGAGGACTTAACTGAGTCTAAAGAAACTATTATAAAGACAGGACTGTGGGAAGATGTCAGTAAATAAAGAGTCAACACGATACTTCTCAGACATTCATGAAAAGTCAGTATGCAAACTATTAAATGCTCAGCAACAGTCAAGTTCTGGAAGTGGTAAGTTTCGTAAGGGTGATGTTGTTCAACATGACGCATCACTTCTTATTGAATGTAAAACTGTGTTGAGTGACAAAGACTCTATATCAATTAAGAAGGATTGGATTGAAAAGAACAATCAAGAAAAGTTTTCTCAAAGACTTTCAAGTGGTGTCATTGCCTTTAATTTCGGTCCAAATCAGCCTAACTACTTTGTAATTGATTCTAAACTAATGAGATTCTTAGTTGAGAAATTGAGTGAGGAAAACAAATGAAAATTATTGACTGGATTAAATCAAAGTTAGCAAGAAAACTTGGAACAGTATATATTCTAAGAGAAGTTGATGAAGAAGGAAACATTGCTGATTGTTACTTTAAAAAGAAGAGAAATCTCATCATAGTTTATAGTAACTACATGATGCTAAGACACTCAGAACACTACAAGATGTGGTGCAGTGTTCATGAATATTCAGAAAATCAATCTTCATGGGGTAAATATTTAGAAGTTGTTAATCCTAAGCACAACTATGTTTTTCTCAGAGGCAAAGTATCTGTGAATGATATAAGATATAAATACTTCTCTTATGAGGAAGTTGTGAAGGCAGAGTCTCAAAGAATTCTAGAAGAAATAAAAAACAAACAGAATGAAGAAAATTCTAATTGACATTCTATGTTTGTTGTGTTATAATAAATACATAAGTAGGAGAAAACACTATGTCACTAATAACAATTGGTCAATTTTTAAAAACCTTAAAACCCACTCAATTCATTGAGATTTTTTCTTCAGATGAGAAGAATCACAGCATCATGTGTGGTCTATACAGAGCCCAAGATGTTCCTGCTGAGATACATCATCTTTTTGTGTCTTATGTTGCATCAGGAACTGATAAAAATATTCAGTATAATCCAAACAATGAGATTGTATCATCTCTTATTTTAATGGATGCCTATGACAAAATTAAAGATGCAAATGACAACATGAGCAGAGCCCTTGCTCAAAATGATGTTGATAGAGTTAAGAATAAGTTTATTGAAACAGCAACAGAACTTATTGAACTTTTAATCAATGAATACAAAGTCAATGTAAATGATAATCCATTGATTAAATGCAAGATGAGAAAAATTAGTTCTTATCAAAAGAAACTTAAACCTTAACACTTGACTTTATTCACAACAAGTGATATAATATGTATAGATAGAAAGAAAAGAGGAAAATACTATGTTAAAAGAAAATGTTAAAAAATATCTAAAGTTGAAAAAATTGGCTGATAAGGTCAAGAATAAAATGGATGAATTGAAGCCTTTAATTATCAATGACATGGATGCCCTGAATCAGACCACATTTATCACTGAAGAAGGAATCACCGCCAAACTGACTACAAAAGTCACAGTTACATACAATGATGAGCCTGCAATGATAGAATGGCTTGAAAAGAAGAATATGAACTCCTACATCACAAAGAGTATTAATGCAACACTTCTGAACAAAGAATTGAAGACAAGCACTATGCTTAATGAAGGACTAGGCTCAATGCTCACTAAAAAATCTTCTATTACATTGTCTGTAGAAGATAAATAAAATTGTATAACTCACTAGAGAGGAAGTAATAATATGACAGAACAAATGATTAGAAACAAAGAGCGATATCTTGAACTGATTTCATCAATCACTGTTCCAGATTCTGATATTCAAGGTCTTATTAGGTGGCTGGAAGTGTCTGACTTTTTCACTGCTCCTGCAACAACTAGATATCATGGAAGTTATGCTGGTGGATTATGTGCCCACAGTTTGTGTGTATATGAGAATCTTGTTAAACTTTCGGACATGTTTGCATTGATTCCTGAGAAGAAATGGGAAGTTGATGAAGAAGGAAAATATATTCCTGAGTCTGCCCACGTTGTCATGCAATCAATTTATTCTGAGAATACTTTGAAAATTGTTGCTCTGATGCATGATATTGGCAAGGCAAATTACTTTACAACATTCATGAGAAATGTCAAGAATGAAGATACAGGCAAATGGGAACAAAGAGAAGAGTTTAAGATTCGTGAAGCCGGTGAAAGATTTATTTATGGAAATCATGAGCAAAACAGTGAGTTCATTACTCATTCATTCTTTCCTCTATCTGTGGAAGAAAGTAGTGCCATTCTCAATCATCTTGGTGGAATGGGGGCAGACAGTTCACAAAACATTATTCCAACAATCTACACCAAATACAGCCTTGCACTTCTTCTTCATATGGCCGACTTAGTTGCCTGCTATATTGATGAAAAAGTTTTCTAATGAATAAGATTGTAAAAGAACAACTGCAAAAAGTTGTTACAGCAAAGATTCCCCCCTTTGATGATAACACAACTTATATATCAATAAAGAAGTATGAAGAAGTAAAGATTGTTGAAGGTGAGTATTATTTAATTGAAATAAGTGCGAGTGTTTTAAATCCTACCGCAAACTCATTATTAGCATCAAACTGGAATCAAGGAAGTATACCAAAGCACACTCATTACAAATGTGAAGTTATAAGAGTGCTAGGTCAGATGATAAAAATAACTGGTCTAGCATATAACATCAATACAAACACTGACCTGAATGAGATGTGGTCAGGCTGGGTGCCTCTTGATGGTATAGAGATTATTCAGAAACTATAACATAAGGAGATACAACACATGAATGAAACATTAGCAGTAAAATATAGACCACAGACTTTCTCAGAAGTTTGCTCACAATTATCAATTAAGAAAATTCTAATGAGACAACTTGAACTCAAGCAGTTCAAGAATGTTTATCTTTTTAGTGGACCTAGTGGAACAGGTAAAACTACTCTCGCTAGAATTTTTGCTAATGAGATTAATCAATATCAAGGCTTCCCAATTGAAATTGATGGTGCGTCAAACAATGGTGTTGATAATGTTAAAATGATTATTCAAGGTGCAGTTGAACGCTCTCTTGATTCTACATATAAAATCTACATTGTTGATGAGTGTCATATGATTACAACAGCAGGTTGGAATGCATTTTTAAAAGTTCTTGAAGAACCGCCTATGTATACAATCTTTATGTTTTGCACAACTGATGCTCAAAAGATTCCTGCAACTATTTTAAATAGAGTTCAAAGATTCAATCTAACTAAAGTTAATACTCAAGAGATTAAAGAAAGACTTCGTTTTGTCTGTTTAAGAGAGAATTACATTAACTATGAAGAAAGTATTGACTACATCTCTAAAATCAGTTCTGGTGGCATGCGTGATGCTTTGGCAATGCTTGACAAGTGTAGTGGATACTCAACTGATATATCAATTCAAAATGTTCTAGAGGCACTTGGTAACTACTCTTATGATTCATTCTTCAAATTGACAAATGCAATCATTGATGGTCAAGAACAAATTGTTATCAATCTTATCAATTCATTTTATAATTCAGGAAATGACTTGAAACTGTTTGTAGAACAATATCTAAACTTCTCCTTAGACCTTGCAAAATACTGTCTATTCAAAGATATGTCTGTGACCATGATACCATTGTCAATGGAAGAAGATTTGAAGTTCTGTGTAGGCATTGAGAATAATCGTGCTTATTTTAACAACTTAACTGATAAGGTATTAAACATTAAGAATACAATTAAATATGATTCAAATATGAAGACAACCATTGAAATTATGTTACTTCAACTTTGTAGATAGAGGTGCATATGAAAATATTAGGTCAAGAAAAATTATTATCTAAAATCAATTCTTATACATATCAAACATATCCAAAATCAGTTATTATGCTTGGCGCATCTGGCTCAGGTAAACATTTAATGTCTTCATATATTGCAGACAAATTCAAACTTGAGTTAATAGACATTACAGAACAAATATCTCAAGAGTTCATCAACAATATCTCAGCAAGAGTTACTCCATCTCTTTATGTAATTGATGCATCTAAGATTGATGATAGAAAACAAAATATGATTCTAAAATTTCTAGAGGAGCCTTCTGAATATTCGTTCATTATTATTCTTGCAGAAGACAGAGTTAATTTGTTGCCTACAATCATGAATAGATGCATTATTTTTGAAATGGAACAATACTCAAGAAGCGTGTTGGAACAGTTTGTAGACATCAATGTTGATAAAGAACTCGCATTGAGTGTTTGCCTGACTCCTGGTCAACTTAAAGCACTGACAATGATAAATCTATCAGACTTACACACCTTATGCACCAAAATGGTTCAGAAGACTTCTATAGCATCATATCCTAATACACTGTCCATTTCAGACAAACTTAACTACAAAGATGAGTTCAATAAGTTTGATGTTGAACTTTTCTTCAATATGCTAACTCATGTCATGTTGAATGAATTTAAAACAACTAATGATAAGAAGATTTTAATCTTGTATAATATAACTGTTGAATATGTTAAAAAGATGCGTGACAAAAGACTCAATAGAAAGCATCTTGTTGAGAACTACTTATCAGCACTTTGGCAAGGAGTGAGAACACAATGAATATTATTGAATTAAAGAAGAACATTGAAGATAAAACTCTTAATGATTCTTTTCTCATTTTAAAATATTCTGACTTTCCATTTATTGCTAGACAATATGTTGAGGCAATCAGTGAGTTTAAAAAAAAGCCTATTGTGTATGTAGAATCACTTGATGATATCACATCTGACATTTTTGGTGAAGATGATAGTCTGTATGTAATGAATATTGACAAGATTGATAAACAATTTAGGTCTGATTCATTAAACAATAAGATTGTCATATGCAAATCAATTGATGTAGATGTTCTTGAAGGTATGAAGCAATATGTAATTGAGATACCAAAACTACAACAATGGCAAATTAGAGCCTACACAGCAAAGAATCTTCCTGGACTGTCAAATGAAGAGATAAACTGGCTCAGTGATGTTGCTAAAGATATTTACAGACTATCAAATGAAGTTGATAAAATTAAAATATTTAATAAGAAAGACCAGGGACAAATATTTAGTTTACTTAACAAAGAAGATGCTTATGGTGATTTAAATTCTAGCACTATCTTCAACTTCACAAATGCAATTACAAAGAGAGATATTAAGACAGCAAAAAACATCTTAGAAACAATTGAAACAATAGATGTAGAACCCATGGGTGTTGTCTCAATTCTTTACAAGTCATTTAAGAATATTCTAGATATTCAAATGTCTGCTAATGCAACCGCAGAATCTCTAGGAATGAATCCAAAACAATTTAGTGCAATCAAATATAATCTAGGAAAGTTCACTAACACAGAACTAATAAAGATATTTGACATGATTACACTTGTTGATTATCAATTAAAGAGTGGCAATCTTCCCAATGACAAGATTATTGACTATCTGTTAATTAATATTCTTTGATTCAAAATATAAAATATAAAGGAGAACAATATGAGCAGTCAAATTGAAATTAAACTTAAGCACAAAGGACAATCTCATGAAGATGCAATTACTTTAATGTGGCTTTCAACAACTCCTACAAGAGAACTGTCAAGAGAAGTTTCTCTTGTTTATAATGGAGGAAAAGGATTGTTTGAAGAACAAGTTAATCATGAGGGTATTTCTGATGAGCAACTTGCAAAAGAAAAAGAGTATGGCAATTATGTGATTCTTAGTTCTGAAAAGTTGAATGAAATTATTCACTTCTATGAACATACAATTGAAGAACTTCTAAAAGAACTTGAAGGCAGAAAAAATCAAATTAAGATGTTAAATGAAATGATGCCAAAAGTTGCGTCAGTTGATGTTTATGAGAAGATGAAAGAAGACATTGAGGAACTTGATAATCATATTGAAGGAATCAATGAGATGATTGATGAATATGAACACATTAAAAACAAATGGGAATATAGTGTTCGTGGTGTATTTGAAGACAATAAAGATTATTCAAGTCCATTCAGTGAATATGAATTAATCTACTATATGGATTAGTGATAACTATGTTAGCCATTAGAACTAAGGATTGTGTTGTTGAGATTACAACAAAAGATTGTGATGAAGTTGAATCATTTTCTGTCTTAAGAATAGAGGCCAAAGAAGAGTTGAGAAAACTTCTTGAGGGAACTCAAATTGTTTATATAACTAAACATAATGGAAACAAAGTGTTTACATTTAAAGACATTGAAGAGTTTCATAAAAGATGGACCACACTCGCACTTTCTCATAAAGATAAGAATCACAGATTCAGAGAGTCTGCGAAATATCTTACCACCATCAAGGGAAAGTATTGTTTGATTAGAGATGTTGCAGGTCATACAATCTCACTTGCAACAAGAACTGATAACTGGTCTTATGCAAATGCATTAGGCATTAGTGATAAGTTTGCTGATATGTTTATTAAGAATTATAACAGCACAAAGCATCATGGACAAGAAAATACTGCAAAACTTTATTTTGATGATTCATCATATAAGAAGTGGTCACAGTTTATGGACAATAAGTATATGATTGGTCTACAAGCATATAGACATCAAGTTAAAACAGGTGAAATTAATCCAAGAACAAAAGAAATTCATCTTGTAAATGACAGATATAATGTCAACACAAAGTAAGGAAGAACTATGAAAATACTGGTATATGGTGATGTCCATTGGAGCACCTACTCAAGCATTGTAAGGTCTAGAGGAACAGAATACTCAACAAGACTAGAGAATCTAATTAGAAGTGTCAATTGGGCAGAAGAACAGGCAGAAAAAAATAATTGTGATGCTGTAGTTTGTCTAGGAGATTTCTTTGACAGACCTGATTTAAACGCTGAAGAATTATCAGCGTTGTTAAGAATCAAATGGGCAAAAGGAAGTGTAAAAGAACACTTTTTTATTGTTGGAAATCATGAGTCAACTGTTTCAACTCTTGAATATAATTCAACAAATGCATTAAACAATGATGGCTTTGTCATCGTAGATAAACCACAAAGATTAATTAGTTATAAAACTGATGTCTTATTTCTTCCTTATATTCTTGAAGAAAACAGAAAGTCAATTTTAGATTATTGGAATGACACTGAAGAGCCTAACACCTTTGTTACACAAGAAGTTAAGAATAGAATCATCTTCTCTCATAATGATTTAAAGAATGTTCAGTATGGTGCATACACATCAACAGATGGATTTGATTTGAAAGAAATTGAAGTAAACTCAGATTTATACATCAATGGTCATATTCATAATGGAATGTTTCTCAATGATAAAGAATCAATATTAAATCTTGGTATTCTGTCAGGACAAAACTTCGGTGAAGATGCACATAAGCATCCACACCTTATTTGTGTTCTTGATACTGAAACTTTACAACTTGATTTCATTGAAAATCCACACGCATTCAACTTCTATAAACTGGAAATTGCTAAAGAGAGAGATTTACAGTTCTTGACAAGATTAAAAAATAATGCTATAATAACACTAAGATGTGAGGAATCTTTAATTGACAGAGCAAGAGAAGTGATAGCATCTTTGCCAAGCATAATTGAGCATAGAATCATTTCCTATAAAGATATTAAAGATAGTGTAGATGAAACAGAAGTTAAGCAGAGTTTAAACATCACAGACCATTTGAGTCAGTTCTATAACTTCATTCTCACAAACATTGACGCATCTGTTGTATCTCCAGAAATTCTAAAGGAAGAATTAAATAAGGTGGTTATGTAATGGCAAACATTGTATTTGAAAAAATAAAGATTCATAATTTTCTTAGTTTTGGAGATGCAGAACTAAGTTTTCGCAATAAAGGATATGTTCTTGTATCAGGAATAAATAAGAATCCCAAAGATGGCGCACTGAGTAATGGCTCTGGAAAGTCTTCAATATGGAGTGCTATTTCATGGGCACTTACAGGTGAAACAATTCAAGGTCTTAGCAGTAACATCTGCAACATCAACTTTGTCAATGAAGGCTGTTTTGTTGAATTGACATTTAGAATTGATGAGAATGAGTATAGAATCATCAGATACAAAGACTACAATGGTAAAAAAGGTGCAGACCTAAAGATATTTATCAATGGAGAAGACAGGTCAGGTGATGGTGTAAGAAAGTCTGAAGCACTTTTAGAGCAGTATATTCCTGACATGACATCATCTCTAATTGGCAGTGTCATTATTCTAGGTCAAGGACTACCTCATAGATTTACAAATAATACTCCCTTGGGTCGTAAAGAAGTTCTTGAGAAACTGTCTAAATCTGATTTCATGATTGAAGACATTAAAGCAAGAATTTCTAAGAGAAGTGGAGAACTTGCAACAGTCAAAAGAACACTTGAAGATGACCTACTTCAAGCAAATACTCAGCAAAAGATGTATACTGAGGAATTGAATAAAGAGAATGCTAAATTATCTGACTACTTGATTATGCCTAATTTTGATGGTGACATTCTAACTAAGGAGACTCAAATTCACAAAATTGATGAAAATAGTGAACATATAGGAAATGAACTTAGTGCAGAAAATAAAAAGCAGTTAGAAATTAATGCGTCATTACTAAACACAGTAAATCTTAAATCAAGTGAAATCTCATCATTAAAAGATTCCTACAATACAAATGTTTCTAATGTAAGAGTTAGTATTACAAAAATAGAATCAGAGCAGGCTCATTTAAGAAATGAGATTTTAAAACTTGACTCTATTAAAGATGTATGTCCAACCTGCGGTCAAAAACTTCCACATGTTCATAAGTCTGATACAACTGATATGAAGACAACTCTTGCAAATCTTATTAAGCAACAGGAAGAGGAAAGAGCAAAGGAAAGAGATTTAACAACTGTCTATAACAGTGCAGTCAATGAGATTAACACAAGATATGCACAAAGTGAGACATCATTAAGAGATACCTTGACAGCAAGTAGAAATAGCATTACAACAATTACCAATACAATCAATTCATTAACAAGAGAAAAGAACACTCTTATGTCTGAGATTTTACAACTAAAGAACAATAAGAGTAATTTTGAAGTTAATAAAAAACAAATTGAGAATAAAATTAAGTCAATTCAAGAGTCAATAAGTTCTGTCAAGAATAAAATATTGTATATTAATAAAGAGAGTGATATATTGAACTCTCATATTATTGCTGTGGACAAAATGAATTCATTAGTCAAGAGAGACTTCAGAGGCTTTTTATTGACACATGTTATTGATTTCATTAATGTTAAAGCAAAGGAATATTGCTCTTATGTATTTGAGACCAATGAGATTGAGTTTAAGTTAAATGGAAACAGCATTGATATTTCATACTGTGGAAAAGATTATGAAAACTTAAGTGGTGGAGAAAAGCAAAAGGTAGACTTAATCATTCAATTCTCAATTAGAGACATGTTGTGTCAATATCTAAACTTCTCAAGTAACATTCTAGTTCTTGATGAGATTACAGATAATCTTGATGCAAAAGGATGTGACAAGGTCATCAATCTAATCTCTAACAGACTCACAGATGTTGAAAGTGTATTTATCATCACTCATCACACTGAACTGCTTAAAGGTCTATTTGAAGGTGAAATCAATGTAGAAAAAGATGAGAAGGGAGTGAGTAAAATCAAATAATGGGAATGACATACAAGAAACCAAACATGAAGTATACAGATATGTGCATATATTTCGATGCAAATATCTATAAAGCAGATAGAGATGATAACATTCTTTATCAGTATCTGTATCACATTTGTTACATGCTGGCCAGTAAGGGAAGATACTTCAAATACTTTGATGATTATGACATCTTTGCACTGTATTCATCATCAAGACTTTATCTTAGATATCCTTCAAAAGACACATGTGCTGACACACTTCCTGAGAAGAAAATTAAATCAATACTAAACTATACTAAGGCAACCATTTATCCTCTTAAGGTTGATTATCAAAGAGAAAACTTTGCTCAGACATATAACTATGCTGATGAAGGTCAAATGGAAAATCTTGTGAATATGACAAAACAATACATTCAAAAAGATTATTCACAAGGACTTGTAGAGGCAGTATTTGACACACTTAAAATACTTCCAGGAATTATAAGAAATAGAATAAAAGATACACCATATAAAAATGACATATTAGTGAGCAAGAGGTTGTATATGTCATGTCTTCTTACCTTCATTAATAGCATGACACTAAGCAATGATAAAATTAAAAAAATATCAAGTAAGAGTAACAGTGCTGATAAAGAAGATTTATATATCAAGAGTCTTCAGAGAGAGCGACAGGATGCTGTGATGACTTGGCATCTTGATGATTCTTTTAAGGACTATGTTAGAATTCTCACTAATAAAATAAGAAGAGATATTGAGAATGAGATAACTGACACTCAAAAGTCATTCAGTCTAACTGATTCAGAGTTAGAAGGAATTATGGCAACAGCAATCTCTAATAAAGATAATTATGAGGAGAACTACTAATGAAGATGGAAGAATTAAATGCATTAAAGGTTAATGATATATACTCACTGATGCTGTTTGCAATTTACAAGATGAAAGATGTTCCTGAATATGCAACTCTTAGTGAACTATCATATGTTTTAAAGAAAGATAGTCTGCTAAATTTCTTTGAGTATTTTGGTGGAACAACAATCACAGTTCCAACAATGAGTGAGTTTAAGGTTGTCATTAAAGCATTGATGCTATATCAATATGTTAAACTTGAGAATATTGAGTTCAACAAAGCGGTAAAAATGATTGACTTAGAAGAAAATAAACTGAAAGATGTTAAACACTGCTTTTGTGTTATTGGCGACATTCTAGACAAATATGACTTCAAAAGATTTTAATAATATGTTCAAAAGAAATTTATTGTATATAGAGAGTGAGATGGATAAAGTTTATCAAACAGATGTTATGGAAAATGCTGTGAGAAGCAAACTAAACAATGCTCTTCAGAAATACGCTAGTAATCTTGAAGATACCTGCAGATATCTAATCTCAAAGGACCCAAAAGCAGTTTTAAGGCTTTTGAAAGAAGAGGAGGTAAAGCAAGATGAGTAATTTAGTGGAAGATATTTCTAAGTTGACAACTATTCCTGATGGCGTGTTAAATAAACTTGTTGAAAAAGCAGTATACTGCATCAGCGATGAAATTGAAGAATCTATTCTTGAACAAAAAAGATTTGCAGAGATTGACATTGGAATTGGAACAATTTATTTAGAACTTAATTCTGAGAATGTAAGATATAAGTTTATACCTAGCAAAGAACTTGAGGTAGCAGTGAAGAATACCATTGTTAATAAGAGAAACTTATTACAAGATACACTTGAAATGACATTAGTCACAAGAATCACAAATACATATAAGGAACTATTATAAACATGGGAAAGAAAAAGCATGATATAGTTAAACCAAAGTCACAGATTAATGCTTTATCACTAGATACATCTGCCACCAATCTTGTAAATGCAATCATAGCAGAAGAGAATCCTTCTAAGTTAAAGGACTTAACACATCTATTTAAGGTTCACATGGCAAAAAAGAATATCATAAGATTGATAAAGTATTATGATATGGTAGACCTGGTAAATAATCAAACTCTACAAAGACTTGAAAATCGTCCAGATGAAATTAGTAATAGAGATTTGCTGACATTTATGACAACAATCTTGACTACTATTGAAAAGACAACTGAGACTCTAGGAACACTTGATGACACAACTTCTGGATTGATTATCAATCAGCAAAAGAATGAGGTTAATATAAATCTAGGTGCAACATCATTAGACAGAGATTCAAAAGAGCGAGTTGTAGATGCAATTAAATCATTAATGTCTTTCATCTCAGAGCCCGGAGCAAGAGAAGATGTAATTGACATTGAAGATATAAGTAATGAAGAAGACTAAAAAATAAAAGGAGAAAAATCATGGAAAAAGAAATGAAGCAAGTTGAACAAGTTGTTGAAAAGAAAGAAATTACTCAAGCAGATTTTGACCGTGTAGTCAAAGAAAATGCTGATTTAAGACTTCAAATTGACAGTGTTATTAAACGCTATAAGAAGTTATCTTTTCTTTACAATGAGGCAATTGAAAAGATTTTATCAGCAGAATAAAAATACAAAGAAATTGGAGAATTTTTAATGACAAAACACGAATTTTACGAGTATATTCACTCGTTCAATAAGAAACACGGTGAGTATACTGGGGAGGAAATTTTTGCCATAGGTGTTGCTCACAAGGCTTTATTACACACAGACAAAAATTGGAATGAACTAGCAGAAATTCTAGGAATTTCCAAAACGGGAGAAGCCTTAAGAAATTGGATTAAGTATCGTCAGATGGAAAACAACACTCTGCCAAAAAATCCTAAAATACTTTCTGATAAGACTGTCAATGAAATTGGGTTAGAAGATGTCACTGATACAATTGAGGAAAAAACTCGTGCATTGTATATTCAACAAACTAAGACAAGAGACACATTAAACTACTATAGAAGAGCAATGAGAGATGAGGCCAGAGTTGATTTATTCAAACAAGGTCTTCTTGATGCAATGAAGAATCTAGGTGAGTTATCAAATGTTGAATGTCCTAAGAGAACAGACTCAGATATTACTAAAGAGGCAATTCTAATGTTATCTGATATGCACATGGGAGTTAATTGTAAGAACTTCTACAACACTTACAATCCGGAGATTGCTGTCAAAAGAGTTTCTCATCTTGTAGACAAGGCAATTCAATATTGTCAAAGACATAAGATTAACAGACTAACTGTTCTTAACATGGGTGATATGATTCATGGCATCATTCATACAAATGCTAGACTAGAAGTTGGGCTTGCTGTTACAGAACAAATCATGAAGGCGGCTGAGATTCTATCTCAAGCACTTAATAGACTTCAAGAATGTGCTCCTGAGGTTGTCTACAGAAGTGTAGTTGATAATCACTCAAGAGCAATGGCGAGTAAAGAAGAACATATTGAAAAAGAAAACTTTAATAAAATCATTGATTGGTTCATTGAAGAAAGATTAAAGAGCAGTAAGATTAAGTTCATGCACGACAATCTAGATGATGGACTCGGAACATTCAATCTTCTTAATGGAAAGACAGTTGTATTTGCTCACGGACATCAAGATTCAATGAACAATGTATTTCAAAACTTTATTGGTGCGACAAATAGATTTATTCACTATGCTCTTTTGTCTCATTATCATGCTGAGAAGATGAAGACATATCAAGGACTGAGAGTGTTCATCAATGGCTCAATTGTGGGAACTGAGCAGTATGCTCTCAGCAAACGACTATTTAACAAACCATCACAAAAGATTCTTTTCTTTGAAGATGATGATGTTATTGATGTTAGTATTGATTTAGATATTTAAATGGTCTATTAGAAAGGAATAATAGAATGAACTATAAAACATATCAACACATTGAAAAATTAGGAACAACAGATGTAGAAGGTATTTTATCTGGAACATGTTACTTATCTTATAAGATTGACGGAACTAATGCCTGTGTCTGGTTGAAAGATGACCAGACATTAGGCTTTGGCTCAAGAAAAAGAGAACTAAGTGTGTCTGAGGATAATGCAGGCTTTCTAAATACTGTGTCTAGTAAAGATTACACAGATGAATACAATGATGTTTTAAACTATTTGAAAAGACATTCTAGTCACATCATTTATGGTGAATGGCTAGTTAGACACACTCTTGCTAAATATAATAAAGATGCATGGAGAAAACTCTACGTGTTTGACATCTTTGATGCAGACACTGATAGTTATATCAACTATGATGTTTACTCAAAAGAATTTGAAGCAGAATTTAAGAACATTAAATTTATTCCTATTATTGCAAAACTTGAAAATCCAACTGAAGACATTATTAAGTCATATCTTGATAAAACAGGTGATTGGCTTATTACTGAAGGTCTAGGTGAAGGAATTGTCATCAAGAATTATAATTACAGAAATAGATTTGGTCACATCAAATGGGCTAAAGTTCTAACTGAAGACTTTAAGAACTCAAAATCAAGAGTAAGAG
>Ga0209835_1000188_pt1 | contig 43061 bp, 35 predicted proteins | sample LakKivwa52mmetaG_FD_184138 | JGI IMG/M metagenome (GOLD analysis project Ga0209835, IMG submission 184138) | Anoxic lake water microbial communities from Lake Kivu, Rwanda to study Microbial Dark Matter (Phase II) - Lake Kivu water 52m metaG... | ecosystem: Environmental > Aquatic > Freshwater >... | reverse complement strand
CGCGCTGACGAAATCCATCAGGCCGAAATCGAGCGATTCGACTTCGGGCAGGGCGGCGATCTGCCAGGCATCGTGCAGGGCACCGGGCGTTTCGATCAGCACATGCACGGGGATGCTGCGCTGGATACCATTGCGCAGTTTCGTGTCTTCCAAGGCGGCGATTTGCGCTTGCACATCGGCGAGGGATTCCGGCTTGGGCAAGACGAGGTAAGCCAGACGTTGGCCGGCGGTACCGATGATGATGTCGAGTTCGTCGCGCCAGGCCGGGTGACGCACATCGTGGATACGGGCGCCAAGACGGTCGAACTGATTGTCGCCGGAGGCGATCATCTCGGCAATCATGCGGGCGTGAGCGTGTTCCTGACCCGCTTTGGCGCCATCCTCGCAATCCGCGGTGATGTCGAAGAGCGGAACGCCATCGGCTTGCAGCTTTGGTTGGAGTTCCAGCGCCTTGCGAATGAGTTTTTCGCTGCCGGCGTAATGCTCGCAGGCGGCGAGGGCCGGGAACGGCCGGCCGCCTGCATAAAGTACAGCGGCGGGATGGAGTGAGGTCTTCATCCGATGGCCCGCCGGGGTGACGCTGCTCAGGCGAACAGGTCCTTGACGCCGTCGCGCTCTTCCTGCAGTTCCTTGAGCGTGGCATCCATTTTCTGGCGCGAGAATTCGTCGATTGCCAGGCCCTTGACGATTTCCCACTTGCCGTTGGTGCAGGTGCAGGGCATGCCGTAGATCATTCCTTCGGGAATGCCATAGGAGCCGTCGGAAACGACGCCCATGGTGACCCACTTGCCATTGCTGCCGAGGTTCCAGTCGCGCATATGGTCGATGGCAGCGTTGGCGGCGGAGGCGGCGGAGGAGAGGCCGCGCGCTTCGATGATCGCGGCGCCGCGCTTGCCGACCTTCGGGATGTATTCGTTCTTGTACCAGGCGTCGTCATTGACCAGCGCGGGCGCGGCCTTGCCGCCGACGGTGCAGAAGCGGATGTCCGGATACATCGTGGGCGAGTGGTTACCCCATACCACCATCTTTTCGACATCGGTGACGCTGGCCTGGGTACGGGTGGCGAGCTGCGAGATCGCACGGTTGTGGTCGAGGCGCATCATCGATGTGAACGCGCTCTGCGGCAGGCTCGGTGCGGAGTTCATGGCGATCAGGGCATTGGTGTTGGCCGGGTTGCCGACGACGATCAGCTTGAGATCGCGCGCGGCAACAGCATCAATCGCCTTACCCTGTTCGATGAAGATCTTGGCATTTTCCAGCAGCAGATCCTTGCGCTCCATTCCCGGGCCGCGGGGCTTGGCGCCGACCAGCAGGGCCTGCTGCGCATCCTTGAAGGCGACCTTCGGATCATCCGTGCCGATCATGTCAGCGAGCAGCGGGAAGGCGCAATCTTCGAGTTCCATCATTACACCCTTGAGCGCTTTTTGCGCTTTTTCCATCGGCAGTTCGAGCATCTGCAGGATGACGGGCTGATCCTTGCCGAGCATTTCGCCGCTGGCGATGCGGAACAGCAATGCGTAACCGATTTGACCGGCGGCGCCGGTGACGGCGACACGAACGGGGGCTTTGGCCATGTGGAGCTCCTTAAAGAGTAGGGTTGCTGAGAGTTGTACCGCTTAAAACCTGAAAATCATAGGATGGTTTGCTGCGCCGTGTCAATATCTATCATACAACATATATAAGACATATGTTATTGTATGGACGTAATGATAATTTTATGGTTCAATCCGTTTCCATGATGCAGCAGACACCCGCTGATTCTCCCACGTTCAGCCCCCTGTATCGCCAGATCAAGGGGTTGATCCTTCAGGCGCTCGAAAATCGTGAGTGGCGCCCGGGTGGGCTGATTCCCAGCGAAATCGAACTCGCCAGTCGCTTCAATGTGAGCCAGGGCACGGTTCGCAAGGCCATCGACGAAATGGCGGCCGAAAACCTTCTCGTGCGGCGACAGGGCAAAGGTACCTTCGTTGCCAGCCATGACGATCCGCGCGCTTTTTATCGTTTTTTGCGTCTGGTTGCGCTCTCTGGCGAGAGAGAGCAGGCGCGAAGCGTTCCGCTGGAATGCTGGCGTGCCAAGGCCGGTAACGAGGCTGCGCGGGTACTGGGTCTCAAGCTCGGAGATCCGATTACCATCGTGCGACGTGTTCTGGAGTTTGCGAACAAACCCGTGGTGGTGGACGAGATCTACCTTCCCGGGGAGTTCTTTGCAGGACTTACGCTGGAACTGCTCAAGGAATCCCAGGTTTCGCTCTACAGCCTGTTCGAAGGGAAGTTCGGCGTGCGGATGATCCGTGCCGAGGAGCGTTTGCGTGCGGTTGCGGCCGATCGCAACAGTGCTGAATTGTTGCGTGTCCCCGAAGGCAGCCCATTGCTGTCGGTCGAGCGCACCAGTTTTACCTATGGGGATCGTCCTGTCGAATGGCGGCGTGGCCTATACTCGACTGAAACACATTGTTATTTAAACGAGTTGAGTTAAGAAATCCAGCGTGCCAGATCTGAATCCAGGTAGTAATATTGCATTGCAGCAATCATTGTGAGGTCAATTCATGGATAAAGTTGTGCGAAAACGACCCAAGTATCTAAACTTGTTCGAAATAAAGCTTCCGATTGCCGGGTTTGCGTCGATATTGCATCGCATTAGTGGTTTTGGTCTTTTCCTGATGCTTCCGTTCCTGATCTGGTTGCTTGAGCTTTCACTGGGTTCTCAGGAGTCCTTTGAAAGTTTGCGGGCCATCGTGGCACATCCTCTGGCCAAGTTGTTGTTGATTGGCCTCCTGTGGGCGTTCCTCCATCACTTTTGCATGGGGATCCGGATATTGCTGATCGATATCCATGTCGGTGTCGACAAAGCGCAGGCCAGCAACTCGGCCAAAATGGTTCTGGCCGTCAGCTTGCCCCTGACACTGATTCTGGGGGCAAAGCTATGGTGAATCGCAAGATCGTAGGCGCCCATTACGGTTTGATCGACTGGCTGGCCCAGCGCGTTACTGGCGTTGTCATGGTGATCTTTACCCTGGTTGTCGCGATCGGATTGCGGCAGGGCGCCGGGGCAAGTTACGCAAGCTGGCATGAATTCATGTCTGGCGGGTTGATGCGTTTCGTCACTTTTTTATTCATTGTCAGCCTGTGCTGGCATGTCTGGGTCGGTGTGCGCGATATCTGGATGGACTACATCCAGCCCGCTGGCATCAAGCTCGCTTTGCACGTCCTGACTCTCCTGGCCCTGATTGGCTGTGCCGGCTGGGCGGTGCAGATCATCTGGAGGCTCTGACAGAAAAATGAGCGTAAAAGTTACTGTTCGCAAATTCGATGCGGTCATCGTCGGAGCTGGCGGCGCCGGCCTGCGGGCCGCCATCCAGTTGTCCGAGGCCGGTCTCAAGACCGCCGTGCTGACCAAGGTGTTTCCCACGCGTTCCCACACCGTCGCAGCGCAAGGCGGTGTCGCCGCCAGCCTGGGTAATTCGGAAGAGGATCACTGGCACTGGCATATGTACGATACCGTCAAAGGGTCCGACTGGCTCGGCGACCAGGACGCGATCGAATTCATGTGCCGCAAGGCCAATGAGTGCGTGACTGAACTCGAGCACTATGGCATGCCCTTTGATCGTCTCGACAACGGCCGGATTTATCAGCGCCCGTTCGGCGGCCACATGTCGAACTTTGGCGAGAAGCCGGTGCGCCGCTCCTGTGCCGCTGCCGACCGTACCGGACATGCAATGTTGCATGCGATGTACCAGCGCAACGTCAAGGCCAACACCCAGTTTTTCGTCGAGTGGATGGCGCTCGACCTGATCCGTGATGCCGAAGGCGAAGTGCTCGGCGTGACGGCCATGGAAATGGAGACCGGCGAGATCTACGCTTTTCATGCCAAGGCGACGATTTTTGCGACGGGCGGGTCCGGCCGCATCTACTATTCCTCGACCAACGCCTTCATCAATACCGGCGATGGCCTCGGCATGGCGGCGCGCGCCGGCATACCGCTCGAGGACATGGAGTTCTGGCAGTTTCACCCGACGGGTGTGGCCGGCGCGGGTGTGTTGATTACCGAGGGTGTGCGGGGTGAGGGCGGCATCCTGCGCAACAGTGATGGCGAACGCTTCATGGAGCGCTATGCGCCCAACGCCAAGGATCTCGCCTCGCGCGACGTGGTTTCGCGGGCGATGGTTACCGAGATCAACGAAGGCCGCGGTTGCGGCCCGAACAAGGATTTTGTCCTGCTTGACATCACCCACCTGCCGCCCGAGACGATCATGAAGCGCCTGCCTGGCATCCACGAAATCGCGCTGCAGTTCGCTGGCGTCGATGCGCTGAAGGACCCGATTCCGGTCGTGCCGACCTGCCATTATCAGATGGGTGGCATTCCGACCAACTATCACGGTCAGGTCGTCGTGCCCGGCAAGCGTTCGCAGAACGAGATCGTGCCGGGCTTCTATGCGGCGGGCGAATGCGCCTGTGCTTCGGTGCATGGCGCAAACCGCCTGGGCACGAATTCGCTGCTCGATCTGCTGGTGTTCGGCAAGTCGGCCGGTGAATCGGCGGTCGATGAGTTGAAGAGTTCTGCCAAGGCGCACAAGCCGCTGCCCGATGACGCTTTCGATGCCACGCTGGCACGCTTGAGCCGGTTCGATACGCAGAAGGATGGCGCCAACGTCCATGAGACCCGTCTGGAAATGCAGCGCACGATGCAGAAGCATGCGGGCGTGTTCCGTTTCAACGATCTCCTCAAGGATGGCGTGCAGAAGATCCTCGAAGTTCAGAAAGATGTGCAGCGCACCGAAATCAGGGACAAATCCAAGGTTTTCAACACCGCGCGCATCGAAGCGCTCGAACTCGACAACCTGATCGAGGTCGCCGTGGCGACGATGGTTTCGGCCGAAGCGCGCAAGGAAAGTCGAGGCGCCCATGTGCGCGACGATGCGCCGGATACCCCTGAACATCCGAACGGCCGCGACGACACGAATTGGCTCAAGCACACGCTCTGGCACAAGGAAGGCAACCGGCTGGATTACAAATCCGTCACCCTGCGGCCCATGTCGGTCGATACCATCGCGCTGAAGAAGCGTGCCTACTAAGCGAGAGACTCGATGACGACGCGTACTCTTCAGTTCAAGATCTACCGCTACGATCCAGATCAGGATCAGAAGCCCTATATGCAGGATGTTGCGGTCGAGGTCGATGCGACCGATCGCAAGCTGCTCGATGCCATGGTCAAGCTCAAGGCCGTGGATGATTCCATCGCTTTCCGCCGTTCCTGCCGCGAAGGTGTTTGCGGGTCCGACGCACTCAACATCAATGGCCGCAATGGCCTTGCCTGCCTGACCGACCTGAACAGTTTCCCGGAAGGTAAACCCATCGTGTTGCGTCCGCTGCCCGGCCTCCCGGTGATCCGCGACCTGATCGTCGACATGACGCAGTTCTTCAAGCAGTATCACTCGATCAAGCCCTACCTGATCAACAACGATCCACCGCCGGAACGCGAGCGCCTGCAAAGTCCGGAAGACCGCGAAGAACTCAACGGCCTGTACGAATGCATCCTTTGCGCATGCTGCTCGACCTCCTGTCCGTCGTTCTGGTGGAACCCGGACAAGTTCGTCGGCCCCGCCGGTCTGCTGGCGGCCTATCGCTTCATCGCTGATACCCGTGACCAGGCGACCAACGAACGCCTCGACAACCTCGAGGATCCGTACCGCCTGTTCCGCTGCCACACCATCATGAACTGCGTGGATGTCTGCCCGAAGGGACTCAATCCCACCAAGGCGATCGGCAAGATCAAGGACATGATGGTCAAGCGGGTCATCTGATTCATGAAGGAAATGATGACTGAAACAGGACGCGTCCGCACGGAAAGGTTGCGCTGGCACAGCCGGCGGGCGCTGCTTGAACTCGATCTGGTGCTGCAGCGCTTCTGGCAGCGACAACCGGACACCCTGGGGGATACGCAGGCGGTGATGCTCGAACGCTTGCTGGCCATGGAAGACCATGACCTGTGGGAACTGCTGAGCGGGCGTCGCGATAGCGACGATCCGGGCATGCAGGGCATGGTCACACTGCTGCGGCAACGGCCCGGCAACTGATTTACGATTATCTCTAACGGGAGACTGTAATGACGCAAAGTACTGCAACCCTGACGTACAACGGCAAGACCACCGAGTATCCTGTCTATCAAGGCAGTATCGGCCCGGATGTGATCGATATCTCCAAGCTGTATGCACAGACCGGTGCCTTCACCTATGACCCGGGCTTTATGTCCACGGCAGCCTGCAAGTCATCGATTACCTATATCGATGGCGACAAGGGGGAATTGCTGTACCGCGGCTACCCGATCGAACAGCTGGCCCAGAAGTGCGACTTCATGGAAGTCTGTTACCTGTTGAAGGATGGCGAACTGCCCAACAAGGCCCAGTACGATGACTGGGTCGGCAAGGTGCGGCGCCACACCATGGTGCATGACCAGCTGACGCGCTTTTACAACGGTTTCCGGCGTGATGCGCACCCGATGGCGGTGCTGGTCGGCGTGGTCGGCGGTCTGTCGGCCTTCTATCACGATTCGCTCAACATCAATGATCCGGCCAGCCGCCTTGTCGCCACGATCCGCCTGATCGCCAAGATGCCGACCATCGTCGCGATGGCCTACCGATACAACAACGGTCTGCCGTTCATGTATCCGAAGAACGACTACGACTACGCGACGAACTTCCTTTACATGATGTTCGCCAATCCCTGCGAGGAGTTCAAGCCGAATCCCGTGCTGTCCCGCGCGCTCGACCGCATCCTCATCCTGCACGCCGACCACGAGCAGAATGCCTCGACCTCGACGGTGCGCCTGTCGAGTTCGTCCGGCGCCAATCCCTATGCCTGCATCGCGGCCGGCATCGCTTGCCTGTGGGGTCCGGCGCACGGTGGCGCCAATGAAGCCTGCCTGAAGATGCTCGAGGAAATTGGCGATGTCTCGCGCGTTCCCGAATACATCAAGCGCGCCAAGGACAAGAACGACTCTTTCCGCCTGATGGGTTTCGGTCATCGCGTGTACAAGAACTTCGACCCGCGCGCCAAACTGATGCGCGAAACCTGTCACGAAGTTCTCAACGAACTGGGCTTGCACGACAGCCCGCTGTTCAAGCTGGCCCTCGAACTCGAGCGCATCGCACTAGAGGACGAGTACTTCGTCGAAAAGAAGCTTTACCCGAACGTCGATTTCTATTCCGGCATCGTGCAAAGCGCGCTGGGCATCCCGACCAACTTGTTCACGGGCATCTTCGCGATGGCGCGTACCATCGGCTGGGTCGCGCAGTGGTCGGAAATGATTGCCGATCCCGAGCAGAAGATCGGCCGTCCGCGCCAGCTGTTCACCGGCTCGCCCACGCGCAATGTGCCGGACATCGGCGCGCGTTGATTCATCGGCAAGGGGCTTCAAGGAGGAGGCCCCTTTTTTTCATCTATACCCATAAACAGAGGTGATGGCATGATGAAACAAATGTTGTCGAACTCGTATCTTTTTGGTTCGAACGCGCCCTATGTCGAAGAACTCTACGAGGCGTTTCTTGCCAACCCTTCGGCGATCGATCCTGCCTGGCGCGACTACTTCGAAAAACTCGCCAACCTGCCTGGCGCCGGCACCTACAACGGTCCCGATGTCGCTCATGCTCCGGTTCTCAATTCATTCGCCCAGCGCGCCAGGGAGGGCAGCCTGCGTGCGGTGCCCAAGACAAGTGTCACGAACGAAAAGCAGACCAAGGTATTGCAACTGATCAATGCCTATCGCTTCCTCGGCAACCGCTGGGCACAGCTCGATCCCCTGAAGCGCCATCCGCGCCCCGAGGTGGAAGAGCTCGAACCTTCGTACTACGGTTTTACCGAGGCCGACCTGTCGTCGACATTCCGGACCGGTTCGTTCGACATGGGGGTCGAGGAGGCGACACTGCGTGAAATCCTCGAAGCCCTGCGCCTGCGTTATTGCGGCCATATCGGTGCCGAATACATGTATCTGTCCGATGTACAGCAAAAGCGCTGGATTCAGGCGCGTTTCGAGCCGGTCCGCACCACGCCGCGCTACCCCGATGGCGACAAGAAGCGTTTTCTGACGGCCATCACAGCGGCCGAGACGCTCGAGCGCTACTTGCACACCCGCTATGTCGGGCAGAAGCGGTTCTCCCTCGAAGGCGGAGAATCGATGATTCTGGCGATGGACCAGTTGATCAGGGTCGCCGGGACGCTGGGCGTCAAGGAAATCGTCATCGGCATGGCTCATCGCGGGCGCCTCAATGTGCTGGTGAATACCCTCGGCAAGCAGCCGGGCATGTTGTTTGCCGAGTTCGAAGGCAAGAAGAAATCCGACCTGATTGCCGGCGACGTGAAATATCACATGGGCTACTCTTCTGACGTCGCGACGCCGGGTGGCCCGGTACACCTGACATTGGCGTTCAATCCCTCACACCTCGAAATCGTCAACCCCGTGGTGGCCGGCTCTGTATATGCCCGCCAGGTGCGTCGCGGGGAAACTGGAAAGAATGAGGTGCTGCCGGTACTGATCCATGGCGATGCCGCCGTGGCTGGGCAGGGTGTCAACCAGGAAATGCTCAATTTCTCGCAAACGCGCGGTTATGGCACAGGCGGCACGGTGCATATCGTCGTGAACAACCAGATCGGCTTCACCACCTCCGATCCGCGCGACCTGCGTTCCTCGATGTATTGCACCGACATTTTCAAAATGGTCGAGGCGCCGATCTTCCATGTGAATGGCGACGATCCGGAAGCGGTCGCTTTCGTGACCCAGCTGGCACTGGAGTTCCGGCAGGAATTCAGGAAGGATGTCGTTGTGGACATCATCTGCTTCCGCAAGCTCGGCCACAACGAGGCCGACGAGCCGATGGTCACCCAGCCGCTGATGTACAAGAAAGTCGCCGAGCATCCGGGCACGCGCAAACTTTATGCGGAGAAACTCGTCGGTCAAGGCATCATCGCCGCCGGCGAGGACGAGCAGATGATCCGGGATTACCGTGCCGCCATGGATCAGGGCAAGCACCTGGCCGATCCGGTCATCACCAATTTCAAGAGCGCTGCGGCGGTGGACTGGAGTCCATATGTCGGTGCGCGCTATACAGAGACCTGCGATACCCGGGTGGCGCTCCCCGAGTTGCAGCGTCTGGGCAGACACTTGACCGAACTTCCCGCTGGCTTCACGCTGCACCCGCGCGTGAAGAAGGTCGTCGACGACCGGCGCCTCATGATCGAGGGCAAGCTGCCGGTGGATTGGGGCATGGCCGAGAACCTGGCCTACGCCACCTTGCTGGCGGCTGGCTATGGCATTCGCATTTCCGGCGAAGATGCCAATCGCGGTACCTTTTTCCATCGCCATGCCGCCTGGCACGACCAGCAGCGCACGAAATGGGACGAGGGCATTTATCAGCCGCTTGCCAACCTGTTTCCCGAGCAGCCGCGTTTCCAGTGCTGGGATTCGGTGCTCTCAGAAGAAGCGGTACTCGGTTTCGACTACGGTTACGCGACCGCCACGCCCAACGAACTGGTGATCTGGGAAGGCCAATTCGGCGATTTCGCCAACGGCGCACAGGTGGTGATCGACCAGTTCCTTGCCTCGGGCGAAGCGAAATGGGGACGTTCCTGCGGTCTGGTATTGCTGTTGCCGCACGGTTACGAAGGGCAGGGGCCGGAACACTCATCGGCGCGCATCGAGCGTTATCTGCAACTGTCGGCCGATTTCAACTGGGAGGTGTGTATGCCGACCTCGGCGGCCCAGATGTTCCATCTGCTGCGCCGTCAGATGCTGCGCAAGCAAAGAAAGCCGCTGGTGGTGTTTACCCCGAAATCGCTGCTGCGCAGCAAGGATGCCGCTTCCAGCCTGGAAGACCTGACCGACGGGACCTTCCAGACCGTATTCGGCGAGACCGATCCGCTCGATCCGAAAAAGGTGACACGCGTTCTGCTTTGCGCCGGCAAGGTCTATTACGACCTGCGTAACGCGCGGCGCGAACGGAAGCTCGATCACATCGCCATCCTGCGCACCCCGCAGCTCTACCCGATGGACGATCGCCGTCTGGCCGAGGAACTCAAGAAGTTCCCGAACATGAAAGAACTGGTCTGGTGTCAGGAAGAGCCGGAAAACCAGGGTGCATGGTTCGCCAAGCATCATCGACTGGTCGATCTGGTCAAAAAAGGTCAAAGCCTGCATGTCGTTTCGCGACCCGCCTCGGCTTCGCCGGCGGTCGGCAGCGCCGGCGTGCATGCCGAGCAGCAAAAGAGAATCGTCGAAACCGCGCTGGGCGCCCTCAAATAACCCCAAACGGAGTAAATAACATGCTGATCGAAGTAAAAGTTCCGCAACTCTCGGAATCCGTCGCCGAAGCGACCCTCGTGAGCTGGCACAAGAACGTCGGGGATACCGTGACCCGCGACGAAAACCTGATCGACATCGAGACCGACAAGGTCGTGCTCGAACTGCCGGCGCCCGAATCGGGCGTGCTCGTCGAGGTCGTCAAAGGCAACGGTGACTCGGTTGCTTCCGGCGAATTGATCGCAAGAATCGATACCGAAGCCAAAGCCGGAGCCAGTGCAGCGGCACCCGCTGCCAAGGCCGCTCCTGTTGCCGCTGCCCCGGCGCCAACAAAGGCGGCTGCCGCGCCTGCGGGCACGGGCCCTGCCGCCCGCAAGGCGCTCGCCGAGAAAGGCCTCGATGCCGCAGCCGTGCAAGGGACAGGCCCCGGCGGGCGTGTCACCAAGTCCGATGTGCTCGGCACAGCGGCCCCGCCCAAGCCGGTCGCACCTGCGCCAAGCATGTCAGGTGCCGTCTCGCCAGCGCCGACTTCCGCACTGCCCCAGCCGAACGTCATCAATGCCGATGCGATCGTCGCCGAACGCACCGAGCAGCGCGTGCCGATGTCGCGCCTGCGCGCCCGCGTGGCGGAACGACTGCTGCAGTCGCAATCCACCAACGCCATCCTGACCACCTTCAACGAAGTGAACATGGCGCCGGTGATGGAGCTTCGCAAGAAGTACGCCGAAAAGTTCGAGAAAGAACACGGCGTGCGCCTCGGCTTCATGGGCTTCTTCGTCAAGGCCGCCGTGGCCGCGCTGAAGAAGTTCCCGGTGCTGAACGCCTCGGTGGATGGCAGCGACATCGTCTATCACGGCTATTTCGACATCGGCATCGCCGTCGGCTCGCCGCGCGGCCTGGTCGTGCCGATCATCCGCGATGCAGACCAACTGTCGATCGCCCAGATCGAGAAGAAGATCGGTGAGTTCGGCGCCAAGGCCAAGGAAGGCAAGCTGTCGCTCGAAGAGCTGACCGGTGGTACGTTTTCGATTTCCAACGGCGGCGTGTTCGGTTCGATGCTATCGACGCCGATCATCAACCCGCCGCAGTCCGCCATTCTCGGCATCCACGCCACCAAGGATCGTCCGGTGGTGGAGAACGGCCAGATCGTCATCCGGCCGATCAACTACCTCGCCATGTCCTACGACCACCGCATCATCGACGGCCGCGAAGCGGTACTTGGGCTGGTGACGATGAAGGAAGCGCTCGAAGATCCTGCGCGCCTGTTGCTCGACGTTTAAGGAGAACTGGAAATGGCCAACAAGCAATTCGATGTCGTCGTGATTGGTGCCGGTCCTGGCGGCTATGTGGCGGCGATCCGCGCCGCGCAACTCGGTTTCTCCACCGCTTGCATCGAGTCCGAGTCCTATGCCGATCCGAAGGGCGAGGTGCGCCTCGGTGGCACCTGCCTCAATGTCGGTTGCATTCCCTCGAAAGCCTTGTTGCGTTCTTCGGAACTGTACGACGAAGCCAGCCATGCCTTCGTGATGCATGGCATCACGGCCGAGAGCGTCAAGATCGACGTCGGCACGATGATTCGCCGCAAGGACAACATCGTCACGCAACTGACGCAAGGCATCAAGGGTCTGTTCAAGAAGAACAAGGTCACCCTGCTGCCGGGACGCGGCAGCTTTGCCGGGCGCGAGAACGAGCTGTGGCAGGTCGCCGTTGCCGCCAGGGACGGCAGTACCGAAACCATCGATGCGAAGCATGTGATCGTCGCCACTGGCTCCAGTCCGCGCCACCTCGATGGCATTCCGGTCGATAACGAGTCGATCTGCGACAACGTTGGCGCGCTGTCCCTCGGCGCAGTGCCGAAGCGCCTTGGCGTGATCGGAGCCGGCGTCATCGGCCTCGAGCTTGGCTCGGTATGGAAACGCCTCGGCAGCGAAGTCACCATCCTCGAAGCTCTGCCGGATTTCCTCGCCGCCGCCGACCCGGCCGTGGCCAAGGAGGCATGGAAAACCTTCACCGCCAAGCAGGGGCTCAAGATCAATCTCGGTGTCAGGATCAACAGCGTCAAGCAAGGCAAGAAGGGCATCAGGATCGATTACGACATGGGTGATGCCGCCATGACCCTCGAATGCGACAAACTGATCGTTTCGGTCGGTCGCGTGCCGAACACGGCCGGGCTGGGCGCCGACAATGTCGGCCTCAAGCTGGACGGGCGGGGCTGCATCGAGGTCAATGACCACTGCCAGACCAACCTCGAGAATGTCTGGGCGGTGGGTGACGTGATCCGTGGTCCGATGCTTGCCCACAAGGGCATGGAGGAAGGCGTGATGGTGGCGGAGCTGATCGCCGGCCAGGCGGGCCACGTCAATTACGACGCAATCCCCTGGGTCATCTACACGCACCCGGAAATTGCCTGGGTTGGCAAGACCGAGGCGCAACTCAAGAATGCCGGCATCGAGTTCCGCGCCGGACAGATTCCCTTCGCCGCCAACGGCCGCGCGCTCGGCCAGGGCGACACGACCGGTTTCGTCAAGATGCTGGCCTGCGCGAAAACCGACCGTATTCTCGGTGTGCATGTCATCGGCGCCAATGCTTCAGAGTTGATTGCCGAAGCTGTCACTGCGATGGAGTTCGGGGCCGTGTCGGAAGATATCGCCCGTATTTGTCACGCGCATCCGACGCTGTCCGAGGTCATCCACGAAGCTGCCCTGGCGGTCGACAAGCGTCCCCTGCATTTCTGATGTATTCGCAGGCGCCGAAGTTGACATAGCGCAATAGAGGATTCACCGAGTTCGGGTTGAATGCGCACTTCCTTATTGCGCTGCACGTGGAGGGAGTATGGGCGAAGTGGTGGTGGCGTCGGCAGTCGCGCTCGCTGGTGACGCTTCCCGAGGGGAAGCCTGCGTTTCGGACGATCCGCGCGATCTCGGCTGGGTGAAGCAGAACATTCCCTGCCAGACCGCCTGTCCGGCCGGCACGAATGTTCCGGCCTATATCCGCAGTATCGTCGAGGAGCAGTACGGTTCGTCCTACGAGATCAATCGTGAGGCGAATGTGCTCCCCGGCGTACTCGGGCGCATCTGTTCGCGTCCCTGCGAGGCGAAATGCCGGCATGGTTGGCCCGGGAACGGCGAGGCGGTGGCGATCTGCCACCTCAAGCGCGTCGCGGCGGACCTGAAGGACGCCAGCCATCGCATCACGGAACGGCTCTATTCTCCCACCGGCAAGCGGGTCGCCATTGTCGGCGCCGGTCCGGCAGGCGTATCCGCCGCCCACGACCTGTCGCTGTTCGGCCACGACGTGGTCATGTTCGAGCGCGAGGAGCGGCCGGGTGGCATGCTCAGCTACGGCATTCCCGAATTCCGCCTGCCGCGCGACCTGCTGCAGACGGAACTGCACAACGTCTTGCGCCTGGGCGTGCAGTTGCGCACCGGGGTCGAAGTGGGTAGCGCTCCCGGCCAGACCCCGGTATCGAAACTGCTGGCCGAGTTCGACGCCGTGCTGCTCGCGACTGGCTGTGTGCGACCCGCGCCGCTGCCGCTCAAGGGCGAGTGGGAGAAAGCTGACCTCAAGAACGTCAAGGGAATCGAGTACGGACTGGACTTCCTGGTCGAGATGCACCGCGGCGTGAAGAAGACCGTGGGCCGGCGCGTGGCCGTCCTCGGCGCGGGTTTCACCGCCCTCGACTGTGCCCGCGTGGCCGTGCGGCTCGGTGCCGAGGAAGTGACCATCCATTTGCGTACCGGCGAGGAATACATTCCCGTCGCGCCGGAGGAGATCTTCGAATGCAAGCGCGAGGGCATCCGCATCAAGGGGCTGCGTTCGCCGATGGGCCTGCAGGTCGATCCGAACGGGCAGATCATGGGCGTCGAGTTCGCGCTGAACCGCCTCGGCGGCTGGCGCGAAGGCGGACGCCGCATCGCGATACCGATCGAAGGTTCGGAGTTCATCGAACCCTGCGACACGGTGATCGTCGCGATCGGCCAGCAGACGTTCAACGGCTTCAGCGACGTTCCGCTGGAACTCGATCGCTGGAAAAACGTGCGGCTCGGCAGCGACGGCATGACCTCGCATCAGGGTCTGTTCGCCGCCGGTGATTATGTCGGCGGTGCTTCGACCGCCGTGCAGGCAGTCGGCCATGGCCGCGAGATCGCCCGGCGCGTGGATGCCTGGCTGATGGGCCGTGAGCGCCGGCGTCAGGTCGTGCGCATCGAGCCGGTCGACCTGCCCCTGCGCGAACGCGCGGATGATTTCATACCGCGGCAGCACATGCCGACGCGCGGGTTGAGCGAACGCAAGCAGTCCATGGCCTGCGAGGTGGAAACCGGCTTCAATCGGGAACTGGCTAGAGAGGAAGCGAAGCGCTGCTATCTGTGCAACCTGCGCTACCAGATCGATGTCGACCGCTGCGTCTACTGCCGCGCCTGCATCGAAGTGGCGCCGCGCAATTGCATCAAGCTCGTGGGTGGCGTGGAAATCGGCGCCGATGGCAGCTACGGCAAGCTCATCGAAACCAAGGAGTGGAACAAGGTGGGTGCGATCTGGATCGACAACAACGAATGCATTCGTTGCGGGGCGTGTTTCAACGTGTGTCCCGTGAAATGCATTTCGATCTCGCGTTGCGAGCTGACGGAAGTGGAGGTCGGTTCATGAGCACCGCTCGTCATCACGTCATCATCGGCAGCGGCGTCGCCGGCAACCAGGCCGCCGAAACTCTGCGCGCGCGCGATCCCGACAGCCGAATCACGATGGTCACGGTATCCCGGCTGCCCTTCTTCAATCGTTATGACCTGCCCCGCGTCTTCCGCGGCGAGCGCGATTGGCGGCGCTTCGTCATTTATCCGGCCGAGTATTACCGCCGCAACCGCATCGCGCTGCGGCGCGCCACCCAGGTCGTCGCGGTGGACAGCATCAATCAGGCGCTGACCTTGCAGCACAAGGAAACGATTCATTTCGACACTCTGCTGGTGGCTTCCGGCGCGCGTCCCTATCTGCCCGAGGAACTGACCGAATACCGCCCGCTGCTGTTGGGTTTCGGGGCATTCCACGAAGCGGTGCGGGTCGCCGATGCCTTGCCGAAGAAGGGACACGTGATCATGCTCGGCGGCGACACGATCGGACTCGATCTGGCGCGCACGCTGATCGAATTGCGCCACCGTGTCACCCTGCTGGCCGACAACCATACTTTTTGGCCGCACGAAGTGTCCGAGGACGATCGTCCGCGCTACATCGAAGCACTGCGCAACATGGGCTTCGATGTGGTCGAGGCGAAGGAGCGCGGCTGTCTCGCTTCCATTTCCCAGGGCGCGCCAGGACTCCCGGCGCGCCGACTGGTTTTCAAGGACGGCTCGGAGTTGCATGGCGATCTGGTGATGCCCTTCTTCGGGAACGTTCCCATTCTCGACTTCATGATCGGCTCGGGCGTGGATATCGAGCGTGGCCTGCTGGTCAGGCCCAATCTGCGCACCACCAACGAGAACATCTATGCGGCCGGCGACAACTGCCAGATCTGGACCGACAGCGTGCGACATTACTGCTTCTATCACGGCTGGAAGAATGTCCGGGCGATGGGCGAACTGGCCGCGCGCAACATCACCGGGGCCGACGAAGCCTGGGCGCCGATACACGATGAAAGCCTGCGTCTGACCGCAGACGGAAAAATCCTCTCGCCGTTCTGGGAGTATCAATGACATGAGTACTGACGTCCAGATTGCCATTGTCGGCTCGGCCGGGGATGGCACGATTGCCGCCGGCGACATCCTGCGTCGCGCCATGGCCGAAATCGGCTACCGCGTCATCAGCTTCGATCTCTACCCCGCCGAAATCCGCGGCTTCGGCAAATGCATTGCCCGCCTGCGCGTCACCGACGAGCAGGCCTACTCGCTGAAGCAGCAATCCGACATTCTGGTTTCGCTCGACGACAGCCACGCGATTCCGCATGTGGGCGAAGCCAGGGAGTGGGGCGCGGTGATCTACGAGACCCATTCCGTCAATCCCTTGCCGGAAGGCGCCCATCTGAGCGGCCACATCGACCCCGGCCAGGTTCCCTACAATGTCCCGATCCGCGAGTTGGCGGAGAAGAGCACCGGCTCGGCACGATCGCGCAACATCGTGATCGTCGGCTACATCATCGGGCTGATGCGCCTGCCGGTCGAACCTGTCTTGCGCGCGCTGGTCGGCAAGTTCAAGGGCAAGGGCGACATCGCGCAGAAGAACGAAGCCGCCTTGCGTGCGGGTTACGAAGAGGGCTTGCGCTGGTTCCGGCTGGATGACATCGAGTTCGGGCCGCCGCCCGCGCAGGAGAAGGGTGCCCATGTCGAGATGATCAGCGGCAATGCGGCGATCGTGCGCGGCGCCCTCGATGCCGGCATCGACAACTTCTTTGGTTATCCAATCACGCCGGCGACCTCGATCATGGAGCGCCTGGCCAGCGAAATGCCCAGGCACGGCGCCCGGCTGGTGCAGACCGAGGACGAAATCGCGGCGATCTCGGCGACGCTCGGCGCCGGCTATGCCGGCGCGCGCGCGGCCACGGCCACTTCCGGGCCGGGGCTCTCGCTGATGGCCGAGATGCTCGGCTTCGGCGTGATCGCCGAAGTGCCCAGCGTGGTGTTCGTTTCACAGCGCGGCGGACCGTCGACCGGAATGCCGACGAAGCACGAGCAGTCGGACCTGAACATGGCCGTATTCGGTGGCCATGGCGATGCGCCGCGCATCGTCATCGCCCCGACCAGCGTCGAGGGCTGCTACCGCTGCGCCGGCCGGGCCTTCGAAATGGCCGAGGCCTACCAGACGCCGGTGATCGTCCTGCTTGATCTCTACCTGTCCAACCGCTACGAAACCGTGCCGTTCCCGGATCGGCCTCCTTTCGATGCGGATACCAACCGCTATGCGGATACGCGCGGCGGTGCGGCGGGATTCCAGCGCTATGCCCTTACCGTGGACGGCGTCAGCCCACGTTCGATTCCCGGCCAGGCAGGCGGCATGCACGTCGCCACCGGCCTGGAGCACAACGAACTCGGCCGGCCCAACGACCAGCCCGACATGCATCTGGCCCAGAGCCGCAAGCGCCACGAGAAGCTCAAAGCAGCCCTGAGCCATCCCGGGTTCGAGCCGGCCAAGCGCTTCGGCGACACCGGACAGGTGGAGGTGGGTCTCGTGGCTTGGGGATCGAGCTTTGGCGAGTGCCTTGAAGCGATGTATCTCGCTCAGGAGGAAGGCATCCGCTGCGCGGCGGTCAAGGTCGTGATGGTGTCGCCTTTCCCGGTCGATTTCGTCGCGACTTTCCTGGCCGACTGCAAGGAAGTACTGGTTCCCGAGGTCAACTACCAGGGACAGTTCGCGGGCATCCTGCAGATGCAGGTGCCGCGCGCGGTCACGCGCATGACGCGCATCCCTTGTGCGCCGCTGCGTGTCGAGGAAATACTTGACGAGATTCGTCGTCTCGCGGGTCGCATCGTCGAACCGCAAGCCGCTTGAGGAGAGTTGCAATGGGTGAAATACGGCCGGTCTATCTGGAGGACAAACTCAAGGAAGTCGAGGACAGCGGACGCCTTGACTATCGCTCCAAGGCATTGCCGACCTGGTGTCCGGGCTGCGGCTACTTCTCGATCGTCGAGGCCGTCGCCACGGCCCTGTGCGAACTCGGGATTCCCAACGAGGACGCGGTGATGGTGTCCGGCATCGGCTGCTCCTCCCGCTTTCCGTTCTTCATCAATTCCTACGGCATTCACACGCTGCATGGCAGGGCGCTGCCCTCGGCGCTGGGTGTGAAGACCGCCAATCCTGCCCTGACGGTTGTCGCGGTCGGTGGCGACGGCGACGGATTTGCCATCGGCGGCGGCCATGTGCCGCACGCGGCGCGCCGCAACCTCGACATCACCTACCTGTTGTTCGACAACGGCATCTACGGCCTGACCAAGGGCCAGACTTCGCCGACCTCGGCGGTCGGATTCAAGACTCCCACCTCGCCCTACGCAAACCCCGATCGGCCGCTCAATCCGCTATTGATGCTGCTGTCCCATGGCGCGAGCTGGGTCGGCCAGTCCTATGCCGGCGATCCGGAGCACCTGCGCTCGATGATCAGGCAGGCGATGGAACATCGCGGCTTTTCCTACCTGCACATCCTCTCGCCTTGCGTGACATTCGACAAGACGCACCGCACCTACGTCAACCTCGGCATGCAAGTCCATGCCCTGCCGGCGACGCACGATCCGACCGACAAGTTGGCGGCGATGGGAGAAGCGATGAAGAACGAACAGGCGCCGGCCGTCGGCCTCTATTACCGCGAGCAACGGCCAACGCTCGACGATGCCCTCGATGCGCTGGTGGAAAAGGCCGGAGGGGAGAAACGCGGCTTGCGTGGGGGCCGCGGGCGCAAGCTGCGCTGACTCCTGACAGCGGGGGCTGGTCCCCCGCCGCGAGCTTTATTTACATCGATGGCGCACCACTTTCTTGACGCGCACCGGGATGGCATGATCCGGGCTTTTGCCGCCGCGCTCACCGCGCGCGGCATCGTGGCCGACCCGGCGCAACAGGCGGCAGCCGAGCGCCTCCAGCGCTTCCATGACGAATTGATCACCTTCAAGCTGGCCCGCCGCACACGGCTGCGCAAGCTGCTGGTGCATCCCGAGCTGCCGAAGGGCGTCTGGTTCTGGGGCGGCGTCGGCCGCGGCAAGAGCTTCCTGATGGACTGCTTCTTCGACGCGGTGCCTTACCGACGCAAGCGGCGCGTCCATTTCCACGCCTTCATGCGCGAGATCCACGAGCGCCTGAGGCGCCTGAAACACGAGCAGGATCCGCTGGCGAAGGTGGCCGCGCAGGTCGCCCAGGAAACACGGCTGATGTGCTTCGACGAATTCCATGTCTCCGACATCGCCGACGCGATGATCCTCGCGCGCCTGATGCAGGCGATGTTCGACGCGGGGGTCGTCTTCTGCATTACTTCGAACTACCCGCCTGATGGCCTCTATCCGAACGGTCTGCAGCGCGAACGCCTGCTGCCGACCATTGCCTTGCTCGACGGGAAGCTTGACGTGATCCGCATCGATGCCGGCATCGACTACCGGTTGCGTACGCTCGAACAGGCGCCGGTCTATCAGCTGCCCGCGGATGGCGAGCCGGCCAGCCTCTTGATGCTTACCTTCGCGCAGCTGGTGCATGGCGAGGGTCATGCACGGCCGCTTGATGTGCTGGGACGCGAGATACCGGTCGTGCATCGCGCGCCAGGCGTCGCTTGGTTCGACTTCGCCGTGCTGTGCGGCGGACCGCGCTCGCAAAACGACTACCTCGACCTCGCGCACCGCTTCCACACGATCTTCCTGTCCGGCGTGCCGCGCATGGGGCAGGAGATGGCCAACGAAGCGCGTCGTTTCACCTGGCTGGTCGATGTCTGCTACGACCACCGTGTCAAGCTGGTCATCGCCGCCGCCGCGCCGGCTGATGAACTTTACGTGACCGGGCAACAGGCGACCGAGTTTGCGCGCACCGTGTCGCGGCTGGTCGAGATGCGCTCGCACGAGTATCTGGCCAGCGCCCATCGCCGCTACGAGACGCACGAGCCGGCACAGTAGCTCAACGGGTGCCGTCCTCCATGTTGGCGGTGGTCCGGCCATGCCGTCCCACCAGCGCCGACTTTTCAGCTACGCCACTGCGGGTAAGGTTCCCAGTGGGCGATCCAGTCGGGCAGGTCGGCCGCCGGCATCGGCTTGGCAATGCCGTAACCCTGCGCGAGCGAGCAGCCCAGTGCGAGCAGCGCGACGCCGATTTCGGCGCTTTCGACCCCTTCCGCGATCACCTGCCGCTTGAAGGTGCGCGTCAGGCTGATCACGCCCTCGACGATGGCATGGTCTTCGTCATCCGTGAGCAGGTCGCGCACGAAGCTCTGGTCGATTTTGAGCGCATCGACGTGCAGGCGCTTGAAGTAGGAGAGCGAGGAGTAGCCGGTGCCGAAATCGTCGAGCGCGAAACTGACGCCCAGCGCATGGCAGGCATCGATGACCGCGGCGACGCGCACCACATCTTCGAGCGCGGCGGATTCGACCACTTCGAGCTCGAGTGACGCGGGCGGTACTTGAGGATACTGTTGCAGCAGTGCGGCGAGGCGTTCGGCGAAGTTCGGTGTTTGCAGATGGCGCGGCGAGATATTCACGCTGATGCTCAAGCGCAGGCCGCTGGATAGCCATTGGGAAAGCTGCGCGAGCGCCGCGGAGATGACCCATTCGCCCAGCGGAATGGCGAAATCGGTGTCCTCGATCTCGCCCAGGAAACGGCTGGGCGGCAGGAGGCCTTCCTCGGGATGCTGCCAGCGGATCAGCGCCTCCGCACCCATCACCGTGCCGCTGCGCATGTCGACCTTGGGTTGGTAGAACAGCACGAACTCCTTCTGCAGCAGCGCGGTTTCGATGCGCGCACGGTTGCTGCGCTGCACCTGCACCTGGCGGTCGTGTTCGGCATCGAACAGGTGGTAGCGGTTGCGGCCGCTTTGCTTGGCGACGTACATCGCCTGGTCGGCGTGGCGCATCAGCGTATCGGCATCGGCGTCGTCGAATGGATAGAGCGTGAGGCCGATGCTGGCCGTGATGTTGATGATCTTGCGGTCGAGCACATAAGGCTTGCCGAGTGCCTTGAGCAGGCGCTCGATGGTCTGGGTGCACTCGTCGATGGTGCTCAGGTCGTTCAGCAGCAGGACGAATTCATCGCCACCAAGCCGGCAGACCGTATCGTCGGCGCGGATGTGCTCCTTGAGACGTTGCGCCACCATCACCAGCAGCTGGTCGCCGGCCTTGTGGCCAAGCGTGTCATTGACCGGCTTGAAATCGTCGAGGTCGAGATAGACGATGGCGAGCAGGCGCTGGGCCCGCTGCATCCGCGCGATGGCTTGCGCGAGGCGGTCGGCCAGCAGGATGCGGTTCGGCAGTTGGGTCAGTGCGTCGTGATGGGCGAGGAACTCCAGTTCGCGCTGGTAGCGGTTGCGCTCCGCGGCATCGTGAGCGAGCGTGGCGGCCATCCGATTGAAATTCTCGGCCAGCACGCCGATTTCGTCCCGGCCGCCAACACCGATCGAAGCCGAGAAGTCGCCCTGGGTAACGCGACGCGTGGCATCGAGCAGGCGGGCGATATGGCGGGTGAACAGATAGCCGAGCGAGGCCAGCAGCAGCAGCGAGAACAAGACTGCGACACCGGCAATCAGCAGGCTCTGCTTGAGGACATTGCCGCGCAGCCCAGCCAGATTGACGAGTGACAGACCGAAGCGCACCGTGCCGACTCGAAGATCGCCGGGCAGGGTGAGCTGCATGCGCGTATCGTAGGTCAGGTCGGAAAGTGCCGCCAATACATTCGAATCCTCCTTTGGGTCGGCTGGCACGTCGCCGGCTTTGGCAAGCAATTCGCCACGCGGGCCGAGCACCACGATGTAGCGAAATTCGGAAGAAGGCGAGCCGGCAAGACGGCGCAGGATTGACTCGATTTCGCTGTGGTCGCGCTGGAAGACGCGCCCGGCCAGCGAGGCATCGAGTAGCGGAGTGAGAGCTTCGAGGCGGGCCTGGGTCTGGGTTTCCAGCGCTTCCGTCACCAGTCGGTAGCTGTTGGCGAGCAGCAGGCCGAGCATGAGGATCTCGACGACGATGGCCGTGGCCACCAGCCGGAAGCGGATTGACCGGTACCAGGGAATGGAGGCGGCGGGATTGTCGGCCATCGCTCTGAATCAGTGCTTGTCGAAAACGGCCGTGTAGGGGTCGATGCGCTTCATGGTCGCGGCGTCAAGCGGCCGGAAGTCGACTTGCTGGGTTTTCCTGAAGTAGGTTTTGCCAGCATCGGTGTTCTTGAAATCGAGGAGCGCCAGTTTGAGTTTACTGAGAGTCTCGGGGGCGAGACGGGAGTGGGCGAGGATCAGGAAGCCGGGCGTCGGCTCTGCCCGGTGGATTTCCCGCAGATTCTCGCGTTGCTCGGGCGTGGTGGCCTCCCATAGCTGGTTAATGGTGGCCCCGGCATCGGCCTCGCCACGTATGACCGCCTCGATCACGTTGGAGAAACTGGCAGGATCGACGAAAACGACGTCGCGCTCGATGGCCAAGCCGAATCTGCCGAGGGCATGATTGGCGATCTGGTAGCTCATCGACAGCCTTGAGCCGACCGCGAGGGAACGGCCCTTCAGATCGGCCAGCGCCTGCACTGGTCCGTCTTTGCGTGCCAAGGCGACGACCGTGACATCGCCCGTCTTGGCGATGGGCCGATAGCCGTCCCGTTTCTCGGCCAGCCTTCCCATGTGGGGGGCGGTGAAGATGATGTCGTACTCGCCGGTATGAGTACGGTCAATGAACTTGGCGAAGTCAGGAGCCGACCGCAGCGCGACCGGAACGCCGAGTGCCTTGTCAAGATGTTCCTTGAGCGGCGCGAACCGTTCGACAGTTTGACTGGGCGAGAGGAGCGGATAGATGCCGAATACCAGCTCATTCGCGGCGTGGACCATGCTGGTCCAGAAAGGCAGCAGCCAGCAGGCAAACAGCAGTTTGATGAGAAGTTTCGTCATGGTTCCTCTTGTCGTTTCGGATAGAGACAGCCGTCCCCGATGATTGTAACGTCATGGCTTGAAATGCCCTTAATTGCCACCAGCTTCGTCAGCGAGCCGGAAGGCATAGGCGGCGATCGGCGGGCCGATGGTTTCGAGGATGGCCACGGCGGTCAGCACCAGCGCCAGCAGTGCCTCGGCGTCGAGTGCGAAGAGTTTGTCGGCGGTCTGGGCGAGGCCAATGGCGAGGCCGGCCATCGGGACCAGCAACAAGCCACTGGCCGCTGCTGGCTGGGGTGCAATGCCCTGCCAGCGCAGCAGGCCATAAACGGTCGCCCATTTGACGGCGGAACGCACGGCGACCAGTGCGAGCGCCATGCCGCCCAATGAGACGATCAGGTCGGGCTTGATCTTCGCCCCGGCGAAGACGAACAGGATGATGAAGAACAGTTCGAAGGCTTCGCCAAACTCCACTTCGGAAAGCGTCTCGCGGTCGGATTCGATCGTGCGTACGGCAACGCCCATGGCCAGCGGCACGAACAGCGGCGACAGCAGCAGGGCATCCGCCACGCCGATGCCAAGCATCAGTGCCCCGACGACGAGGGCGAAGCGGTATTGCGGCGCTGCCCGCGTTTTGCGGGCCAGTTGCACCAGCAACCAGGCGATGACCAGCGCGACCAGCGCCGAGCCGGCGAGCCGGTAGATTGGTTGCATCAGGGCCGTGGTCCAACTGTGGTCGGTTGCGAGATGAGCGAACGGCAGGACGGCCGAAAAGGCGAAGAAAGCGAACAGATTGTTGAGCGCGACGAGTTCCTTGGCCCGCTCGGTGGTCGGACCGGCGGCGCCGACCTCGTGGGCGACGTGGATGAGCACCGCTGGTGAGGAGGAAATCACGATCGCGGCGGTGAGTCCGGCGAGAAAGGGAGTGAGTCCGAGTTGGGCGAGTACCCAGTAACAGGCGATGAAGGTCGCCACGCTTTCGGCCAACGCGACGAGCAGCAAGCGGCGCTCATGCAGCATCGCCCGCAGGTCGAGCGAAAGGCCGAGGCGGTAGAGAATCAGTGCGAGGGCGACGCCGATCAGCGGGCTGGCAAGGTCGAGCGCGTCCTGGGTGAGCAGGTCGATGCCGGAGGGGCCGATCAGGAAGCCAACCGCCATGAAGCCGGTGATCGATGGCAGCCACGAGATGCGATGGGCGAGGAAGCCGCCCAGCACGCCGGCCATCAGCAGCACGCCAAAGGCGATCTGGGCGTTGTACTCGAGTGGCCAGGCAGGCAGGAAATCCATTTATTGTTCCGCCAGGTGCTTGAGGGCGTAGAGCTTGTCGAGCGCCTCGCGCGGACTCAGTTCATCCGGATCGAGCGCCAGCAAGGTTTCGACCGCGGGATGAACTGGAGCTTCGAAAGTCGGCGCTGGCGGAACGGCACCGGGCGTTGCAAAGAGGTCGGATTGCGGTGCGGCGGCCACGGCACGCTGCTCCAGCTCGACGAGGCGGCGCTGCGCCTCGCGTAGCACGGCGGGCGGGATGCCGGCCAGCGCGGCGACGTGGATACCGTAGGACTGGGATGCGGGGCCGGGCTCGACCGCATGCATGAACACCACTGTCTTGCCATGCTCGACCGCGCCCAGATGCACGTTGGTGCACTCGGCATGATCCACGGCGAGTTGGGTCAGCTCGAAATAATGCGTGGCGAACAGCGTCCAGGCGCGCGTCTTCTCGACGAGGTGGCGCGCGATGGCGAAGGCCAGCGCGAGGCCGTCGAAGGTCGAGGTGCCGCGCCCGATTTCGTCCATCAGCACCAGCGACTTGTCGGTCGCCCCGTGCAGGATCGCCGCCGCTTCGGTCATCTCGACCATGAAGGTCGAGCGGCCGGAGGCGAGGTCGTCCGAGGCGCCGATGCGGGTGTGGATCGCATCGATGGGGCCGAGCCGGCAGCGCGCGGCCGGCACGAAGCTGCCACAGTGGGCGAGCAGCACAATCAGCGCGGTCTGGCGCATGTAGGTCGACTTGCCGCCCATGTTCGGGCCGGTGACGATCAGCATGCGGCGCTTCGGATTCAGGTCGAGGTCGTTGGCGATGAATGTCTCGACTTGCCGCTCGACGACCGGATGCCGCCCGCCGCGAATCTCGATGCACGGGAGCTCGACGAATTCCGGACGGCAATAGTCGTAGCGCTGCGCGGCCGTCGCGAAGGCACAGAGGCCATCGAGTTGCGCCAGCGCGCGGGCGATACGCTGCAATTCGACGATGTGCGCGGTCAGCGCTTCCAGCAGCTCATCGTAGAGCCGCTTTTCGAGCACAAGGGCACGCTCGTTGGCCGACAGCGCCTTGTCCTCGAAGGCCTTGAGCTCGGGCGTGATGTAGCGCTCGGCGTTCTTCAGCGTCTGGCGGCGGCGGTAGTCGTCCGGCACCTTGCCAGCATGGGCATGCGTGACTTCGATGTAGAAGCCATGCACCTTGTTGTACTCGACCTTGAGGCTGGGAATCTGTGTGCGGTCCTTCTCGCGTGCCTCGAGTTCGAGGAGGAATTGTCCGCAATGGGTCTGGATCGCCCGCAGCTCGTCGAGGTCGGCGTCGAATCCTGGGGCGATCGCATCGCCATCGCGCAGCAGCGCGGGCGGGTCGATGGCCAACGTGCGTTCCAATCGGTCGAGACAGGCGACGGGTATGGCGAGGGCCTCGCGCAGCTCACCCAGCAAACCGTCTCTATCGGCAAGCAATCCGGCGATCTCGGGCAGCTGCTTGAGCGTGTCGCGCAACGCAGCCAGTTCGCGCGGCCGCGCGGATTTCAGCGCGATGCGGCTGCCGATGCGCTCGACGTCGGCAACGCCCTTGAGCGCATGCGTGAGTCGGTCGAGCGGGCCATCGTCGAGCAATGTGGCGATGGCACCCTGCCGCGCCGCCGCGATGGAACGGTCGGTCAGCGGATGGTGCAGGCAATGACGCAGCCAGCGCGTGCCGGCGGCAGTGGCGCAGGTGTCGAGCAGCGAGAGCAGCGTCGGTGATGATTCGCCGCGCAGCGTCTCGGTGAGTTCGAGGTTGCGGCGCGTCGCGGCATCAAGCCGCAGCCATTGCGCTTCGCGTTCCAGCGTCAGGCCCGTCACATGGGCGAGCGCCTGCAGCTGCGTCGCCTGCGCGTAGCGCAACAGCGCACCGGCGGCGCCGAGCGCGAGCGCAGCCTCGTCTGCATCGGGAATGAAGGCGGCGAGGTCGCGCGTGCCGAACTGCGCGGTCAGCAGTTCCACGGCCGAAGGCGTGTCGAAATGCCAGTCAGAGTGCCGTCTCACCTGCACCGAGTTTTGATCAGACAGTCCGATATTGGCACTTTCACCAATCAGGATTTCCGCTGGCTTGAGGCGCGTGAGCTGCGCGGGCAGGGCGCTCGCCGCCGTCTCCAGCAGGCGCAGTTCGCCGCTGGCGAGGTTGAGCCAAGCTAAACCAACGCGTTGGCGTTCCTGGCTCATCGCCAGCAGCAGGCTGTCGCTGCGGTCGTCGAGCAGCGCGGCATCGGTGAGCGTGCCAGGCGTGACGATGCGCACGACCTGGCGTTCGACGGGGCCCTTGCTGGTGGCCGGATCGCCGATCTGCTCGCAGATCGCCACCGACTCGCCGCACTTCACCAGCCGCGCGAGGTACTGCTCGACCGCATGGTAGGGCACGCCCGCCATCGGGATCGGTTGTCCGGCCGACTGGCCGCGCTTCGTCAGCGTGATGTCGAGCAGACGCGCCGCGCGTTCGGCATCGGCATAGAACAGCTCGTAGAAATCGCCCATCCGATAGAACAGCAGCACGTCCGGATGCGCCGCTTTCAGCCGCAGGTACTGGGCCATCATCGGCGTATGGCGGGCAAGCTCCTCGGCGGAAGGCGGCGAAGTTTTGCTCATGCGGTGGGGAAGAAAACGCGCCGGGGCGGCATTCGTGAAGGTCGGCGAATTATACTGGCGGCCAATCATGGCTTCCGGCGGCATCTTGAACCTGGCGCGACGCCTGCTGCACCTGTGGGTGCGCCTGCGGACCTATCCGGACACGCCCGTCGGCGTCGATCCGGCGCGGCCGGTCTGCTACGTGCTGCGCGAGAACTGGCTCACCGATCATCTGGTGCTGCGCGAAGCGGTGGCACGCGCCGGGCTGCCGGCGGCGGACCAGCCGCTCAGGCTGGGCAGGTGCCGTCTCGCCAGCGCCGAGTTTGCGCTGACGGCGGGCTGGCGCCTGTTCGGTCGGGCGCGCGACATCCACGGCGTTCCGCCGCGCCTGAAGCGCCTGATCGAGGCGCTCGGGGCCGATGCGGCGGCGGACGTGCAGATCGTGCCCGTGACGGTGCTGTGGGGACGCGCGCCGAAGCAGCAGGACGGCATCCTGCGCGCACTGCTGGCCGAATCCTGGCAGCGCCGGCAGCCGCTCGGACACTGGCTGGCGGTGCTGATCCACGGCCGGCAGACCCATGTGCATTTCGGTCAGCCCTATTCGCTGCGGGCCATGCTGACGGACGTGGCCGATCCGGCGCGGGCCGCCAAGAAGGCCGCGCGCGTGCTGCGGGGGCATTTCCGCCGCCAGCGCGAACTGGCCATCGGTCCGGATGTGTCGCATCGCCACACGCAGGTGGAGTCCCTGCTGGCGACGCCGGAAATGCGCGCGGCCATCGACGCCGAGGCCGAACGCCGCCGGATCAGCGCCGAGGCCGCGCGGGAACGCGCCCGCCGCCATGTGCTGGCGATCGCCTCGGACTACTCCTACGGCGTGATGCGCGCCGGCGAGATCTTCCTCACCTGGGTGTGGACGCGCCTGTTCGACGGCGTCGAGGTGCGCAACCTCGACGTGCTGATGCGCGTCGCGCCGGGGCAGAGCGTCATTTATCTGCCCTGTCATCGCAGCCACATCGACTACCTGCTGATGTCCTACGTGATTTACCGCGCGGGACTCTCGCCGCCGCACATCGCCGCCGGCGAGAACCTCGACCTGCCGCTCCTCGGGCGCATCTTGCGCGGGGGGGGCGCCTTCTTCCTGCGCCGCACGTTCAAGGGCGATCCGCTCTACGCCACGGTGTTCGCCGAATACCTGCACCGCATGCTGGCACAGGGCTTCCCGATCGAATACTTCATCGAGGGCGGGCGCAGCCGCAACGGCCGCATGCTGCCGCCCAAGGCCGGGCTGCTGGCGATGACGGTGCAGAGCTTCGTGCGCCGGCACGAACGGCCGCTGGTGTTCGTGCCGATCTACCTCGGCTACGAGAAGCTGCCGGAGGGCGCCAGCTTCGTCGACGAATTGTCCGGCAAGCCGAAGGAGCGCGAGTCGTGGCTCGGCCTGCTGTCGGCCGTGCGCGTGCTGCGGCGGCATTTCGGCAAGGTGTATGTGAATTTCGGCGAACCGCTGCCGCTGGCCGACTGGCTCGATGCGCGCCATCCGGGCTGGCGCGAAAATGCCGGCGAAGGCGATTGGCAGCGCGCCGAAGTCGGTTCCATCGCGGGCGAACTGACGCGGCGCATCAACGATGCCGCGTTGGCCAATCCGGTGAATCTGGTTGGACTGGCTCTGCTGGCGACGCCGCGCGCAACGGCGGATGTCGACGCGCTGGCGCGCCAGATCGAGCATCTGCAGGCGCTCGTCGATACGGTGCATCTGGCGGCGCCGACCGAGGGCGCCGCCTGCATCGCAGCGGCATTGAAGCTGACCGCCGTGCGTCGTGTCGAGCATCCGCTCGGTGCGCTGATCGAAGCCGATACGCACGAGGCGGCATTGCTCGCCTATTTCCGCAACAACGTGCTGCACCTGTATGCGCTGCCGGCGCTGGTTGCCTGCCTGATCATGCAGCACGGGCCGCTCGAACGCATGAAATTGCAGGAAACCGTCGCCGACCTGTTCGGGCTGATGCGCACCAGCCTCTACCTGCGGCTGGAAGAGCGCGAGCTGCCGCAAGCGCTGGATGACATCGTTACACGTCTCGTGGCGCGCGGCCTGATCGAATGCGCCGGCGAAATGGTGTGCGAACCGGCGGCGAACACGCTGGCCCGCAACGATCTGCACTGGCTGGCGGAAATCCTGCGGCCGCAGATGGAACGCTATTTCCTCGTGCTGATGGTGCTGCGCCACGCCGGCAGTGGTCATCTGACGCGCGTCGAACTGCTCGATCGCAGCGTGCTATTGGGACAGCGGCTGGCGCTGATGCATGCGGGCAAGACGCCCGAGTTCGCCGACAAGCCGTTGTTCGTCGCACTGGTCGATCATCTGCTCGACAACGGCATCCTTCACGAAGACGCGCTGAAGCGACTGGGTTTTGGCAGCGAACTGGAGCGTGCGGCCGCGCAGGCCGAGGCGCTGCTGACGCCCGAGGTACGCGAGTTGATGCAGCGGCTGGTTTGAAGGATTGAAGGGTCAGGCGCGGGAGCGCGTCGCGGCGACGCAGTCCTTGACCAGCCCAGGCCCGCGATAGATCAGTCCTGAATAGATCTGCACCAGTTGCGCGCCGGCATCCAGCTTGGCCTTGGCCTTGGCGCCATCGGTCACTCCGCCGACGGCGATGATCGGCATTTCACCGGCCAGCGCGGCCGCGAGTTTTTTCAGTACGAGCGTGGACGCTTCGAACAGCGGCGCGCCGGAAAGGCCGCCGGCCTGCTCGGCATTGGCCTGGCCGGCGACCTTGCTGCGGTCTAGCGTGGTGTTGGTGGCGATCACGGCGTCGATGCGATGGCGCTTTAGGGCATCGGCGATGTTGGTGATCTGCGCTTCGTCGAGATCGGGTGCGATCTTGAGCGCGATCGGCACGTACTTGCCATGCTGTTGGGCGAGTTCGGCTTGCCGGGCTTTGAGTGCGCCGAGCAGCGCATCGAGTTCGGACTCGCCCTGCAGAGCGCGCAGGTTCTTGGTGTTCGGCGACGAGATATTGACCGTGATGTAGCTGGCGTGCGGGTAGGCCCTCTCCAGCCCGATCAGGTAATCGTCGGCCGCGCGTTCGATCGGCGTATCGGCGTTCTTGCCGATGTTGATGCCGAGGATGCCGCGATATTTCGCGGCACGCACATTGGCGACCAGCGCGTCGATGCCGTGGTTGTTGAAGCCCATGCGGTTGATGATGCCCTCGACCTGCGGCAGGCGGAACATGCGCGGCTTGGGGTTGCCCGGTTGCGCGCGCGGCGTGACGGTGCCGATCTCGATGTGGCCGAAGCCCCAGCCGGCCAGCGCGTCGATGGCCTCGCCGTTCTTGTCGAGGCCTGCCGCAAGGCCGATGCGGTTGGGAAAGCTGATGCCCATGACCGTGACGGGCGTGTCTGGCAGCGGGCGACCAATGGGTGCGACGGCGCCGAGCGCGTGCAGGCCGGCGATGGAGATCTCGTGCGCGGTTTCGGGGTCGAGCGCGAGGACGAAGGGTTTGACGAGGCAATAAGGAATCGGCAGCATGACCGGCATTCTACCGGCACGGCTAGATTTCCAGCAGTCCCCAGTGACCGTTGTTCAAGGCTTCGAGCGGGCGGAACTGCGACTTGTAGGCCATCTTGCGGCTGTGGCGGATCCAGTAACCGAGGTACAGATGGGGCAGACCGAGGTTGCGGCACTGCTCGACTTGCCAGAGGATCGCGCAGGTACCGTAGCTCGTGTTGGGCAGGTCGGGTTCGTAAAAGGTGTAGACCGACGAGAGGCCGCATGCCAGCACGTCGATGATGCAGACCATGCGCAGGATATCGCCCTCGCGAAACTCGACGAGGCGACTGTCGACATGCGTCTGCAGCAGGAACTGCGCGTACTGCTCGCGGCTGTCGTCGTCCATGCCGCCGCCCCAGTGGCGCGCGTACTGGTAGCGCTGGTAGAGCGCGTAATGTTCCTCGCGGTACAGCAGTGCACGCTCGCGCGCAACCAGGTTGTCGTGCCGCTTGAGGGCGCGGCGCTGGCTGCGGTCGGGCTTGAAGTTCGCGACGGGGATGCGCACCGGTATGCATTCGCGGCAGGTATCGCACCACGGGCGATAGGTAAACACGCCGCTGCGGCGGAAGCCGATCCTTACCAGTTCGCCGTAGGTTTCGGTGTCGATCAACTGGCTCGGCGTGGCGACCTGCGAGCGCGCCGCGCGGCCGGGCAGGTAGGAGCAGCCGTAGGGGGAGGTGGCGTAGAACTGCAACAGCGGGAAGGGTGGCAGATCCCTTAAATGCGTCATGACACTTTCCTGAACTCGCCGTCGATGGCATCCGCCGGCCAGCGGCCCGGGCCATCGCCGTGATCAACGAGCGCGGCCACGCGGGCGAGGTAGTCGTCGCGCGGGATCGGGCAGGCGCCCAGCGAGGTCAGGTGTGCTGTTTCCATCTGGCAGTCGATTATGCCGAATTCGCGTCCCGCAAGGAAACGGCACAGATGGGCGAGCGCGATTTTCGAGGCGTTGGTGGCGTGCGAAAACATCGATTCCCCGCAAAAGACGCGACCGATGGCCACGCCGTACAGGCCACCGACCAGTCTGCCGTCGTGCCAGGTTTCGACGCTGTGTGCGTAACCCAGCGCATGCAGGCGGATATAAGCCTGCTGCATCTCGGCCGTAATCCAGGTGCCGTCCTGCCCAGGGCGCGGCGTCGCGGCGCAGGCGGCGATGACCTGGGCGAATGCCGTATCGAGCTTGACGCTGTATTCAGTGTTACGCAGGGTTTTTTCCAGAGAGCGCGTGATGCGGATCTTATCGGGTATCAGTACCATGCGTGGGTCCGGGCTCCACCAGAGGATCGGCTCGCCGGGCGAATACCACGGGAAGATACCGCGCCGGTAGGCGGCCAGCAGGCGTTGCGGGGACAGGTCGCCGCCCCCTGCAAGCAAGCCGTTGGGTTCCTGCAAAGCCTTCGAAACAGGTGGGAAAGGCGTGTCAGCGTACAGCCATGGAATCATGGCGAAACGCTACCACATGGTCGACGTCGAGACGGATGCCGATCATTTCCCCAATCGCATGATTGTGGTGAGAGGGCACAAGCGAAAGCAGGCGTGCGCCGGAGGGCAGTTGCAGCGTGTAGAGGAATTCGGCGCCGCGGAAAGCCTTGGCGACGATCTCGGCCTGTGTCGGCGCGGCATCGTCATGCACGATGTCGTCGGGGCGCAACAAGATGTCCACTGTTTCATCGCCGGCGACATCCAGCGGCAGGCGGCAGCTCAGCTGACCGAGTTCGATGTCGACCGTGGCGGCGCCGAGCACGCTGCCCGGCAGGAACACGCCCTGGCCGACGAAATCGGCGACATGGCGCGTCGCGGGACGATGGTAGAGGTTGTAAGGCGAGTCCCATTGCTCGATGCGGCCGGCGTGCATGATGCCGACCACGTCGGCGACGGCGAAGGCCTCGTGCTGGTCGTGAGTGACGAGGATCGCGGCGGTGCCGGTTTCCTTGAGGATCGCGCGCACTTCGAGCGAAAGCCGCTCGCGCAGTTCGACATCGAGATTGGAGAAAGGCTCGTCGAGCAGCAACAGATGCGGGCGCGGGGCCAGCGCGCGGGCGAGGGCGACGCGCTGCTGCTGGCCGCCGGAAAGCTCGTGCGGATACTTGTTGCCCTGTCCGGCGAGTCCCACCAGCGCGAGAAGATCTTCGACTTGCCGTCCTGCCAGCGCCGACTTTTCGCGGAGGCCGAAACCGATGTTGCCGGCGACGGTCAGGTGCGGGAACAGCGCATAGTCCTGGAACACCATGCCGATGTTGCGCCGCTCGGGCGGCACGCAGTGACGCGGCGCGCCAACGACTGTGTCCTGCAGGTGGATCGCGCCTTGCGTCGGCGTTTCGAAACCGGCGATCAGGCGCAGCACCGTGGTCTTGCCGCAGCCCGAGGCGCCGAGAAGGCAGCCGATCTCGCCCGGATTCAATCGAAACGACAAATCCTTGACGACCGCATGATGGCCGTAGGCGTGGCAGACATGATCGAGAGCGAGGAGGGCAGGATGACTCATGGCGTGATTATAATTGAGAATAAATCTCAAATAACTCGATGCACACGCGATGCAAACGCGCTCCCAACTGATTCCCCTAGCCATTCCGGTCGGCCTGCTGGTCGCGTTGCCGGTGCTTTCGGTCGGCGCGAACCTGTTTGTCGGCGCGGCCGGCGACACTTGGGGACACCTGGCCGCGACCGTTCTGCCGGATTACATCCTCAATTCGCTGTTGCTGGCCTTGCTGGTCGGTCTGGGCGTTGCGGTGGTCGGCGTGGGGACGGCGTGGCTGACGGCGATGACCGAGTTTCCCGGCCGGCGCGTGTTCGAGTGGGCGCTGCTGCTGCCGCTTGCGCTGCCGGCCTACGTGATGGCTTATGTGTATACCGACCTCTTGCAGTTCGTCGGACCGGTGCAGACGGCCTTGCGCGAGTGGTTCGGCTGGAAGCGCGGCGACTACTGGTTTCCCGAGATCCGCAGCCTCGGTGGTGCCGCGGCGATGTTCATCTGTGTGCTCTATCCCTACGTCTATCTGATCACGCGCACCGCCTTCCTCGAACGCGGCAGCAGCACTTTCGAAGCGGCACGCTCGCTGGGGCTAACGCCATGGGCCGCCTTCCGGCGCGTGTCCTTGCCGCTGGCGCGGCCGGCCATCGCCGCTGGTGTCGCGCTCGTACTGATGGAAACCTTGGCCGACTATGGCACGGTGGCCTATTTTTCCGTGCAGACCTTTACGACCGGCATCTATCGCGCGTGGTTCTCGCTCGGCGACCGCATCGCCGCCGCGCAACTCGCCGGTGCGCTGCTCGCCTTCGTGCTGTGCCTGCTAGCGCTCGAACGCATCAGCCGCGGACGCGCACGCTTCCATGACACCGGACGGCGGCGTGGCGAACGGCGCATGCTGCATGGCGCGAGCGCATGGATGGCGAGCCTTGCCTGCTTGCTGCCGCTGATGCTTGGATTCCTGCTGCCGGGCGGCTTGCTGTTCCGGCTGGCCTTCCAGGAAGGCGATAGCGAATTCGGCATGCGCTACGGCGTGCTGGCCGGCAACAGCCTGCTGGTCGCCGGCATCGCGGCGGCTCTGGCGGTCGTGCTGGCGGTATTGCTGGCCTATGCGCAGCGGCTTTCGAATGCGCCTGTAGTGCGCGGGGTGAACCGTCTGGTCTCGCTCGGATACGCCGTGCCGGGCTCGGTGATCGCCGTCGGTGTGCTGATCCCGGTGACACGGCTCGACCACTGGCTCGCGGACATCTGGCTGGAAATGTTCGGAACGAATCCCGGCCTGATCCTCACCGGCGGCATCGCCGCGCTGGTGTATGCCTACCTTGCGCGTTTCCTGTCGATCGCGCTGCAGACCGTGGAGTCGAGCCTCGCGCGCGTGACGCCGAGCATGGACGCCGCCGCGCAAAGCCTTGGCTGCGGCGCCGGCGAAACCTTGCGCCGCGTGCATCTGCCGCTGATCCGCGGCAGCCTGTTCACCGCCGCGCTACTGGTCTTCGTGGATGTGATGAAGGAACTGCCGGCGACGCTGGTCATGCGCCCCTTCAACTTCGACACGCTGGCGACGCAGACCTTCACGCTGGCCGCCGACGAGCGCCTCGCCGAGGCGTCGACCGCAGCGCTGGCGATCGTGGCGGTCGGCCTGCTGCCGGTCCTGCTGCTGGCAAGACAGGTGCGAGCCGGCCGCTAGTGCCGTCCTGCCAGCGCCGACTTTTGCTATTTCCAGCCGGCCCGGTCGGCGATCTTCTGCGCGGTCACGACGTTTTTCGACAGAGCAGGAACCGATAGCGTATCGGCCTTGAAGTTGCCGAGGGCGGCGAGCGCCGGGTTGTCGGTCTTCACGCCCGCGACGACCGGCCACTCGTTGTTGCCGTCGGCGAAGTAGCGCTGTGCGTCATCCGATGCAAGGTATTCGAGGAACTTGATGGCGGCTTCCTTGTGCGGCGCGTGCTTGAGCATGCCGCCCCCCGAGATATTGATGTGCGTACCTTGCGTTTGCTGGTTAGGCCAGATGACGCCAAGCGCCTCGACCACCTTGCGGTCTTCGGGCTTGGTCGAACGCATCATGCGCGCGAAGTAGTAGGAGTTCGAAATTGCGACCCCGCACTCGCCCGCCGCGACGGCCTTGATCTGGTCGGTGTCGCCACCCTTGGGCGCTCGCGCGAAGTTGGCGACCACGCCCTTCGCCCATTCCTCGGCCTTCTGTTCGCCCTGATGGGATACAACCGAGGCCAGCAGCGAGAGGTTGTAGGGATGCGATCCCGAACGGCTGCAAACCTGGCCCTTCAGCTTCGGGTTCGCCAGATCTTCGTAGCTCTTCACGTCCTCGGGCTTGATCGCGGTCTTGTTGTAGATGATCACGCGCGCCCGAGTCGAGAAGGCAAACCAGTCAGGTGAGCGTAGATGCGCCGGGATGCGCTCTTCCAATACTTTCGACTTCACCGGCGCGAACAGTCCGAGTTGATCGGCCACCGCCAGCCGCGTGGCATCGACGGTGATGAAAACGTCGGCCGGGCTGTGCGCACCTTCGTTCTTGATGCGCTCGAGCAACTCGTCTTCCTTCGCCTCGATGCGGTTGATCTTGATGCCGGTCTGCTTCGTGAAGTTGGCATAGAGCGACTCGTCGGTCTGGTAATGACGCGCGGAATAGAGATTCAGGACATTTTCCTGTGCCTGGGCAGCCGGCAGGAACATCGATGCGAGCAAGACGGGTACAAGGGCAATGTGACGCAGTTTCATATGAGCTCCCATTAGTTTCAAGTGGCGTATCTATAATAATGAGAATGGTTATCAAAAGCAAGATAATCGGTAAGCTCAACAGCGCGCCGAATGCAAAGAGTGCGTGGCTATAATCGACGCAAACAACGAGAGGGAGACAGGAGTGAGCTTCAAGGCTTATCTGATCGAGCAAAGCGAAGGCAAGATTTCTTCGCGTTTCGCCTCGCTGGAGGAAGACCAGCTTGATGCGGGCGAGGTGACGATTGCGGTTGCCTGGTCGGGCATCAATTACAAGGACGCGCTGGCGGCGACGGGCAAGGGACGGATCATCCGGCGCTTTCCCTGCATCGGTGGCATTGACCTGTCCGGTACCGTGGTCAAGAGCGACAGCCCGAAGTTCCAGCCGGGCGACCAGGTACTTGCGACCAGCTACGACATCGGCGTCGCGCATCACGGCGGTTTCGCCGAACTGGCGCGGATTCCCGCTGACTGGGTTTACAAACTGCCTGCAGGACTGAATCTGCGCGAAGCGATGGTGCTTGGCACGGCCGGCTTCACGGCAGGTCTGGCGGTGGCGCGCATGGAGCACGATGGCCTGAAGCCCGAGAATGGTCCGGTGGTCGTCTCGGGTGCCACCGGTGGCGTCGGCAGTATCGCGGTGGAAATCCTCGCCAAGGCAGGTTATCAGGTGCATGCGCTGACCGGCAAGGCTGAAGCGGCCGATTACCTGAAGCGTCTTGGCGCGCGGGAGGTGATCCTGCGCTCCAGCCTCGACCTGGCGAAGATCAAGCCGCTCGACAAGGCGCTCTGGGCGGGTGCGGTGGACAACCTGGGCGGCGAGGTGCTGTCCTGGATGACGGGCACCATGAAGCAGGCCGGTACCATCGCCAGTATCGGGCTCGCGGCAAGCATGGAGCTGAAGGCTTCGGTCGCGCCGTTCATCCTGCGCGGCGTGTCGCTGCTCGGCATCGACTCCGGCTATATTGGTGATCCCTTGCGTGCCGAGGTCTGGCGCCGTCTCGGCAGTGAATGGAAGCCGGTACAGGTGATCGCGCAGGCGCGCGAAATCTGCTTTGATCGACTGCCCGACGTGTTCGATGATTTCCTGCAAGCGCGCGTCACGGGACGCACGATTGTGCGCATCAACAATCCATAACCACAGAAAACCAGAGGGAAGAGACAATGACAAAGTATGCCGATTTTCATCGCCGTTCGATCGATGATCGTGATGGTTTCTGGGCCGAGCAGGCGCAGCTGATCGACTGGCAAAGCCCGCCGCAGACGATCTGCGACTATTCGCGGCCGCCGTTCGTGAAGTGGTTCTCCGGCGGCAAGACGAATCTTTGCCACAACGCGGTGGATCGCCATGCGGCCAAGCGCCCCAACGATCGGGCGCTGATTTACGTCTCGACCGAGACCAACGAGGAAAAGATTTATAGCTTCGCCGAGCTCAAGGCCGAAGTCATGCGCATGGCCGCGATCATGCAAGGCTTGGGCGTGAAGAAGGGCGACCGCGTGTTGGTCTACATGCCGATGATCGCCGAGGCGACCTTCGCGATCCTCGCCTGTGCGCGCATCGGTGCGATCCACTCGGTGGTGTTCGGCGGTTTCGCCTCCGGTTCGCTGGCGACGCGCATTGACGACGCCAAACCGAAGCTGATCGTTTCGTCGGACGCCGGCATGCGTGGTGGCAAGTCGGTGCCCTACAAGCATCTTCTCGACGAGGCGATCAACCTGGCGACCTCCAAGCCGGAAAAAGTGCTGATGATCGACCGCGGACTCGACAAGGACTTCAACAAGGTTGCCGGCCGCGATGTCGATTACGCCACGCTACGCGCGCAGCACATGAACGCCGACGTGCCTTGCGAGTGGATGGAATCTTCCGAGCCGTCCTACATCCTTTACACCTCCGGCACCACCGGCAAGCCCAAGGGCGTGCAGCGCGATACCGGCGGATATGCCGTGGCGCTTGCCGCTTCGATGAAGCACATCTACTGCGGCTTCGAAGGCGAAACCTATTTCGCGACCTCGGACATCGGTTGGGTGGTCGGCCACAGCTACATCATCTATGGCCCGCTGATCGCCGGCATGGCGACCATCATGTACGAAGGTACGCCGATCCGCCCTGACGCCGGCATCTGGTGGAGTCTCGTCGAGAAGTACAAGGTCAATGTGATGTTCTCGGCGCCGACGGCGATCCGCGTGCTAAAGAAGCAGGATCCGGCCTACCTCAAGAAGTACGACCTTTCGAGTTTGAGGCATTTATTTCTCGCCGGCGAGCCGCTCGATCAGCCGACCCACGAATGGATCATGGGCGAGCTCAAGCTGCCCGTGATCGACAACTACTGGCAGACCGAAACCGGCTGGCCGATGCTGTCCACCGTGCGCGGTATCGAGGATACTCAGATTAAGTTCGGCACACCCAGCTTCCCGGTGTTCGGTTACGACCTCAAGATCTTCCGCGAGGATGGTACCGAGTGTGGTCCAAACGAGAAAGGCATCGTCGGGGTCGTGCCGCCGCTACCCCCGGGCTGCCTGTCGACAGTATGGGGTGACGATGATCGCTTCATCAAGACCTACTTCAGCCTGTTCAAGGAGCCGCTGGTTTATTCGTCCTTCGACTGGGGCATCAAGGACGAGGAGGGTTACCACTTCATCCTTGGCCGCACCGACGATGTCATCAACGTCGCCGGTCACCGCCTCGGCACGCGCGAAATCGAGGAGGCGGTGCAGGCGCACAGCGCCATCGCCGAAGTCGCAGTCGTCGGCGTGAACGACCAGCTCAAGGGTCAGGAACCGGTGGCCTTCGCCGTGGTGAAGGATGCGGCGAGGATCGCCACGCCCGAACTGCGCACGGCGCTGGAAGCCGAGGTAAAGAAGACAGTCGACAGCATCCTCGGCGCGATCGCGCGGCCAAAGCATGTGCATTTCGTCACCGGACTGCCGAAGACGCGCTCGGGCAAGATGCTGCGGCGTTCGATCCAGGCCTTGGCCGAAGGCCGCGATCCGGGCGACCTGACCACGCTCGACGATCCCTCGACGCTGGAGCAGATCCGGCAGGTGCTCGCCGGAAAGTAATCAGAGCCGTCTAGCCAGCGCCGAGTTTTGCTTATCGTCTAACGATTGCGGAATTCGGGCTGGCGTTTTTCGATGAAGGCCGCCATGCCTTCTTTCTGGTCATCGAGCGCGAACGCGGCATGGAAAGCGCGCCGTTCGAACAGCAGGCCTTCGGCCAGCGATGACTCGTAGGCGCGATTGACGGACTCCTTGACCATCATCACGACGGGGAGCGAGTACGAAGCGATGACCTGCGCTGCGGCGAGTGTCTCCTCGATCAGTTTATCGGTGGGGAAGATGCGCGCGACCAGCCCGCATTTCTCTGCTTCGACGGCATCCATCATGCGCCCGGTCAGGCAGAGGTCCATTGCTTTGGCCTTGCCGACCGCGCGCGGCATGCGCTGCGTGCCACCCGCGCCCGGCAGGGTGCCGAGCTTGATTTCCGGTTGGCCGAACTTGGCGTTTTCCGCTGCGTAGATCATGTCGCACATCATCGCGATCTCGCAGCCGCCGCCGAGCGCATAGCCGGCAACCGCTGCGATGACGGGTTTGCGGCAAGTCTTGATCCGTTCCCAGTTGCGGGTGATGAAGTCCGGCTTGTAGGCGTCCATATAGCCGAAGTCCTTCATGAAGGCGATATCGGCGCCCGCGGCGAAAGCCTTGCTGCTGCCGGTCAGGACGATGCAGCCGATGTTCTCGTCGGCTTCGAAGGCTGCCAGAGCGCTGCCGATGCCGTCGATGACTTCGTTGTTGAGTGCATTCAGGGCTGCCGGGCGATTGATGCGAATCACCCCGACCTTGTCATGGGTTTCAGTGATCACGATGTCAGTCATCGGATTCTCCAGTTAAATTGGGAAGGAAATTGACGTGTTGCATGGGCAGTCACTATAATCGCCGACTTTCCAAATCGATGGATCAGATTATGCGCAAGAAATTCGTCGCCGGTAACTGGAAGATGCATGGCAGCCTGAAAGGCAATGCAGAATTGCTCCAGGGGGTGCGTGCGGGCGTTGCCGGCTTGTCCATCGATGTCGCAGTGTGTGCCCCTTATCCTTACCTGGCGCAAGTGGGCGAAGCACTCAAGGGCAGCAATGTGGCCTTCGGCGCGCAGGATGTGTCGGAGCACGCGCAGGGCGCCTATACCGGCGAGGTCAGCGCGGCGATGCTTGTCGAGTTTGGCTGCAAGTACGTCATCGTCGGTCATTCCGAACGCCGCAGTTACTACGGCGACAGCGATGAGATCGTCGCGGCGAAGTGCGAAGCCGCCTTGAAGTCAGGTTTGGTCCCGATTCTCTGTATCGGTGAAACGCTGGATGAGCGCGAACGCAATGTGACCGCCGAGGTGGTGACGCGCCAGCTGGATGCTTTCATTGCGCGTTGCGGAGTGGCCGATTTGGCGAACTCCGTCGTTGCTTACGAACCCGTCTGGGCGATCGGCACGGGTCGCACGGCCACGCCCGAGCAGGCGCAGGAGGTTCATGCGCTGATCCGGGCGCGCGTCGCACGCGAAAATACCGAGGTTGCGGCCGGACTGCAGATTCTCTATGGCGGCAGCATGAAGCCGGGCAATGCCAGGGAGTTGATGGCCCAACCCGATATCGATGGCGGTCTGATTGGCGGCGCGGCACTGGTTGCAACTGATTTTGTGGCGATCTGCGCAGCGGCTCAGTAAGGGTAAGGATACACATGGATATTCTCTTTTCAGTCACGCTGACCGTGCACATCCTCGTAGGGCTGGGGGTGATTGGTCTGGTCCTGATGCAGCATGGCAAGGGTGCGGATATGGGTGCCGCATTCGGTAGCGGCTCTTCGGGAAGCCTCTTTGGCGCCACCGGATCAGCCAACTTTCTTTCGCGTATGACCGCGGCATTGGCGACGGCATTTTTCATCACCAGCCTGATGCTGGCATATATGGCGAGCCAGCAGCCGGTCAAGACAGGCGGTAGCGTGATCGACACGGTCAATACGGAATCGGTGGTACCAGCGGCGCCTGTGCAGCAGGGCGTGCAGGACGATTCGAAAGCTAAGAATATTCCGAAATGACTATATAAAACGGGTGGTAGAAAAAAGCGAATAATTCAATAATATGGTTCGGTCTGTGTGGTACCTTCCCGCACTGTTTGGCAAGGCCGAACTGTATAGCAAAGCCGACGTGGTGAAATTGGTAGACACGCTATCTTGAGGGGGTAGTGGCGAAAGCTGTGCGAGTTCGAGTCTCGCCGTCGGCACCAAATAACTTATGGAAACTGTTGCCATGTTTGTGAAGTCAGCGGGGCAAAACTGAATGCTGGATAATTATTTCCCCATTCTGGTTTTTGTCCTCGTCGCATTGGCATTCGGCTGTGTTCCGATCATCATCGGACGCCTTGTCGGTCCCCACCGGCCTGACCCAGATAAGCTTTCCCCCTACGAGTGCGGCTTCAATGCATTCGAGGATGCACGCATGAAGTTCGATGTGCGCTATTACCTCATCGCCATTGCCTTCATCATTTTCGATCTGGAAGTGGCATACATGTTCCCGTGGGCGGCTATCTTCAAGGAGTTCGTCGAAGCCGATGTGGCAGTGAAGTTTTTCGGGTTCATCGAAATGTTCATTTTCATGGGCATCCTTGTCGTCGGGTTTATCTGGGCCTGGGCCAAGGGCGCCCTCGATTGGGAGTGAGCGAGCAGTGAGCATCGAAGGCGTTCTGCAGGAAGGTTTCGTTACTACCACGCTGGACAAGGTCATCAACTGGACGCGTACCGGCTCATTGTGGCCGATGACTTTCGGTCTCGCCTGCTGCGCGATCGAGATGATTCACACCGGTGTATCGCGCTATGACCTCGACCGTTTCGGGGTCGTGTTCCGACCGAGTCCGCGTCAGGCCGACGTCATGGTCGTTGCGGGTACTGTAACCAACAAAATGGCACCTGCGATGCGTCGTGTGTACGATCAGATGGCAGAACCGCGCTGGGTGATTTCCATGGGTTCATGTGCCAACGGTGGTGGCTACTACCATTATTCCTACTCCGTCGTGCGCGGATGCGATCGCATCATTCCCGTTGACATCTATGTTCCTGGATGCCCGCCAACCGCTGAAGCCTTGCTCTACGGCATCATCCAGTTGCAGAACAAGATTACCCGCACCTATACCATCGCCCGCTAACCTGTTTTCGAATCGATCATGAGCGTCAAGTTGCAACGGCTTTGCGGAAACCTGACCGAGATTTTCGGGACGCGTGTTCAAAGCCTCACGCTGGTTGGCGGTGAGGTCACGCTGGAGGTTTCGGCAGCGGACTACTTCGAAGTGGCAATGACCTTGCGCGACCATCCCGATCTGCGCTTTGAGCAGTTGATGGATATCTGCGGTGTCGACTATGTCGCGTATGGAAGAACCGATCTCGTTGATTTCAATGAAGGGCGTTCCCCGCGCTTTGCGGCGGTAAGCCATCTGCTCTCGCTGACGCATAACTGGCGTTTGCGGCTACGTGTATTTGCGCCGGATGACAACTTCCCGGTATTGGCGTCGGTGACGCCGGTCTGGAACGGTGCAAACTGGTTCGAGCGCGAAGCTTTCGATCTTTATGGAATCATGTTCGAGGGCCATGACGATTTGCGCCGTATCCTGACTGACTACGGTTTCGTCGGCCATCCGTTCCGGAAGGACTTCCCGATTTCTGGCTATGTCGAAATGCGCTATGACCCGGAGCAGAAACGCGTCGTGTACCAGCCGGTGACCATTGAGCCGCGCGAAGTGACGCCGCGCATTATCCGCGAGGACAATTACGGCCGTGGCTGAAATCAAGAACTATACGGTTAACTTCGGGCCGCAACATCCGGCGACCCATGGCGTGTTGCGTCTGGTGCTTGAACTGGATGGCGAGGTTGTCGTGCGCGCCGATCCGCACATTGGTTTGTTGCACCGTGCCACCGAAAAACTGATGGAGCACCGTACCTGGGTGCAGTCGCTGCCCTATATGGACCGGCTCGACTACACCGCAATGTTCATCAATGAACATCCGTATTGTCTTGCCGTCGAGCGATTGCTCGGCATCGAGGTTCCGATCCGCGGACAGTACATCCGCGTGATGTTCGACGAGATTACGCGCATCTTCCATCACCTGTTCAATCTCGGTACCCATGCGCTGGACGTCGGTGCCATGGCGATGGTGCTCTATACCTTCCGGGAGCGAGAGGACATTTGCGACATGCTCGAGGCGGTTTCCGGTGCGCGCATGCATGGTGCTTACTACCGTCCGGGCGGGGTTTATCGCGACCTTCCGGACAGCATGTCGAAGTATCAGGTCAATCGATTCAAGAACGAGAAAACCGTCAGGGAACTGAACAAGGCTCGCGACGGCTCGTTGCTTGACTTCATCGAGGACTTTACCGACCGCTTCCCGGGTTACCTCGACGAATACGAAACCCTTCTGACCGGAAACCGCATCTGGAAGCAACGCACCGTTGGCATCGGCGCTGTCTCCCCCGAGCGCGCTCTGCAACTTGGCTTTAGCGGCCCGATGCTGCGTGGTTCCGGCATTGCCTGGGACTTGCGCAAGAAGCAGCCCTATCTGGTCTATGACCGGCTTGATTTCGATGTGCCCGTCGGTACGAATGGCGATTGTTATGACCGCTATC
>Ga0209835_1000187_pt1 | contig 43228 bp, 45 predicted proteins | sample LakKivwa52mmetaG_FD_184138 | JGI IMG/M metagenome (GOLD analysis project Ga0209835, IMG submission 184138) | Anoxic lake water microbial communities from Lake Kivu, Rwanda to study Microbial Dark Matter (Phase II) - Lake Kivu water 52m metaG... | ecosystem: Environmental > Aquatic > Freshwater >... | reverse complement strand
GAGGGTTTCACCCCCAAAAGAAAACGCCAAACCTGTATGTTAGGGTTCGGGCAAAAGCGCAAGCTTTTGCACGCGAAGTCGTTGCGTAGCAACGACAACGCAAATCCCTACGATCCCATTTTGCGCGGCAAAATGGGCAGATGGAAGAGCCGAAGCTCTTCCGGATCCCACTTTTCCCTGAAAGTCCTAATGGTCGGGCTGTTTAGCCTCTCTTCTGGATCGCACGTTTGTTTTTTTAAAAAATAAAGGAAATGCCTGCTCGAAGGCAGGCTTTGAAAAACTACTTCTTCTTGCCCTTTACAGGCTTTTGTTCATCTTCCATGCAGCAGGGGCAGGAGCCATTCTTGTACATCCATACCCCGAGCGCAATCATCAGAAGCGAGAAGAGAAGCGCGGGCAGTGTGAGGCTGATTAGGAGAAGCGCCCAGCCCACGAGCATGACGCCGATTTCCGAGCTTTGCTTGGCATTCTCGAGGAGGGCGACCGCGGTGTTGGCATAGGATTCGATTTGCGACTTCTGGACTGCTGCTCCGATGAACGGCATTTCAGCAATCTCTGCAGCAACTTCCTTCACCTTGGAAGCGACATTCTGGGTGTCCGCATAGTAGCCTGAGTGGGTTATGGTGTAAACTTCCTCTGCATAGGGCTTTGCCGTCTTTATGTCATTCTCATATGGGGAGACGTAAAGCTGGATTATCCCAAACATCAACGCTGTTGCCAGGAAGAACCCGACAAGCATGCCTGCATAGAATTTCGTCATTCGGAGCACCTCCCAACGCTTTCGCCAGTTTTGTTTTAAAGGTTGCGCCTGACTGGCACGGAAAAGGTTACCTTCTTTTTTTCTCGACCATTTCCTTTGCCTTTGAAGCGATGTGCTCTGCCGAAAGCCCGAATTTCTTCATAAGCTCCCAGGAGGCGCCGGACTCGCCATAGCTGTCGTCCACGCCAATCATGTCGAAAACTATGGGGCGCTCGCAGGAAGCACAGCCGGAAAGTATTGCAGATGCCACAAGATTCCCCAGGCCGCCTTTCTGGTGCTCCTCGGCTGTGAGAACCGCCCCCGTCTCGCACGCTGCAGAAATGACTGCTGCCTTGTCAAGCGGCTTGATTGTCGACATGTTTATTATGCGTGAATTTATGCCGAATTCCTCCTTCAGTATCCAGGCTGCGCGCATGGCCTCGGGCACTTCGGGCCCGCAGGCGACAATGGAAATCTGCTCGTGCTCGTTTTTCGCCTCTGTTGAAAGCATGGTTTCGAACGCGTCTATAAAGCCGGGCTTCTCGCCGCGATAATGTATCACGGTCGCAACCCCGAACTCGTAGGGCGTGGCAAGCGTGCTTATCACGGGGGTTGACTCGCGCGCGTAGCGTATGTACATCGGCCCGCGCCTTGCGATGCTTGCGGCAGTGCACTTTTTTGTTTCGACAGAATCCGCAGGCACAAGAAGCACCATGTTCGGAAGCCCCGCCATCTGGAATATTTCCTCAAGCGCCTGGTGGGTCGCTCCGTCAGGCCCGACTGAAATGCCCCCGTGCGCCCCGGCTATCTTCACATTCCAGTCCCCGTAGCACACGGTTGTGCGCACCTGGTCAAGAGCCCTGCCAGCTGCGAACACCCCGTAGGACCCGAAGAAAGGTATCTTGCCCCCCTTTGCAAACCCTGCTGCAACGCAGGTGCCCGACTGCTCGGCGATGCCCATCGAGAAGAAGCGGTTTTTGCGCTCGGGCTTGGCGCTGTAAAACATGTTTATGCAAATCGAGCCGGAGATGTCTGCGCCGAGAGTCACTATTTGCGGGTTCTCGTTTTCGCGAAGCTCCTCGCCGAAACCCATGCGCGTGGGCTTCATTTCAACCTTCATGACTTTTTGAGTGTTCCACCAGTAATCCTTTGAGAATTTCGGCATGGACGCCTCTATTTGCGCGTCCACCTTCTTCTGGTGCGCTTCGGCAATCGCTATCATTTCGTCTTTGGGGAGGTGGCTGAGCCCGAGCTCGGTTAGCGCTTTGTCAAGCTCCTCCTTGTTTGGAGCCTTCCCATGCCAGCCCGCCTGGTTCTCCATGAACGAGGCGCCCTTGCCTTTGACAGTGTTTATTATGATGACTGTGGGCTTGCCTTTTGTGCGCGCCGCCTCGTCGAATGCTGACAGGAGCGCATTGACATCGTGCCCGTTGCAGACAATCGCGTGCCAGCCGAACGCACGGTATTTCTCGTCAATCGGGTCGATGCCCATGACGTCCTTCACCCATCCGTCTATTTGGAGGGTGTTCTTGTCCACGATGCCAACTAGGTTGTCGAGCTTGTAGTGGGACGCCTCCATCGCGGCTTCCCAAATCTGACCCTCCTGCTGCTCGCCGTCGCCCATTATGCAATAAACGCGGCGGTCTTTCTTGTCCAATTTTGCGCAAAGCGCGTCGCCTACCGCGATTGAGAGCCCTTGGCCAAGCGAACCACAAGATGCCTCCACTCCCGGGCACTTCTTCCTGTCGGGGTGCCCCTGGAACGGGCTGCCGATTTTCCGAAGCGTGGCGGTTTCTTTTATGTCAAAGTACCCGCAGTAGCCAAGAGGCACATACCAGGCAGGCGCCTTGTGGCCGGCTGAAAAAAACAATCGGTCCCTGCCGTCCCACTCTGGGTCTGTGGGCTTGTGACGCATCACGCGAAGGTAGAGCACTGCGACGGTTTCCGCAATCGAGAGAGAACTGCCGCTGTGCCCCGAGCCCGCGCAGCAAAGCGAGATTAGCATGTAACCGCGCATCTCGTTTGCCGCCTTGGCTATATCCGGGAGTGAGTATGATTTTTCGCTTCCGTCCTTGCCTATCATGCCCATCAAAAAACCCCAAGCACATCGAATGCCTGCCCTGTGCCAAGGTTGCGCGTCCTTTTCGAACATCTATAGAGAACCTTATTGAGGCGAGCAAACCGCATCTCCACAGGTTGTCGAGTAATTCAGAGAAACATTTTATATAAGTTGTCGAGGAAACCGCCTAAGGAGGTGCCAGTATGGGTTTTTTGGACGAATTCATGGCTTTCCTAAACAAGCACAAGGTGATTGGGCTTGCGGTTGCGTTCATCATAGGCGCGGCTGCGGCAAAGCTCGTCTCGGCGCTTGTCACAGACATCATAATGCCGATAATTGCTGTGCTAATCCCGGGAGGCGACTGGAGGACGGCGACTCTTGATGTCGGCCCGGTCAGATTCCTCATAGGCGATTTCGCGGGTGCGCTCATAGATTTCATCATAATCGCGTTCATGGTCTTCCTGATTGTCAAATATGCGGTCAAGGACGAGGCAAAGTGAATGCGGACTTATGGGTGAAGGCGAAAGCCTGCGCCGCATGTTCGAAGCTAGGTGATTTTGATGGGAATGAGCAAGAAGGACCTCTCGCGCAAGCATGCGAACCTCAAGGTGAAAATCTCCGAGCTTGAGGCAAAGGCAAGGATGGATCCTCTTAAGAGACGCCCGGAAGTGCACGAGGAGCTTGCAAAACTGAAAAAGGAGCTTGCCGAAGGCTAAGCTTCCTCTTTTCATTTTCCCTTTTTTATTTTGCAGGAACGCAGCAGACGCAGGGGCATAGCAAGTCATCAAGCGAGCCCATGTCGGTCTCGTTTGGAAGGCAGCCCTTGTTCTTAAAGCCGCCAAGAGGAGTTTCCACGGTTTCGCCTTCTATCCTGCCGCCAAGCCCGATGCACTCGCTTGAGTTGAGCGTGCCTTTTGATGCCAATCTTGGAACGCAGCAGATGCAGGGGCATAGCATGCCTTCAACCTCGCCTGCGTCGGTTTCATTCTCCAAGCAGCTATCTCCCAATGTGTTGACAATCCTGCCACCGAGCAAACCGCATTCGGTTCCATTCATCTGGCGGGACGCAATCTGCCATGAACCAGAGTTTTGCTGCTGCGGGCTTGAAATGCAGCCGAAAAGCATGAGAAAGGATGCGAATAGTGCCACAAATGCCGGTTTGTCCATAGCGTGAATTGGCGGTTTCATCAATATAAAACTAGCTGATTTTGTTGGGCGACGGAGTGGATTTTAAAGCCGAGGCTTCCTTTCAGATAAGGGTGGTGGGAATGGCACGGTTTTCATTTCTAGTTTCGCTTCTGGCTTTTTCTCTTTTCATCTCTTGCGCGTTTGCCGCGCAGACGCCACTTGAAAAATTCCTTAACGATTCCTTCGAGCCAGACCAGAACGTTGCTGCTTCGCAGCTTATCGGCTCAGACTGCAACTGCCTTCTCATAACAGCTGATGAAATCGAGACATATGTGGTTGATTCTTCCGGGAAGCCGGTTTATGACGCAGCGCGGATTGAGGCAATGCTTGTCGGAGATTTGAAAAACCGGAGTGGGTTTGAGGAACGGAAGTATTCTGCCGAGAATTTCGCCGAAATGGCAGCCGCGGCTAAGAGGAAGGACGAGGCGCAGTGCATGCTTCTTACCGGAACCGACATGCATGATTGCTCCGACAAGCCAAGCTGCATCCTTGCCTGCAAGTCCAACCCCAACTGCGACATATTGCTTTATTCCGACGGCTTCTGGGAAGCGATTCTTGAATGGACGGATGACCGCAAGGGGTTTGAAGCCGCACTTGTCGAGTTTGACATGGGAAGCGAGCTTGTCACCGAAGACCCGTCGCGCATAGATGCGAAAATGCTGGTGCTTGATGATTTGTTCGGGCATGCGTCCGATATGGCGCAAAGCACGCTGTTTTTGACCAAGGATGATGCTGGCTGCAGCGGCAAGAACGCCACGAAAAGGTGCTATGAATACTGCGCAAAGACAGACTATTCCGTTGCGAGGATTGGCGAGCAGCGGCAGAACCTCGCCGCGCTCAAGTCGCTTGTGCTGCAAATCGCGCTGCAGGGCGACCGCGCCGCCGCCATCGTAAACCGGAGTCGGGAAAACGACGCATACGAAGCTGCCAAGGGAAAGAAGCATGAGGAATTCATGCTGCGGGCTCTCAACGAGATGCGGAAACTCAATGAATCTGACGCGGAAATGCAGGCAAAGGTGAACGACAGCATTGCCAGCGGGCAGGTGGCGCAACTATATGCGCTTTCGCTTCAAATCGACATCCTTGCTGACGCGGGGTTCCACCGGAAAGCCGCGCAAAAGGAGATTGAATTCGGAAGGAAACTCAATGAAACGAAAGATAGGATGGAGAACAACCTGAACCAGCTTCTTGCGATAAACAGGAGGGCAGATGCGCTTGGGGAAAAAATTGGCAACGCCACCTGGGTGCTTGGAAGTGCCACCGCAACCGAATATATTGCAACTGTGGAGGCTGTGCGCACCTCGCTTGGGAAACCGACCACTATTATGAAAATCAGCGAGGCTGGCGCGCAGATGGACGGCATAGAGGCAAACCTTTCATCGGTGATGCTTGAGAAGGCAAGCCAAGGCGGGGCGCAGGTGCCCGCAACGCAGGATTCCGGGCTTCCGATTGTGCCCATTGCCATAGGCGGGCTGGTGCTCTTTGTCGGGGCGGCTTTCTTTTTCATGCGCAAAAGGAGAGTTTAAATATGCTTTCCCTTAAAGAGAGCGAAGGACGGAGGTCATTGTGATGAAAGGCAAGCTTTCAAATTACAGGCGCGGCGTGCACACCGAGTACACCAACCAGTACGTAGTCGAGGTGGACGGCGTTTCAGACAGGCAGGCTGCGGCAGGCATTGTGGGCAAGCGCGTGGTGTGGAAAACCACAACTGGCAAGGAAATTGTCGGAAAGGTGAGCAAGGCGCACGGCAACTCCGGCGCGGTGCTTGTGAGATTCGACAAGGGGCTTCCGGGCCAGGCGATTGGCACCGATGTCGATATAGCCTAGCTTTTTCTTTTTTCCTTCCCCTTTTTCGCTGATAACGATGGAATACCGGTTTTTGGAGCATACTGCGGACATCATGTTCGAAGCCTACGGGGAAAGCTACCCTGCAGCGCTTGAGAATGCCGCAAAGGCGATGTTCTCGGTCCTTGGCAAGGCGGGCGAGAATGAGCGTGTGACGCTAACTTCAGAAGGGCACAGCCTGGAGGAATTGGCGGTGCACACGCTTGCAGACCTGCTTTCGTACATGGACACGCATGAAATAGTGTTCTCAAGGATAATCGTGAAGGAGTTTGACGGGGCAAAGCGAACGGTGAAAGTCGAGGCTTTTGGGGAGAAACGGCGCCCCCGCGACTCCGTGAAGGCAGTCACTTACCATGAGATGATGGTGAAAGAAGACAAGGGAGGCTGGACGATAAGGATGCTTTTGGATGTTTAGTATCTTGGCTCGTTTTTCGGGTCGAAATTCAGGAGATACTCTGCCACATCCACGAAGATTTTTGCGTGGTCTTGCAAGTCTGGCTTGTAGGCTGGGGAGGAAGATATTCGGATTTCGCCCTTAGCCCCATCACTGCAGGAAAAATATAGAGTTACGAACGAGCGGCGATTTGGCACCCAGAGGGATATGTTGGGATGCCAATCTGAACGCAGAATATTCTCCAAGCCGCGGTCGTTCAAGTCTTTGTAGTAAGACCAGCCAAGTGTCCCGTCTTCTCTTACTGCCAGCGGGTTCTGCGCTGCTATTTTCGTGAAAACACTTATGACCTCTTTCGCGGCTGCGTCAAAAGCCCTGCCATCGCGCCTTATGATGACATCAACTAGCTTCAAGGCTGCAACTTCGAGCTCTTTCTTGTCCTCCGCGTTTAACGTCTTTTTTTCAGGTGCGTAGTTTGAGATTGCAGCAGCTATCTTCATAAGTGAATTTATGCCTCTTTCCGGCTCGCCTTTGGAAGAGAATAACCGCATGGCATGGTACTCTCCGATAAGCGGATTTCCAGATAAAGCCTCTACTGATAAGTCGGCGGTTGGCTTGCCTTTGCCAGTTTCGTCATTGAGCCAGAAAACAACATTGATAGTGCTTTGGGCAAGTAACAAATGGCCGAAATGGTCACTCTCCAAATCGCGAATGGTATTCTGTCCTGCCGGTCCGGTGATTTGAAGTTTCAGCATAATGCCTGCTTTCCAGATGCTGATTTTGAAATTTTGGTTTGGGCCGCCACATATTAGGTTCTGGTTCGTGCTGGCGATAGATTTGAATTCGGCTTCAAGCTGCTCAACCTGCTTCTTGAGACCATTTTGGTCTCCAGCCTTCAAATCGCGGATGCTTGAGAGAAACCTGCTAATGTTTGCCTTTATTTTCTCATCGAAAGGGGCGACCGAGGAAAAGCCGCCTCCAGAAACATTTGAATCGGGCGAACGGAAAACCCGCGGAGCTTGGACAAAAGCCATAGTCACACCTCACTTGGCGTCGAATCTGCTGCGAAGTGGTTAAAAACAAGCCGCTTAGTCTTTCTTCTCTTTCCCGCCGTTCGGCTTATCAATGACGGGCTTGGAGATTTCCTCTTCTGCCCCGAACGGGATTTTCACGAAGTAGACGCCGTCGTCGTCCTTGAGCACGACCGGGTTCTTGGAAAGGGCGTTCACGTCAACAAGAAAGACGCCTTCTGTGACTATTTTTATATTCTCGACATCCTCGCTCGTGAAAGTTGCGCGCGCGAAGTAGGAGTTCGGCGCCTTGCCGTCGGCTTCCGCCTTCTTTTCGGCAAATGAAACCGATGGGGCAATCTGAGCTGCCTCTGCGCCAGCCTTTTCCATTAAAACCTCTGAGGGGGCGATAACGTGGAGGGGCGCTTCGCTGTTTTTCCCGCTTGGGATTTCAAGAGGGGGGGTCGCGGCGGCTTCTGCCACCTTTGCAGCGACCTCGCGGTCGAATACGAATGTCTTGGAACCGCAGGGGCAGCCTGATGAAACCTCCTCGAGCTTTTGTATTTCCCTGCCGCAGCGAGCGCATTTGTGCATTGCAACACCGGAACTATGAGAGCTTGTTTGAGATTTCGCGGTAAAGCCTGGGCAGATTCTCGCCAGTCATTGCGGAGATTTCGACAAAATCGTAGCCCGGGAAAGCCTCGCGCACGCGGCTTATGTTCGCATTCGGCAGGTCTATCTTGTTCGCCACGACAACCACGGGGATGTTCCTCGCTTCCATGTTGCCGAGTATCGTGATGTTCACCTGCGTATACGGGTCCTCGGTTGCGTCGATTATGAAAAGGGCGGCGTCGACTTTGTCCATGTGGCGCACCGCCTCGACGACGCCCTTTGTCGCCTCGCGAGCGCGCTTCTGCGCCTCCTCCTTGCCTACCCCGTATTCGAGGAAGTCGCGGTAATCGACCTTCACCGCAATGCCAGGCATATCAAGCAGGTTCATTGAAAGCGTGCAGCCCCTAAGCTTCACAGTGACATTGTCCTTTTTCTGCACCGTTCGCGTCTCGTGTGGGATGGGGCTCACTGCGCCCATGGGTTCGCCCAAGAACTCGACGCACATCCTGTTCGCAAGCGTGGTCTTGCCGGCATTCGGGCTGCCGTAGATGCCTAGGTTTAGCTGCTTTTTCTTCTTGAAAAGACCGTGGAACCAGCCAATTATCCGCTTAATCATCAGAAGCCTCTTGTCCGTTTATCCTGATAAAAAATTAAAAAGCAGCCCCCTTGGCCTTATTTGGCTTGATTTTGCCATCAGCAAACATGCCGATAACCAGGGGAAGCCCGACGTGCTCGCGTACGAGTATTTTTGCCGCGGCCTCATCCGCGCTCTTGCAGCCCGAGATGTCCACCTTTTCCTGGTGGATTATCGGCCCGCCGTCAAGCGTGGCGTCAACGAAATGTATCGTGAAGCCGGATACCTTCTCGCCGGCTTCGAAGGCGTCGCGCTGCGCGTGCGCCCCGGGGTATTTCGGGAGAAGCGAGGGGTGGATGTTGATCATCCTGCCCTCGTATGAGGAAAGAAACGCGCCGTCCCGGATTACTTTCATGTAGCCTGCCAAGACCACGAGATCTGGGGAAATTTGGTCGAGGATTTTTTTTATGCCCGCGTCCAGCTCCTCGCGGGAAGGGCAAGGTAGGGTATGAATCGGGATGCCATTCTCCTTTGCGCGCGAAATCGCCCCGGCTTCCGGGTTATCGGTGATAAGCGCGGCTACTTCGACTTTGTTGTGGAGGATTCCGCCGGGCTTTGTGGCATCGATTATTGACTGGAAGTCGCTTCCCCTGCCGGAGGCTAGGACGACTATCCTGAAAAGCCAACGCTTGCATTCGATGATTTTCTCTTCCGTGACGACGATGTCGACTGCGACATCGTGCGGCTCCTCAGGGAGCCTTTCCACGACCTGCACGCGGTAGGCAAGCCCGGCTTTCGTGCCTTTTATTTTCGGAAGGAGCGAGTCGTAATAGCCCATGCCGTAGCCGAGCCGGTGCCCGCGCAAGTCGAATGACACCCCGGGCACGACTGCGAAATCCACATCGGACGGCTGAACCCTCCGCTCCGGGGTTGCAGGAGGCTCGAGTATGGAGAATGCGCCGGCCTTAAGCTCGTCTGAGGATTTTACCCAGTAAAGCTCCAGTGCGCGCTCCTCCCTTTTTGTGACTGGAAGGGCTACTTTTTTGCCAAGCGAGAGGCAGCTTTTGATAAGGTCGGCTGTATGCACCTCGCTCCCTTTCGAGGAGTAAAGAAGGACGCATTCTGCAGATACGAACCTGGGAAGGCGCAGGAGATTTTCCATTATGGCTATGCAGTGAAGATGCCCTTTTTCTTTGTGATGAGACTCGCGTTTACTGAGCATTTCGCGCCTTATGTCCGCTTTCATGAAAGCACCTTATGGATTCCTGCCCTTTGCAATGCGCAAACACGCCCCAATCCCGCCACTCGCACCCAGGCCGAACGGGCAATGCGCAATCCGGCACTTGGCCGCGCATTTCGGCTTTTTCAGCATGCTTGGAATGCCTATTGCGCAATTCTTATTTTATCCCTTCCGAACAGCTCGGCAAGCAGGTAGATCGAGCCTGCCACGACGACCACGCCGCCCTTTCCTGCAAGCAGGCGCGCCCTTTTGTATGCGAGATGGGGGTTTTTGAAGGCAAAGGGCGCAATGCCCGACTTTTTTGCCGCCCCCTTAAGTTCAAGGAGTGTTGCCGAGCGGGAGAGGGAAACCTTCGTGAGGATGACTGTTCCGAAATGCGGAGCCAAAGCCGCAAGCGCCTCGCGATAATTCTTGTCAGACATCGCCGAGAAGAGAAGCACGCCTTTCCTGCCTTTGTCGAGCGCTGGAAGCTCGGATGCGAGAGTTGCTGCCGCTTCCGGGTTGTGAGCGCAGTCGGCAATCACCAAGGGATGCTGTGAGATCGTCTGGAGGCGGAATTTCGGCTTTGCGCGGCTTAGCCCCTCTTCTATCGCTTTTTTTCTTATGCCCAGGCAGGAGGCCGCGGCAAGCGCGGTAAGCGCGTTTTTCACCTGGAATCGCCCCGGAGCCGATAGGGAAACGCTGAAAGATGCACGGCGGAAGCTTGCCGTGAAGGAATAGGCGCCTTTGCGCCTTTTGAGTCTGCCTGGCTTCACTTCGTCCTGCGTGAAAATCGGGTTTGCCCTTATTTTTTTGCAGTATGCGGCAATTGAGCGTTTTGCTTCCCGGGGCAGGCGGCCGCACACTAGGCGCTTTCCCTTTCGCGCAATGCCCGCCTTTTCGCGCGCGATTTTCCCAAGCGTCCGCCCGAGCTGCGCGGTGTGCTCAAGCGAGATGGAGGTTATTGCCGAGAGGAAGGGCTCAACGGAGTTTGTGGCGTCAAGCCTTCCTCCAAGCCCTACTTCAAGCACGGCAAAATCCACCCTTCTTCTCTTGAAGATTAGGAGCGCCATTGCGGTGACAACCTCGAAAAACGTCGCTTCTATCCTGTGCAGGCGGCAGATGCGGAAGACCGCTGAGTGGGCTTCTGCGATTTCCCTTTTCGATACGTTCATTCCATCTATCCTTATCCGTTCCGGGAATTCCTCTACTTGCGGAGAAAAGTAGGTGCCTGCCCTGTAGCCGGCTGCCTGAAGGATGGAGCCGAGCATTTCAACGGTGGAGCCCTTTCCGTTGCTTCCTGCGACAAGAACGCATTTGTAGCTCTGCTCTGGGTTCCCGAGAAGGAAAAGAATGCGCCTTATCCTCTCTAAGCCGAGCCTGCTTCCGAACTTGTCAAGAGAATAGATTTCGTAGAGGGCTTTCCCGTAAGCTGAGGGCAGGCGCATCACCCTTTGCCGCGCCTTTTTTCATAGCATTCGATGGTGTTCTCGATGAGCATTGCAACCGTCATCGGCCCCACGCCCCCCGGCACAGGGGTTATGAGCGAGGTCTTCCTTGAAACCGGCTCGAAATCGACATCGCCGACAAGCTTTTCGCCTTCCCTGTTTGTGCCGGCATCAATAACGACCGCCCCCTCCCCCACCATGCCCGTGCCGAGGAGCCTTGGCCTGCCGACCGCTACGCAGACTATGTCTGCCGTGCTGGAAATCGCGCCGACGTCCTTTGTTTTGCTGTGGCAAACCGAAACCGTGCAGCCTTCGTTGAGAAGGAGAAGCGCCAGGGGCTTGCCGACTATGCGGCTCCTGCCTATGACTGCGGCGTGCTTTCCTTGAAGCAAAACGCCGCTTTCCTTGAGGAGGCGGATTATCCCTTTCGGAGTGCAGGGAACCATGGAGGGAAGATTGAGCGCGAGCTTTCCGAAATTCTCAGGATGGAAGCCGTCAACGTCCTTTTCTGGGTGAACCGCGGCAAGAACGGCATCCTCGCTTATCCCTTCCGGGAGCGGCACCTGCACGAGTATGCCGTCAACCGACGTGTCGCAGTTGAGCTTTTCCACCTGTGAAATGACCTGCGCCTGGGTGGAGGAGCGAGGCAGACGGATTATTTGTGAACTGATGCCGACTTTTTTGCAGGCATCCTCCTTCTTTTTGGTGTAAACGATCGAGGCCGGGTCGTCGCCGACAAGGACGATTGCAAGCGAGGGCTTCGGCGACAGCTTGGCAACCCTGGCTGCCGCCTCATCAAGAACCGCATCGGCAATCCTCTTCCCGTCAATGAGTTTTGCAGGCATAAGCGCACCTAACCAAGTTCTGGATAGAGCGGGAACTTCTTTGTCATCTCAAGGACCTCCTGCTTCACGTTTGCCTTGAGCACTGAATCGTTGGGTGTCGAGCACACGCGTTTTATCATCTTCCCGATTTCTTTCATCTCGCTCTTTCCCATGCCGCGCGTTGTGAGCGCGGGCGTGCCAAGCCTTATGCCGCTTGTGACAAATGGCGACTGCTTGTCATAGGGAATGGTGTTCTTGTTGACCGTGATGTTGGTCTCCTCCAGGGCAAGCTGCGCTTCCTTGCCAGTTATCCCTGTGTTGGTGAGGTCGATCAAAATTAAGTGGGTGTCTGTGCCGCCAGAGACAAGAGACATCCCCTCGGAAAGGAGCGAGTCTGCAAGCGCGCGAGCATTCTCCACCACCGCATGGGCGTATTCTGAGAACGAAGGCTGCATCGCCTCGCGGAAGCACACTGCGCGCGCGGCAATCGCGTGGTCAAACGGCCCTCCCTGAAGCCCGGGGAACACCGCCTTGTCGATCATCTGCGCGTATTCCTGCTTGCAAAGTATCATTGCCCCGCGCGGACCGCGAAGCGTCTTGTGCGTGGTGCTTGTGACGATGTCTGCGTGCGGGAAAGGGTGCGGGTGCGCGCCGCCGGCTATTAATCCCGCAATATGCGCCATGTCAACCATGAGGTAAGCGTCGACTTTCTCCGCAATCTCCGAAAACCGCTTGAAGTCCACCTGGCGGGGGTATGCCGTGAAGCCTGCGACAATGAGCTGCGGCTTCTCATCTTCCGCCTGCCTCTCGATCACGTCAAAATCCAACAGGTGCGTCTTTTCGTGGACACCGTAAGCCACGAACTTGTAGGATTTGCCTGAGAAGTTCACCGGGCTTCCGTGCGTGAGATGCCCGCCGTGCGAAAGGTTGAGCCCCATCACCTTGTCCCCTGGCTGCAGGAGCGCGAAATAGGCTGCCATGTTCGCCTGCGAGCCAGCGTGCGGCTGCACGTTCGCGTGGTCGGCGTGGAAGAGCTTTTTCGCCCTCTCGATTGCAAGCGACTCGACCGCATCCGCGAACTGGTTGCCTCCGTAGTAGCGCTTTCCGGGGTAGCCTTCGGAATACTTGTTGGTGAACACGCTCCCCTGCGCCTCCATGACCGCAAGCGAGGTGAAGTTTTCCGATGGGATGAGCTCGAGGCCTTCGCGCTGGCGCGCAAGCTCGCTTCGGATTATACCGTATGCCTCCGAGTCGATTTTCTGTATGTTGTTTTGCATAACGACACCTCAGTTCCCTGTCACCGCCTTTTCCACGATTTGCGGCGCAAGCCCTATATATCCCGAATAGTCAAAAAGCGCCTCAAGCTCGCGCTTTGAGATGAGCTTTCCGACTTCCTTCTTTAAAAGAAGAATGGTAAGGAGTCCCTTTTTCGAGTTGAAAGCCTCGATGCTGCAATTGCGCAGCATCTCGTGCGCCTCCTGCCTGCCCATGCCGCGTTTCGCAAGCTCTATCATCACGCGCTCGGCAAGCACAAGCCCGCCTGAAAACTCAAGGTTGCGCCTGATGTTCTCAGGGAAGAACTGCAAGCCTGAGAGTATTCCGTTCATTTGCGATGCCATGTAGTCTGTGAGGATGAAGCTTTCGGCGAAGATGAAGCGCTCGTTTGCAGAGTTCGTAAGGTCGCGCTCGTGCTCAAGCGCGATGTTCTCAAGGGCAACCTGGACATTGGAGCGCACACGGCGCGCAAGCGAGCAAACGCGCTCGCATTTGTGAGGATTGCGCTTCTGCGGCATGGTGGACGAGCCGACCTGCTTTGCCGAAAAAGGCTCGGCGACCTCCATTATCTCGGTGCGCTGGAGGTTGCGTATTTCCTTCGCGATTTTCTCAAGCGCGGATGCGCAAAGCGCGAGTGAAAAGAGCACCTGCGCGTGTCTGTCGCGCTGCACCACCTGGTTGGAGACCGGCGCAGAAGAGAGCTTGAGGCTCGCCATCACCATCTCCTGGAGCCTCATGCCGTCCTTGCCGAAAGTCGCCATTGTGCCGGTCGCGCCAGACATCTTGCCGAACGATATCTGCCTTTTTGCTTCGGAAAGGCGCTCAAGGTCGCGGCAAATCTCGCAGTACCAGATGGCGAACTTCATGCCATAGGTTGTCGGGACCGCGTGCTGGCCGTGCGTGCGGCCGATGCATACGGTGTTCTTGTGGGAAAGCGCAAGCTTCCCGAGTATGGATTTCGTCTCTGTCAGGCGCTTTTCCAACATGGAAATTGCGCGCGAAAGCACGAGCGCGGACGCCGTGTCTTCGATGTCATATGAGGTTGCGCCAAGATGCACGAAGCCGCCGTGTTTGGGGCATTTCTCGGAAAGCGCCCGCACCATAGCCATCAGGTCATGGTGTATTTCAGCCTCTATTTCCTCAACGCGTGAGAGCTCCACTTTCTTTGCCGCCTGCGCTATCTCGTCCGCGGCTTCTTTCGGCATGGCGCCCAGCTTGACGTGCGCGCGGGCAAGTGCCACCTCGACCTCGAGCCAAGAACGGAGCTTCTCATTGTCGTCGAAAAGCGCGCTCATGCCGGTTTTGTACCTTCCGTCAAGCGGCGAGATCGCCATCAAACCACCCAATTGCGCAAGAGCCCTGCGGCTAGACTCGAAAATGCCCCGAAGACCCTCCGCACGAGAAGTTATGGCGGCAGCATAATTTAAGAATATAGGTGTGGCGCGCGAGTAGGAAAAGAAGTGCGGCGTGCATTTTCAGCGGAAAATGCTGCCCCTTTTTCGGTCCGCCGAAAAAGTGGGACGCCGGGATGCTCAACGCGCAAGCGTTGGGCAGACGCAGCGTGCAACGCTGCGAGGCGTCTGCTCCACCAATTTGTGAAAAGAAGTGCGGCGTGCATTTTCAGCGGAAAATGCTGCCCCTTTTTCGGTCCGCCGAAAAAGTGGGACGCCGGGATGCTCAACGCGCAAGCGTTGGGCAGACGCAGCGTGCAACGCTGCGAGGCGTCTGCTCCACCAATTTGTGAAAAGAAGTGCGGACGCCGGGATTTTCATAAACCCGTTGGGGGGTTTGGGGGTAGACAGACTAAGGGGGTGAAACCCCCCTTGGGATGTCATTTGAACCCGGACCATTGACTTTCTTTCGAACCATTTTCACGTTTTTCCGTGAACGCTTTTACGAGCGATGTGCGTTTTGCCGAAGCAAAACGCACCAGACATCGAGCGAAGCTCGATGCCGAGCGGCACGGGAGCGAGTAAAGGGGTTCGTGGAAGGCCAAGATACTAGCCAGGTTATACTACGTCCGCAGTGCTCTAAGCTGTGTGGCGTCTGCTTTATAATTTTGCGTCCTGGCGCCTGCCTGGAATGGATTATATTGTTTTCGCGAAAAACGCACTTATGGCATGGAAACTTGACGAAACCGATAGGAAGATACTCGAAATACTGCGCGAGGACGCGAGGACACCGAACGAGCGGGTGGGAAAGAAAGTCGGTCTTTCCGAGCCTGCGGCACGAAGGCGCGTTAACAATCTTGCAGGGAGGGGCATAATCCGGCGTTTCACAATAGACGTTGCCGAAAGCGGCGGAGTTACCGCGCTTGTTTTTGTTGCCACTTCACCTGATGCGGATTCCGAGAAGCTTATCCGAATGCTTTGCAAAGAAGAGGGCGTTGGTTCTGTATGGGAAATATCTGGCGAGATGGATGTTGCGCTCATGCTTTCGGCGCCCGATATCGACTCGCTCAACCGCCGTGTGGATGAGATGCGCCGTGTGGGCGGCGTGAAGAAAACGCAGACGAACGTCGTGATGAAGAAAAGGCAGTAGCTAAAGCCCGCGAACGTATTCGCAAAGCATTTCTGAAAGCGAGAGCAAACTTTTTTCAGAGACCCACTCGCCACTTGTGTGCTCGCCGCCGCCAAGCGGACCTATCGAAAACGTCGGGATGCCGGCTGCCGCAAGCCTGTTGTCATCGGCAACCGAGAGCCCGTAGACGAAGGCGGGCTTTGCGCCGCGGCGCTCTATTATTTGCGCCACACGAACGACATGCGGATTGTCTTTTGGTGTAGCGAAGGGCTCGAGATAGGGGTTTTGCCTTTCCTTGAGGCAGGCCTCTATCCGCTTTCCGTCTATTTCCTTGAATTTGCCCTGTTTGTAGAGGGAATCGACAAACTCCCGTATCTCCAAAAGTGCGGACTGTGAAGTCTGCGGCGGTATTGTGTGGCGGTCAAGCTCGAGTGTTGCAATTTCCGGAAGCGAAAGCGATGTTGATTCGCCTGAGATTTTGCGCACGAACTGCGAGGGCGGCGGGAAAGTGGAGATGGGTTTGGGGGATGCGTTGAACCGCTCAAGCTCGAGCGAAAGCCTTGCGGCTTCCGAAATCGCGCTTATCCCCTTTTGCACCTGCGCGCCGTGCGCCGAGCGGCCTGGGATGGAAATCTCTATGACACACCTGCCACGCCTGCCAAGCGCAATCGCGTTCTCGGCAACGGTTTCAGCGGTGCTTGGAATCTCGGTTGTGAGCGCAGCCTCGCAGCCTGCAAGGAAGCCGCTTTGCACAATCGCATGCGAGCCTGAAGAGATGTTCTCCTCGTCAGCGCTGAACGCAACCTTTATCCTCCTGTCCGTCTTCTCAAAGATGGCGCAGAGGATTGCGGCAATGCCTGCCTTCATGTCATATGCGCCAAGCCCGCGAAGCCGGTCGCCTTCTTTGCAAAGGGCGAACGGGTTGCCCTCGCGCTTCCCGTAGGCGGGCACCGTGTCCATGTGACCGAAGAGAAGAACTGGCGCGCCGCGGCTTCCGCGCTCGCCTGCAACATTGAAACGCCCGTCGGGAAGCGCGATGCGCCGCGTGAAAAAGCCTGCTTCTTTAAGCTGCCTTTCCAGAAATTCGCCTATTTGTTTTTCGTTCCCGTATATTGAATCAATGGAGACGAGCCTTGAAAGGAGCTTGAGGGGTTCCATGCTCAATCACGCATGTGCGGGGCGACAAACACGTGGAGCGTTTCGAAATCGTGCCCCTTCTGGTAATCGAATGTGCGATCGCTCACGAGCGTGCAGTGGAACGGGAGCGTGCCATGGTAGCGCATGCCTGCTTCCTTGGATGACTTGAGGACCGGCAGCCACGGAGCCCTGTCCTCGGCATATATCACCGAGTGCGGCGCAATGTTGCGCAGGCAGCCTATTGCCATGTGCTGGAGCGCGGTGATGAGCCCGTTGCCCCGGTCTGTTTTCGATGTGGCGAAATCGGAAAGCTCGTAAATAAGGACGTTCCGCCCGTCATCAAGTTTGATTTCGCATTCCTCTGCGACAAGGACGGACGCTATCTGGCCGGCTTTGCCTCTTGCGACGAACATCTTGTTGCCGTTGCCGAGCATGTAGTTGATTGCCGCCTCGTTCAGTTCAAATGTGTACTTTTCGAAAGCCTCCCTGTAGATTGAAAGGAGCGCCTGCACGTCGTTTTGGCTGGCGCTTGTGAGAAGCGAAAGGCTGTAGCCGCCGCGCTCTGCACGCGCAATCGCATCGGTTCGCGGCACCGGATTTGTGCCGCAAAGCACTTTCGCAAGGTTCTTCCGCTCTTCACTCATGGTGTGGGCGTCAGGCATCCGTTCCTGGTGGTTTTTGCCGAAGTAAACGATATCCATGCCTGGAAGCGCGGGACCCACAGGAATGACGGCTTCTATGTCGTACGGAAGCTGCATGTGCCGTGCCTGTTCCGCAAGATTGCGACCCATGAATACGCGGATGGTGGTGCGGGTCGCCCCGCCGTGTCCTGCCGCCTCGCTCTTGACGCCGGCAAGGGTCTTGCCCAGGGAATCCGGAGCGAGAATCGGTTGTGTCAGGAAACCCTTGACGCGCACATTGCGCGAATCATGAAAGAGCGTTCCGACTGCGCCAAGGCTCCCCGACCCAGGCTGACCCGCGCCGCCGTTTGCTGCCATGATTGCTTCCCCTATCGCCATTTTGTTCCCCTTGCTGCGTTTGTTGATGCACGTATTTATAAAGTAATCGCTAAATTCGCAAACTCTTTTACTAAAAAGAAATAATATTAATATAAAATTAACTAAAATAGTCAATAAATGAAATTATTGCGCCTAAATGTGAGCTACGCCGGTTGAATCGGCAGCCGCACGAAACAAGAACGCTTTTTAACTGCAAGGAGGCATAGTCGTGCGGTGAGCCAATGAGGTTTTTTGCCGCAATTTTCGCAATGGCGCTTCTTTTTTCAACAGCAAGCCCAAGCTTCACGTTCCTTTATTCGATGAACGGAACGAACCCTGGCGACAGCGGGGACTTTTACCACTTCTTGCAGCCGACCGGACTTGTCTATGCTGATGGCAAATTGTTTGTGGCAGACTCCGGAAAGAACGGGCTCTATGTGATGAACGGAAGCCTGAGGCAGAAGGCAATTATGGGCAGCGGAGGCGGCGCCGGACTTAGCAACCCATTGCGCATGGCATATGAGAACGGCACGCTTTACATTGCAGACGGCTTAAGCGCGAGGATAAAGGTCTATCTCGACGACGGCACTCCGATAGACAACTGGAATTCCGGCACAAACATGGAGAAGCCCTCGGGTGTTGCGCTTTCGCCATCCCATATGTACATAACCGATGCTGGCAAAGGGATGCTCTTTTCCTATTCTCGGCAATCGAAAGCTTACAGCAGGACGCTTCTTTCCAAGGGTGCCTCAGACGGGCAGCTTGAAATCCCCTCAGATATCGAGATTTTCAACAACGTGGTGTTCGTCTCGGATGCCGGCAAGAAGCTTGTCTACGTGTACGATTCGAATTTCACCTTCAAGTATGCGATAGGGAGGGCAGGGGACCTGATGCTCGCGTCTCCTAGGGGCATCAAGGTTTACGGGAACCGGCTCTATGTCGCGGACACGAACGCGGCAAGGGTGGTGGTCTACACGCTTGACGGCTATCCGGTGGAGGTGCTCAACGCAAGCACCCTGGGGGGCAACTTTTCGTACCCGGAGGACATCGCGATAGGGGAAGGGAAACTCTATGTTGCCGACACTGGCAACCGGCTGGTCAAGGTGTTCTCGATAAACGCGACAAGCGGGAATGAAAGCGTGCTTGCGCTCATCACCAACGCCGAGCGCTCGCTTGGTTCGCTTAGGAGCCTTGAGGCTGTCGCAGACCGGGTCGACCTGGGCTATTCCGAAGGAACGGCTGCGCATGATATTTCGGAAGCACGGGCGTATTACGACAGATACGTGTTCTCAACAGCGGCAAATCTTGCCCAAAAGGCGGAGGACGAAATCTCATCAAATAGCGCAAACTTGTCGTTTAACCTGGGCGTGCGGATAAAACATCTGGCAAAGGACGCGCAGGATTCGATTTCGCCATACAAGACTGGGGCAAAGGGCGAGGTGGAGGCCAGGATACTCCAGTTCGACAACCGCGTTGCGGACGTGAATGCCAAGGTGAACGCGAAGATGTACTCCGCAGCCGCGGACGCTGCGCTTGCCCTGCCGGCATATGCCGCGGAAATCGCAAACCTTTCCAAGACGACGGCTGAGAAAGGCGAGCAGCACGCGCTCAACCTCACGGCCGGGCTGTTCTACCTTCAAGCGAATTCGCTTTCTGGAAAAATAGCTGAAGTGCGGGTTAAGGCTGCCCTCTACCGCCAGCCTGCAGACCTGTCAGGCGCAGAAGAACTTCTTGCGGCCGCGAAGGACTATGCCGCGCGGGGCGAGTTCGACGCCGCAAACCGCTCGCTTTCGCTTGCCGCGCTCCAGGTAAACTCCTATGAAATAAGCGTGAATGCAGCCTCGGATTCTGTCGAGCTTTGGAGGGGGGACCTCACTATTCTTGAGATGGCGTTCAACCTGACTGCCGCAAAGCCGACGCTTGTCCCTGCCGATTTGACTCTGGAGCGGGCGCAGATGGCGCTTGCGAAAGAAACCCTTTACACCAACGGAGAGCTTGCGGCGGGCATGGCGAGGCAGGCCGGCGCGAGCGCGGAGAAGAAGATGGCTGAGGCGCAGGCACTCTCGACAGCCGCCGCTGCGCTTCTCTTGATGTTCGGCATGGTGGCGCTCATCGCAGCCGCGTTCTACCTCCACCTTAGGGCCAGGAAGAGGCGCGAAAGCGGGCAGCGCGATTTGGGGGAAGCTGCGCGGAAAGGCTTGCGAGAGTAGTTCCATGGAAATTCCGCATGACCTCCTCCAGAACACTTCTGCGCTCTTGTCGGCAATAGCGCTTGTCTTGGGCTTTGGAGGAATCCTGTTCTCGCTTGTTTTTGGCCTTGCGCTATACCTTTCGGTGCAAAGCGCACAGTCTGCAGTCATGCCTGAACTTGATGTGATGGAAGCCGTGCTTGAGGACACCGCCGCTGTGCTTGAAGGCGCGCGCATTTCTGCGAACGAAACCATGCAAGGCGGAAAAAGCATGGCGGACGCGCTTGCCTTCTATTCCAACTCAAGCTCAAGCCTTGCCGACTCGCTTTCAGACGCCGCTTCGCTGCCCCTGTTTTCGCTTGATGACCGCATTTCTTCATCTGCACAGAACATGAGGCGGGCATCGGCTTCTTTTGCCGACGCCTCGGTTTCGATCCGCGCCTCGAGCGCAGGAATGGCTGGTGCGGCAGCCGGCCTTACGAAAGCCGAGAAAGATATCGTGGATGCAAAGAAAAACCTCACTGCCGCACGCCAATCTTTTTCTTCCGCATTCTCCATGCTCGGCTTTGGGGCAATTGCGGCAACGGCGGCCGCTGCCGCGCTATTCTCGTCCGTCATTGCGCTCTCGCTCTCCTCGCTCCTTGTGCACTATCCGCGGCTCTTTTCAAAAGATGAGGGAAGGGCGGCTACTCGCAAAGCACCCTGATTATCCTTTTGTGCTGCCTTCCGTTCGAGGACAGGAAGCGCTTTGTGGAAAGGTCCCAGCGCCTGCCTTCGAAATCAGTCACGGTCGCGCCTGCGCGCTCCGCGATGAATGCCGCGGCGGCAAAGTCGTAAGGCTTGAGGCGGAAGCTTATCGCGGCATCGACCATGCCGCATGCGACATAGCCCATCTCGTAGATTGCCGAGCCGATGAAACGCGTGTGCTGGCTTTCTTCCTCAAGCTTCAGCAGCCCCTTAAGACAGCCCTGCTCAACCGCGAGGTGGAGGCGGCTGTCGGCAAGGAAAAAAAAATCCTCGAGCTTTGCGGTTTTCGAGACCGATAACCGCTTGCCATCCATTGTTGCCGGCTTGCCTTTCTCCGCGTAGAAAAACATTTTTTGAGGGATAAGGTAAGTGCCGCCCGCGGTCGGCTTGCCTCCGGAATAATGCGCGACCGAGACCCCGTAAATGGGCATGCCTTGTATGAAGTTGTGCGTGCCGTCTATCGGGTCGATTACGAAAAGCGAATCCGAAACAAGCGGGGGGGAAACCGAAAGCTCCTCGGAAAGCACAGCCGAGTCCGGGAAGCCGCGCGCGATTTTCCCGATTATGAAATCCTGCGCCGCAAAATCCGCGCTTGTCGCCCTGTCGTTCCTGCCCTTTTTTGTTATGGCGAGCTTTCCCGCCCGCGCCCTCTCGATTTTCTGCGCGGCGCCAAGGAGGCAGGACCTGATGAAGGATTGCATTTCGGACATGGTTGGGGAATGAAGGCAAGGAATAAAAGAAATGGTGTCTGCGCGAAGCATGCTTTGGGTTTGCGCCTGGCGCCGCTTCCCCCTATCAGGTTGCCGGCATTTGTTGCGCACTGCCAATTCCCACGAAGCCATCCCTATCCAGCTGTTCTATTGCAGGCGTCTGGAAGCGGTTCTGCGAATTGCGAGCACGCCCACGCGTAGAATTCTGCCTTCTCCCTTGCGCCTATGAGCGGACTGTTGCCGTTTGCCACAAAGGTAGGGTAGCCTTTGAAGAAGCCCTTTGCGGTGTATTCGGCATAGGTGCCCGCCGCTGTGCTGTTTGCTGCCCGGTCAGCCGCGTTCCAGTAGCGCACCTCGAAACGTGCGGGCGGCATGTCTGCGATTATCTGCGAAACAATGGGCTTCATCCGCTGGCAGTAGCCGCAGCCGTCTGAATAAAGGAAATCTATAACCACTTCTTTTGAAGAGGAAGGCGCTTGAGCCGTGTTCTCGCCCCCAGTCTGTGGAGTCTGAGCGGGTGCGCTGTTGCCTCCTTCTTGCGCGGGGGGCGGCTTGTTTTCCCCAGCATTCGTGGCATCAACTTTTTGCTGCAAATCCGGCGGGAGGCCGGAAATGACGATGGGGGATTTGTCTTTGTTTTGAGGCAGGAAGAAGATGAAAAACGCGAGCGCAATTACGAGCGCGAGCACCACCATCGCGGTCCCGTAAGCCGGAGCGCCGCCTGAGCCTGCCTGACCATTCGCCCCGGATTCCGCCTTGACGGCCTGAACTCGTCTTGCCTTTAACGCCCCGGGGTGTTTCTTGGTTTTTTTCATAATCTGCACCATTAAATCAAAAAAGAAAAAAGAAAGAAGGAGGGGCGCTTAGTTGAAAGCGTCCATCACTTTCTTGAAGTTCGCATATGGCAATGCGCCTGCGAATACTATGCCGTGGCCCTTGCCGTTTATCTCGACCACCATGGCATCTACGCCAAGCGATGCAAGCTCGGCTGCGATTGGCACAAGCTTCGCCTCAAGCCCTGCTTTCGCCGTGTTGGAATACACCAGGAAACCCGGGGTTCCGCCTATGCCGAAAGCCATCGCCTGCTGTTGCTGCGCAGAAACCTCCTCCGCAGTCTCGCCGCTTTCAAGGCAGGAATCGAATGCTGCCGTGTTCAGCCCGAGCCTTGCCGCGGATGCCTTGAGGCTCCCGACCGAAAGCGCGCTCTGGTTTGCGAACATCGCATCGTGCATTTCCCAGAACTTGCCCTGCTTGCCTGCGCACTGTGCGGCTTCGGCAGCCTTCTGCGCGTCTGGGTGGAACGAGAGTGGGAAATGCAGGAAATGGTACTTGGCATTCGGATAAGCCGCCTTCACCTGCTTTAATGTCGGGGTAACGCGGCTGCAGAACGAGCACTGGAAATCCGAAAACTCCACAAACATCACTCCGCCATTCCGATTACCTGCGAAATATGCGCTGGATAAATCAGGCTCGGCTAGTCGCGGCGCCGGGTTTGCCGCCGGCTCGCTTCCAGTCCCCTGGGCGCCGGTTCCGCCTTGCGAAGCAGGCAGCGCGACATCGAGCTTGATCTTGCCAATCGCGCCTTTCATGTCCTGGGCGCTGTAGTAGACCGTAAAGCACAAAAGAAGCGCTGCGATGAGTATCGCCATCCCTATTACATATTCGCCTTTTTCGATTGCTGATTTTGACTCTGCCATGATTTCACCTCCCAACATGACAAGTGTGGGGAATGGCAAAACAAACATTATAAACCCTGCTTCCTTGGTTCGGCTCGGCTTTTGCGGCATTGGGTGGACTTGTGGCGCCTTCGCTTTGCCGCAAGCGCGTTTCCTGCGAAGCCGATTTTTCGCAAGGCTTATATTTGAAGAAGAAGAATTAGCCGCATGTATTCCTTCCCTTCGCCGTTCCAGCCTTCCCCGGGCTCGCTTAGGGAGTGGGTATGCGCAAGCGGAACGGGAGCCTACTCGTCCTCCACCGAAATAGGCATGAACACGCGCAAGTACCATGGATTGCTGGTGGCGCCCGTGAAGGGGGACGGGCGCGTCGTGCTCCTCTCAAAGCTCGAGGAAACAATTGGCGTTGATGGCGGGGCTTTCCCTCTTTCCACAAACGAGTATGGGGGTGCGGTTTACCCGCAAGGTTTCGCCTGCCAAAAATCGTTTTCCTTCCAGTCCCATCCTGTTTTCACCTATTCTGCAAACGGGGCGAAAATCGAAAAGTCGGTGAGAATGGTGCATGGCAAGGACGCGGTTGTCGTTTCCTACCGCCTCCTTGAGGGGAGGGGCGCGGACATTTCGGTTGCGCCCATGCTTTCGCTTCGCCCCATGCACGCCGACCCTTCGGCTGAAGACAAGTCGTTCGATTTCTCATCTGACAGGTTCGGCTTCGAGACGGAAAAATATGGCTTGAGAATGTCGTGCTCTGCTGGGAAATTTTCCGGAAAGCCGGACAACTACCGTTCGATGCTCTATTCTGTTGAGCGGGAGCGCGGCTATGCGTTTTGCGAGACGCTTTTCTCCCCCGGTGTTTTCACCGCGAGGCTTTCCCGCGGGGAGGAACTCCATGCCTGCGCATCTATGTGCGGGCTGGCGCCCTCGGATGCGCTTTCCATACTTGACAGGCAGCATCTGCGCATGGCGCATATCGCAGAATCATGCTGCAGGCAATGGGGTGTCGAGCGGACGGACTTCGGGGATGCCTTGCTTCTGGCAGCAGACTCGTTTGTCATCAATTCGGCAGGAAAGGAAGGCGTTCTTGCTGGCTTCCACTGGTTCTCGCAGTGGGGCAGGGACAGCATGATTGCGCTTCCAGGCATCCTCCTATCAACTGGGAGGTTTGCGCTTGCGCGCGAGGTTCTCCTAAGATACGCCGCACGGATGAAAGACGGGCTGGTGCCGAATTTCATAGGCGAGGACGGCGAGGCTTCCTACAACTCGGCTGATGCCTCGATGTGGTTCCTGCTTGCCGTGCGAAGATACTGCGAGGCCACCGAGGACTACGGGTTCGTGCGCGAGAGGCTCTGGAAGGCGGTGCGCGAGGTTGTCGCATCGCACGTAGGGGGGAAAAATGAGCTTGTTGCTATGGATTCCGACTGCCTGCTTTTTGTTTCCGACCCGGCTGCAACCTGGATGGATGCGCGCGTGGGCGGGAGAGCGGTGACCCCGAGGAAAGGCAAGCCGGTCGAGATAAATGCACTTTGGTACTCCAACCTGCGGTTTGTTGCAATGCTTGCAGCAAAATTCGGCGAGAGGAAAACCGCTGAGATGGCCTCGCGGTGCGCCGATGGGGCTGCTGCAAGCTTCCAAAAATTCCTCTCTTCTGAAGAAGACGGCAGGCTGTTCGATGTCGTGGAGCCTAACGACTCGGCGCTTCGCCCGAACCAGTTATTCGCGGTTTCGCTTCCCGACTCGCCACTCAACCACGTGCAGAAAAGGCATGTTTTCAACCTTGTGCGCTCGCGGCTTTACACTCCGCTTGGCCTGCGGACGCTTTCGCTGGAGGATTCGCGCCACCATGATGAATACTCCGGCAACCAGGAGAGGCGCGACTCCGCATACCATCAAGGGATGGTTTGGCCTTGGCTTCTCGGGGCTTTCTACGACGCGCAGCTCGAGGCGTATCCTGGCACCGAAAGGCAGGTGCTTTCCTCGCTCAAGCCCCTTGCAGAGGCGATGGCTTATGGGTGCGTTGGCACGCTACCAGAAATGTATGAGCCGAAAACCATGAAGCCAGCGGGCGCGGTCTCGCAGGCGTGGAGCGTTGCCGAAGCGCTGAGAGTCTACTTGAAGGTGAAAAAAGCGGTCTGGAAATCCGGCACCTCTTCCGTGATTGCGGGCGAGAATGCCGTCTGGGCAAGAAGAGCTTGAGGGCAAGCTGGGGTTCGCAATCGAAGGCTGACGCTGGCATACCCAAAGAAGTTCCGGTTCTTTTGTGTTTTGCCCAGGAACAGATTTGCGCGCGCTTAGAGGAGTTTCGGCTCTTCGTGCACTTGTTTACCCTAAGCGAGCGCAGACGTTCAGAGTAGTTTAAGCTCTTTTGTATATTTGTTTATCTTGCTCTCTTCCGCGGGCCCTGCGCCAAAGCACGTGATTGTGCCAGGCTCAAGCTGCGTCCTGCCGGCATCGCGAATGAGCGCGCAGGGGATTTCCTTCTTCATTTTCTCAAAAAGCGAAAGAAGCCCCTCTTCGGATGTTACCTTGAGCACGATTTTCTTCTGCCCTTCTTCCTCCCATTGCCGTGCGGCATCAAGGTCTTCCCGCTCGGCTTTCCTGTATGCTGAAAGCGAGGCGTGCGCAGTCTGCCCCGCCATCTTGCCCTTGCCCATGCCAAGGTCGGCCCTGATTATTATCGCCTGCTTGAGTGCCATCAAAATCCCCTTGCAGTATGCCTTGCAGGCAAAGCCGCCTGCCAAAAAAGACATTGCATAAAAAGCCATCTTAGCAATTAAATCCCTATGCTTGGCGATGAGAGAAGAAGGCTTGAGGAGATTGCAAACTTCATCCGCGAAAGCGAGGCGCGGCGCGCCGAGCTTGCGAAACGGCTTCGCTTCAACTCCGGGAAAATATTTTATGAGGAAACGCTTGAGAAGGAGCTTGTCATTCCGGTTTCCGAAGTTAGCGTGGAGGGAAGGCTTGCCGCGGTCGACAGCGGGATTGCCGGCGAGGAACTTCATGGTTTTGATTTCCTGCTCCTCCGCTCGGTCGGCGTGATTTTCAATTATAAGAGTTCCCGCGTGGCTTCGCATTCATATTTTCCTTCTGCGCTTCCGTCAATGGAATACGACATGCGAAGCGGGCTTGACTCGCACGATGTGATGTGGCACAAGTCGCTTTTCCGCCTCAGGGGGGAGCTATCTTGCGCTGCTGATTTGATTGAGAAGCACTCGCCTAGTTTCATGCTCATGGACGGCTCGATTGCCCCGCTTCTCTCAGACAAGCCGCCAGAGGAAAGCGAGGTGCGCCCGCTTTATGATGAAGCGCTCTCGTCTTACAAAAGGCTCTATGAAACCGCGTGGGGGAAGAACTGCGCACTAGTAGGCGTGATAAAGGACAGCCGGAGCAGGCGATTCATTGAGATTGTGGGCAGGCACGCGCAGGATGAGGCGGGCTTTTCGCACACATCGGATACTAATTTCCTCTACTTCATGCTGGAAGCAGGCGAGAGGACGTGCGCGTTTTCCTATTCGGCTTCCCCCGCAAAGCACCAGATACTAAAGGACCTTGGCAATTGGGCGGAAAAGATACTCTCATTCTACCTCAAGCCCGTAAAAGACGACCGGCCGCTTCGCGTGGAGTTCCTCTCTGGGCAGAAAACATTTTCCGAAGTTGCTTCGCTCGTCCATACCCTCTCGCGCCTGCATAAGGCATATGCATACCCGGCAATACTAATCGAGGCTGACTTGCGCGCGGCAATGGAGGAGGACGCGTTTGAGCGGGCTTATGGCAGCCTGTTCTCGAAGCTGGGAAGAAGCTCGTCTTTGATGAAACTGCGGCGGAACAGCCGGCCTTTCCGGTAGCTTTCAGACTGCTCGCAGTGGGGTTTTCTGGCTGAAAGCGCAAAAAATTCGAAATGAATTTAAGCTTCTCGCGGCAAACACCATCAAAAGGAGGGATTTCATGAGAATGAAACTGTTTGCTGTGCTTCTGGTAATGGGCGCAGTATTAATAGCGGCAAACCCGCTTGCAAGCACAGCGAGCGCAATAAGCTCACTATGCTGCGGGCTTAAGACCCTGCTTCCCGTTGCGGCGATGCTGATGATTGTGCTTGCGGGAGTGATATACGCCGCTGGGCAGATGATGGGGGCTGAGACGCGCGCAAGGGCGAATGTCTGGGCGACAGCGGCTCTCACGGGTGCGCTTATCGCTGTGCTGATATACGCGATTGCTCCGGCTGTGCTTGGAACAATGTACGACGGGAGCACATTCGATGTGGACACCCTTTGCGCCCATTGCGGATAGGTGGTGTTTTTTTCATTTTTTTCTTTTTTCTCTTAAGTTAGGGAAACCTATTTAAAAGAAATGAGAGAAACTGCCTTAAAGGAGGGCGATCGGATGAGAATGAAAATATTTGCCGTGCTTTTGGTAATGGGTGCGGTGCTGATGGCTACGACCGGAATTAGCGCAGTAACAGATGCGGCTACTACGCTGTGCCAGGGGCTTAAGCAGCTGCTTCCCGTTGCGGCGATGCTGATGATTGTGCTTGCGGGAGTGATATACGCCGCAGGGCAGATGATGGGGGCTGAGACGAGGGCAAGGGCGAATGTCTGGGCGACTGCGGCTCTCACGGGTGCGCTTATCGCTGTGCTGATATTTGCGATTGCTCCGGCTGTGCTTGGAACGATATACAGCGGCGGCGCAGCGTTCGACTGCTAAGTCTGTTTTTCTTCTTTCTTTTTTCTTCTGTTTTGCCCAGCCTAGGCGCTATTTCCCCTGCGCTGGCAAAAGCCACTATTTTAAATCGTGCGCGGGCTAAATGCCTTGGGGAGACTTATGGATGGCATTGGCAGGCCTGTTGAGGAAGGGAAAATCTACGAGGTCACAATCGACGCGCAGGGGGCAAAGGGAGACGGAATAGCCCATGTCGAAGGGTTTGTCATTTTCGTCTCAAACGCCTCTGTAGGCGAGCACGTGAAGGTCAAGGTGACTTCGGTCAAGCGAACGTTTGCGATAGGCGAAAAGGTGTAGCTGGAGTGAACGGTTTACGATGCCTGTGGGTGACGCCGGCTTACATGGGGTTTGCATGTGCGGAATAATAGGCTACATTGGCAAGAGGAAGGCGTCTGAAGTCATACTCAAGGGGCTTCGGACGCTTGAATACCGCGGCTACGACTCTGCAGGAATAGCCGTGCTCAACGGGGAAATTTCGATGATAAAGGATGTCGGCAGGATAGACGACATAGACAAAAGGCGCGACTTTCTCCAGCTTGAGGGCAAAATGGGCATAGGGCACACGAGATGGGCGACTCATGGCGGAGTCACGCGGGAGAACGCCCATCCGCACACCGACTCTTCCGGAAAGATATTCCTCGTGCACAACGGGGTAATCGAGAATTTCGATGCGCTCAAGCGGAGCCTGGCTGCGGCAGGGCACAAGTTTTCCTCGCAGACAGACACCGAAGTGATAGCGCATCTTGTCGAGGAGGAAGAGAAGGCGGATGGGAATTTTGCTGGCGCGTTTTCGCGCGCGGTGGCGCGGCTTTCCGGCTCGTGGTCGCTTGTCGCCATGCAGGAGGAAGAGCAGGCGATTTACCTTTCAAGAAACGGCCCGCCCCTCGTTATCGGGATAGGCAAGGATGAGATGTTCTGCGCATCAGACGTTCCCGCGCTTTTGCCATACACGAAAAGAGTGGTCTACCTGGAGGATGGCGACTGTGCAAGAATAACCGAGGGCGGCTTTGAAATCCGCGATTCGAGGGGCAAGGTGGCGAAAAGGAAGGAGCACGCAATAACCTGGACCGCGAAAATGGCGGAAAAGGAGGGTTTTGCGCATTTCATGCTCAAGGAAATAAGCGAGCAGCAGGGCAAAATCCGCGACGCGCTTGCGGCGGACGTTTCACGGGCGGTTATGCTAATCAAAAAACATGGTCGGCTGACAGTCGTCGCCTGCGGCACCTCGTATTATGCCGGGCTGGTGCTAAAGCAGCTCCTGCAAACAAAACTCGCCATGCCATGTGATGTCATAATAGGCTCGGAGTTCCCTTATCTTCGGACAGGCAAAGAGGCGCTTGTCATGGCGATAAGCCAGTCTGGCGAAACCGCAGATACTTTGTCGGCCGTGCGGCTTGCGAAGAAGGAAGGGGCAAAAATCATATCGGTCTGCAATGTTGTGGGAAGCTCGCTTTACCGTGAGGCTGACGCAAACGTGGTGATAGGCGCTGGCCCGGAAATAGCCGTGGTGGCAACCAAGTCATTCACCTGCCAGCTGTCCGTCCTTGCAAAAATAGCCCTTTGCCTTGAAGGAAAGGAGGATGATATCGCAAGGATGGGCGGGCTATCAATGGAAATGGAAAAAATCCTTGAGCGCGAAGGCGAGGTGGAAAAAATCGCGGGCGAGCTTGCCAAAAGAAGGGACTTCTTCTTCATAGGACGTTCGCTTTCATTCCCTTCCGCACTTGAGGGTGCGCTTAAGCTCAAGGAAATAACCTATCTTCATGCCGAAGCCTATGCGGCAGGCGAGCTCAAGCACGGTCCATTGTCGCTTCTCGAAAAAGACGTTGTCGTAATCGCACTTGCCCCCTCGGATGAGTCCCTCCCAAAGATGCTTTCGAACATCGAGGAATGCCGGGCGAGGGGAGCCATGCTTGTCGTTTTCTCGGACAGCAAGGAGGCGCTTTCGAAGGGAAGCGTCGGCTTTGCCATGCCTGCAATGTCAGGTGCGGCAATTCCGATAATATACGCCATACCGTTGCAGCTTCTTGCCTACCATATGGCGATGAAGCTTGGCAAAGACCCAGACAAGCCTAGGAATCTTGCAAAAAGCGTGACGGTTGAATGAAAACGCCGCGCTTGGGCTACCTTCCCGCAACTCTTGCAAAATCCGCGACTTAGCCAAAGACAAGCCAGCGTGGCTTCTGTAAATAACCCGCAGCAAAATGAGCGCTTCTTAGTCACTGGCGCCAGATGAAGATACGAAGCCGCATTGGGTGCCCCTCAAGCGTTGCCCCGCGGTGCGCGACTGCCACAGAGGTTGCATTTTCAGGGTAGGGCTTGCCGAATGTATACTGGTTGCTGGCAGAATTGGTATCCGTCTGCTCGACTATTATGTAATAATCCCCGCTTGCGCGTAGCAACCTGCCTATTGCTGCATAGTTTCCTTCCCAATTGGAAGCATGCAGTCCGTAAGCCGGAATCAGCCCCTTGAGCCGCTCGAGTTTTTTCCTGTCAAGTTCATTGCCAAAGCCCAAAGTAAGCCCGATTTGCTTTGTGTTGTCAAGCGAGAAAACACCGCTTGGATCATCAGTCTGCCAGCTCTGGGGGAAGCCTGGCGAGATAAGCATGTCTGAAATGCGCAGCGCGTCGGCGTACATGGGGTTTGCCCTATCCTCTATGACCGACTGCGCTCCGAACCAGTAGCTGACAAGCGCAGTGAACGCCACCACCATGATTACTGCCGCAACCACGGCATCAAATGAAAAATACTGTCCCTTCATGCTATGCACCCAACACATTTATCCGCCAGCCATATCTTTCCATCACTATGACCACGCTACACCCGATATTCGTATCTCTCCGCCGTCGTTTTTCATCACGATTGTCCTGCCCTTTGTGGAGTCTATCACTATGAATTCTCCGCTGGTTGTTATGAAAACGCCGGAAGTTGTTTCGTGGTATCCGGCAGTAACTGTTGGGGATGAAAGTGAGGTTTCTCCACTGCTTCCTTTCCATTCCACATAGACTATGCCGGTTTCCTTGAGATTGGGATTTGTGCCGCGGCTTAGCCATATCTTGTAGGGCTTGCCGAGTATGTCTGGCGCGATGTCGAAGCGCTGCGAAAACCCGTCCCCGGCAATGAATGCCGTCCTTATGTGGTCGGAAAAGCCGTAGGCGATTTCCTGGGCATAGGCATTCTCGGCGCGAGAAAGCTCCTGGCTTTGCATCTGGAAAAACACCGCGACCGAAGCCACGAATATCAATAGGAAGAACGCGGCGTAGGAAAGAACCTCTGCCGCGGCCTGGGCCCGTTTTTTGCTAATCATAGCCTATCTCCACAAAATCCCCTACGTCGTTGTACTTCAGGCGGATGCTCTGGAGCCCCGAAGGGCGGGAGCCCGAGAGGTTCCCGGATATGTTGGCAAATGTCTGCGCCACCACATCTTGCCTATGCCCATCGATATCAAGCGAAAGCACGACAAGCCCGCCTTGCACAGTGCAGTTCTTCACGCCTCCGGGATAGTTGACGACTATCGTCTCTCTCGCCCCGTGCCCCTGAAGGTATATTTCCCCCGCCTCGTTTGCAATCGAAGTTGCCGCTATCTTCGCCTGCGAAATCGAGCTTTTGCCCATCGATGAGCCGGAAAGGGCCAGGAGAAGAAGCGCAATCGGGATTATGAACGCGAGCGCAAAGCCCGCGAGAGTGAGCATCTCGGCTGATGCCTGGCCCCGGCTCGCGCTTCGCATATGTGGCACCCGGAAAATGCAGCAGTTTTTTGACATCATGCCATCACTATTCACACGGGGAAGCGCTTTCGGTGCCGAACCCGCAGGCTATCTTGTCAAGCCCATAGCGCAAAAGAGCCGCGCGGCTGAGCCTGAACACGCCGACGCCATCTTTCGTCGCGTTGTTGCCGCCTGGAACCGGGGTGCACATCGACTTGCTCTTGCAGCCCATCATCCCTTTTATCCTGTAAGTGTCAACCGAGACCCTTTTGAAGAATTCCCTGTCCAGCTTGGAGTATGATGGGTGCGCGCTGTTTGCGCCTGAGTAATCATCAGCTCCGCCCGCCCATTTGCCAACGACAAAGGACTCTATCCCGTAGGCGCTGCTGTTAACTCCCGTCTCATAAGAATTTGGGAGCATGCGCTGGAAGAATGAAGGTGCGGACGGCTCGTGCACGTAGAAGCCACAAATCGCCATGTCGCGAAGCGCTGTGATGTCCCAAAGGCGATGGTAGTCGCCCGCAGTAACTTCGTAGTAGCGCTCGTGGGAGTTGTCTATGAGCACGTGGCGCTCGGTCCTGTCGCCCAGATATACGTTAGCTAGAGACGGAATGCTGATTCCGGAGAGCATCGGCCTATCCACTATGTTGGAATATTCGGGGGGTATTGCCCTGCAGCCCTCCTCCCTCGCGACATATGTTTTTTTGCAGTTGAGGCAAGTGGTTTCCTGGTAGACGTCGTATGTGCAGCCGCCGTCTGTGATGTTCCATCTGTCGGTTCCGGGGGGATTTGTCACAATTACTGCGCCGTAAAGCGGGGCGTAGCCAAGAAGCTTCTCGTCGTATCTGTGCGCAAGCACGTACTGGGAAAGCCTGCCTATTTCACTAGCCGCCATCTCATCAGGATAGCTTTCGGTTATGGGGCCGAAGAACCATCCGCTCCCCCCTGACGCGTTGGATTTCCCAGGCTTGACGTCTGAGGGGGAGTTGTAATTGATGTTGCGGAAAGCCTGCTTTTCCACTGCCGATTCAGAGGCTATTCCTTGGTGGAACTCGAGATAGCTGCGCTTTATCGACGGGTCGTCAAATCCGTCAAGCGAGAACGACGAGTTGGCGGAAAGCGACTTTGACTGGCGCATGGTGCCCTCAAGGTCGCTTATGTTCACATCGATTTCGAAACCCACCGAAACCTCCCAGGGGCCGGTTTGCCTTATTCTCAGGTTGCGCGGCTCGGAGAAGCTCGCGTTGAGCCCCATCACATTAGCCGCCTGCGCAACCTTCTGATTCCAGGATGAAAGAGTGTATGCCTCCCTTTCGGAATCCGAGTAATTTATCCCGGGCGCAAGCCCCCCTGTGCTAGTTCCATTGAGCATGAGGGAAAGTAGGTTTTTCTCCACTAGCCCCGTGTGTGGATTATCCGGGTCTTGTGCCGATTCTCTTGGAATCCCATTGTGTGTTGAAGAATAGTTTGAAAGTGCGAATACTGCATAAAATGCCGATGCGTTCGCGAAGTCGGAAATCGCCTTGTCAGAGAGGGAGGAGAACGCCGTCCGCATTGCCTCGGCCTTGAAGCGTTCGGCGTGGCGCGCGTCGGACTGCTCGAATGTGCGCACCCAGACCTGCACGGTGAGAAGCATGAACGATAGTATGGCAAGCGCCATCACGGTGAAGAAAAACCCCCTTTTGCTTCCCCTATGCATAGACAACGAACCTCACTATGCTTATAGAGTTGAGCCCGGGATAGAAATTCGAAATCGGCCGGTCGCACGGCGTGGCGTTGCAGGGCGATGACGATTGCTGGCTAGGCGAAACATAACCCCTGCAGGTCGCGTAGCAGAACGGCGACTCGCCAGGCGCCGGCAGAATGCTGTACAAGGATGCGAACGATGTCGCCGAAGCCCGCACCTTGGTGAAGGATTTGCCATACCGGTCGGAATTTGGGTCGCTGCCTGCGTCGTAGCGCACGCCCCAGTTGCCCGTGTTGAAATCGTAAACCTCAAGTGAGTAGCCGTAGCCTTTCGGGATTATCGGAAATACGCTCGTGGAATCGCTTCCACCAGCCGTCTTATAGTAGTATACTCTGTTGCTCTGGTCGGCAAGTATCTGCTCTAAGTAGGTCTGCCCGCCGGGCGTATCTGAAGATGTAGAAAGGACGGTGAGCGTGTCATAGGCGAGCTTCTGGGTCTGCTCAAGGGATGGATAGAACGGCTTTGGCGTGCCAATGGCGAATACGAGGAATGCGATTGCGACCATGACGAGCGTGAATGCCACGAACGCGTCAAGCGAAAAGATGAAGCCACGCCTTCCCATGGGGCAAAATAGGGGAATGAACATTATAAAATGTTGGGGGGAACCAGGCGGGATATGCTGTGGTGAGCAACTCACGTCGGCGAACCGAAAAATGGCTTCGACGTATATTCACCACAGCAGGCGGGATAAGAATAATATGCGACAAACATTGTGCCGTTGCACAATGTGTCGCCTTTTTCTTGAAAGAAAAAGTGCGGCGTGCATTTTCAGCGGAAAATGCTGCCCCTTTTTCGGTCCGCCGAAAAAGTGCGACCGCCGGGACCGTCAAGCGAAGCTTGGCGGGTTTTGCCCGAAGGGCAAACGGCGGGAACCTTTGTGAAAAGAAGTGCGACCGCCGGGACCGTCAAGCGAAGCTTGGCGGGTTTTTGCAGCAGCAAAACGGCGGGCGCACCACTATGTTCTTAAAATAATATGCGACCGCCGGGATTTTCAAGTGCTCCCCATCAGGGGGGAAGCAGACCAGACCCGTCGGGGGTTTGGGCGGTGTCGGACTAAGGGGGCAGCGCCCCCTTGGGCTGACATTTGAACCCGGCTCGCGAGATTTAGGCGGCCAATTCCGCATAAATCGCCAATCAGCCTTGGCAATCTCGAATCCTAACCAGGCTAGACTACGGTCGCAGCGTTGTCTCATTTGATGGCTTTTGTTTTAAAACGGTTGCGCTTGCCGCCATGAAGTAGGCGCAGGAGAACGTGTCTCCAAGACCGACCGTCCACTTTGGCGAATCAACAAAATCCGAAGAGGAGGCTTCCGCCTCAAGAAGCGTTGCGCACCTGCCGTTTTGCGCCTTATATGCCGCGCATCTTTTTGCAAACCCGAGCGCTGGCGAATCGAGCTTTTCTTCCGGGAAAACTGCGTGCGAGTCGGGGGTGTGGAAAAGAATGGCGTTCGTATTCTGCGCCAATTCAGGCAAATCGCAGCCGAACGCGGAAAGCTCGGTGTCGTTAAGGCCGACCATGTCAACCGCCGGAAAAAGCTTTTCGCGCGCAGCATTGCGCACTTCCCTGTTCTGGAATTCCCCAAGCTCGGCAAACACCAGGAGGCGCGGGTTTATCTCCTTCCAGCGGCAAACCTCATCCACAAATTTCTGCAGGCGGTCCGGGGTTTTCAGCAGATGAAAGCCTCCGACAAACGCTTTCGTGATTTCCGGAAGCTTCGGGGCGATTGCCGCCTTGAAGCCTTCTTCGATATGCATGGGGAGCGGGTCATATGAGGCGATGAAGCGCGTTCTGCTTTCGGCGTGCTCGAAGACGAAGTGGCGCGCGCTTGCCGCTTGCGAGGAAAAATCTGCAGAGGGCGCGAAAGCGCCGTTTTTTGGGAGGAAAATTTTCTCCTTGTGCAAGAAATGAGAGATAAGCTCGGAGTTTCCGAAATTCGTGTGGAGGAGGCAATCGATGCCAAGCGCAGATGCCTGCTCGGTGGCGTTTCCCGCCTGCCCGCCGACAATCGTGCGGTCGAATTTCAGCCTTGAGAGAAGAAGCGAGGCGGTTTTCGCGTCGATGAGCACCTCTTTCTGCACGCCCCAGGCAAACGATTCTGACATCTGCGAGGCAAGCGTTGGGAGAAATGAATCGATTGCTGAAACGTCGCTTTCGCCGACCGCCTTGAGGTGGTCGATGTTTGCGTTGAAGGCGAAAATGGCGGTTTTCGGAAGGCGCATGGGCATAAATGGGTAGCAATGAATTTAATTGGTGGGAATCGGGTCCGCCTTCCCCTTTCTAGATTTTCAGCACTGGCTTGCCTTGCGCGTCCATGTAGGCGTCATACAGCTGCGCAAGCCACCAGGCGAACGAAACAAGCATGCTGAGCCCGAACGTGAATACTGCGAATATCAACATCATGACGTAGATTACGACCGACGCCACGAATATGATGGCTCCCTTCCTGGCCTTCTTGCAGATCAGCGCCTGCCCAAGACCCGGGATGAAAAAACTCAGCACCGCAGATATCAGAGGATTGTTGTCTCCCACAACACCACCTTTTTTTGGCGCACCTGCGCCGTTTTGCCCACTGTACTCTGGTACGCAGACAAGCTTTATAAGTCGTTGCAGCCCAAACCCACAAATTGCGGCTGTTTGGCTTGCCTTGTTGGCAACCATCGGCCGCGCAAGACGCGGCTGTCGGTCGGGTGCGCCAAATGCCAGCCGCAGATATGCGGCTGTAGTCCAGCCTGGTAGGATCTGAGCTTCCCAAGCTCGAGACCCGGGTTCAAATAACATCCCAAGGGGGGTCGTTTTCGTCGACGAATCGACGACTTCGCGTCAAAAACCTGACGGTTTTTGCCGTCCCCCTTAGTCTGTTGACCCCCAAACCCTCCAACGGGTTTGGATGAAAATCCCGGCAGCCGCACTTTTTTCTTCTAGAAAAAAGTTGGCAGCTTTTTCTGTTAGGAAAAAGCACGCCGCATTTTTTTGCTTTTGCAAAAAAAGGTCGGCACATTTCGCAAGAGCGAAATGACCGCCGCACTTTTTTCTTCCCCCTTTAGATAGCTGTTTAAGCTTGCGGCGCGTTGCTGTTGCATGAAGCCATTGGCAAAAGCCGTTGCCGCGTGCTTTGCGCTGTTCATCCTGCTCTTTTCACTTGCCGCAGGCTCGAACCCAGACTTCACGCTTTTCAAAAACTACCTAAGCGACCTCGGCGCGCGCGACGCGCCTTCCGCAGTGTTCTTCAACTCCGCACTCGTGTTCGGCGGCATCGGCCTGATTGTGCTCGGGGTTGTGTTTTTTGGGAAGAGAGTTGTTCCTGGCGTGCTTTGTGCCATTTCGGGTATTGCGCTTTTCCTAGTCGCGCTTTTCCCGGAAGGAGATTCCCTGCACAAAGCGGTTTCAATCTTGTTTTTCACAATCGCCGGGCTTTCCGTGCTCGCGTTCACAGTGCAGGAAGCAAAAGAAAGGGGCGCCAGGAAGGCGGTTGTTGGGGCTGGCATTTTGCAGGTGGCGCTCTCGCTTCTTCTTGCTTCAACATTCGCATTTGAAAAAAGCCTTGCCCCGCTGTTCGAGACTCTTGCGGTTGCCTCCCTTTGCGCGTGGGGGGTTGTTGCAGCCGCTATTCCTGACCTTCGGACGCATCAAGAAGGTCCTTGAGCACCTTCTGGTTCTGTATCGGGATGGCGCTCCAGAGGTTCTTTGCGGAAATCACGTAGTTCATCTGAGAGATTGCCGAACTGTAGCCGTCCTCCATGCCAATTTGAAGATCGCGTATGTGCTTTCCGACATCGTTAATTTTGCTGCCAAGCCTTCGTGAGAGCCGGAGAACTCCTGCAAAGCCAAGCGCGAGGGCTGCTGCGGGAACCGCTCAAAGTGCGTTTGAAGAGACTGCCGCAACAACCGATGCGAGTGCGCCAAGCGCAAGAACGGCTTCGCAAAAATCGGCAAACCCGTGGCGGGTGGAAAGCCTGTTCCTCATGGTTTCCAAATCGCCCTTGAGCCTGAGGAGTCCGGACTTCGTAAGCGCCGAAAGCCCGTCGATCAGCATTTGTTTGTACGCTTCATCTAAGACCTTGCCTTTCTCTCCCTTCACCACGGGCAGAAGCTCCTCTGCATAGCTGACGGCTGCTTCCCGGAGGGCTTTCTCCTCTCGAAGGTAAAACTCCTGAAATTCCGTCTTGTAGTTTTCATAAGCGCCCTTGTCCCTGAAAGGAACGCGGTTGCAGCGCGGCACCATCTCCTTGTCCCGCCAGTGGCGGAAGGTGTATGCGAAGTTCCTGGTGGCGGTCCGCATGGTTCCGCAGCGGGAAAGCAGGAGTGCGAGTTGCTCCTGCTCCTCTTGCGGGATTTTAGGCGACACTTTCTGTAATGTTGCTGTAAATTTTGCCATGAGTTTTTATTATTGGACACATTTATAAATGTGCTGCCTGCTAATGGTTTAATTCCTTTGCCTATGGATAACCGGCATATGCTTCACCTGCATGTCGCCGCGCTCGAGCCTGATGCCGAGTTCGCAAAAAAAATCGGCAAGAAGGGAAGCGAGAGCGATTTTTCCATCTACAACTGCAAAGAGGGTGACAGGGTCTTGTGCATCTACCATGCCTCAAAATACCCTGAAAAGATACAGCCGCTCCTCTACTCGCTTTCGCTTTGCGACCTCGCCTATCTTCGCCCCCAGTCGATTGACAGATATGTTGGAGAAATGATTGTCGCATGCGCGGTCTTCGGCAGGAAAGTTATCGTCGTTTCTGACAGGGTTGGGCGAAGCGATGTGGAGCCGCTTCTTGTTGCGGCTGGCTTGAAGGAGTATGAGTTCTTCGAGGGCGATGCGAACGCCTTGAGGGAGAGGCTTCTTTCGGAAAAAAGCCTGCGAAGGAAGGACGGCGCGATGGAGACGGTGATTGACTCGTGCTTCCCGGTCAAGGGGGTCGGCACGGTCGCACTCGGCATCGTGCAGCAAGGCACGGCGAAAGTGCACCAGAAAATCGTGTTTTCGCCATCTGGCGCAAGCGCAGAGATAAAGTCGATACAGGTGCAGGACGAGAATGCTGGGGAAGCCGAAGCCGGCTCGAGAGTTGGCTTCTGCCTCAAGGGCGTTGAGCCTGAGAAAGTCGGGAAGGGCGAGCTTGCCTGCGAGTCCGCGGTTCCGGCTCACTCGAAGATAAGCGGGGCGGTTTCGCTTTCCAAATTCTTCAAAGGAAACCTCGAAACCGTGCAGTTTTTCGTTTTGTGGGGGTTGAAGTTCGTTGCCTGCAAAGGGAAGCTTTCGGCTGGGAAGCTTGAAATCGAGCTTGCCTCGCCGCTGCCGGTGCGTGTTGGGGAAAACCTCCCAATTTTCCTGCCAGAGGCGATGCCGCGGGCAATAGGGAAGCTGAATGTCGAAAAAGCATGCTAGTCAAAGCTTCTTTTGCATATAGGGGCCGTTGAGGGAATAACCGAATTTGCGATAGTAGCCCCGCGCGCCTGCTCCCGAGAGGACGGAGATCCTGCCCAGCCCGAATTCGTGCTTCGTGATTCGCTCGGCTTCCAAAAGAAGCTTTTTGCCAATCCCTTTGTGCTGGAGCTTGCCCTCGCTCCGCTCGGATATTGCTGCTTCTGAGCCGTAAACATGGAGCTCGCGCACGATGGAGGACGCGGCATGACTGCTAGTCTGCCCGCGCACGCATTCCCCGCCGGATATTTCGAGTCTGTGGCTTTTGCCAGGAATCCGCAGGCGGATGAAACCTGCAAGCAAATCCTGCCTTTCATCCTCGAACGAGAGGAAAATTTCCTTTCCGCAGGATGCGAAGTAATCGGTGCGAAGGAGCGAGAGCGAAAGCTTTTCCGGGCTTTTTGGAGCGCCCCTGCGCTCTGCGCTCCCGATTTCCCTGCAGCGTATGCAGCGGCAGGGAGTTCCCTGAGAGGCAAGCTTTGCATCCACAATCTGACGGAGGTTGGAGTGCTTCACACCAGCAACCACGAGGGGCGAGGGTATGTCGCGCTGTATGCGGGAGACGCGCACGTAGCTGGGGATGTGTTTTGTTGCAAGCGCAATAGCCATGGCTGCCTCCTCGGTGCTGTATGGGGAATACCTGCCTCGCTTCCATTCGCGATGAATCTGCGCCCCGGAAAGCACGAGGCAGGGGTAGATTTTGAGCATGTCGGGCTGGAAGCGCGAGGTGGAAAAAAGCCGTTGGAAATGGCGTGCATCCTGCTTAGGAGTGGAATATAGCCCGGGCATCATATGGTAGCACACCTTGAAGCCGCTGTCCTTGAGCACGTGCGTCGCGCGCTCGACTTCAAGAAGCGTGTGCCCGCGCTGCACGAGCGAGTACACCCTGTCGGAGAGCGCCTGCACGCCAAGCTCCACCTGCGTTCCGCCAAGAAAAAGCATCTCGTCCGCCTCCTTCTCCATCGCAAAATCCGGGCGGGTTTCGTAGGTGACTCCTATCGCCCGGTGTGGCGCGTTTTCGTTTGCGTTCATCGCTGAACCTAGGTTTGGCGAGGGGAAGCCATTGAGCGCGTCGAATGCTTCCTTAACAAACCTGCGGCGAGGCGCCGGAGGGGCGGCAAGAAGCGTGCCGCCCATGAAGATAAGATGGCACTTGTCGACGTTGTGCCCCTGCTCGGCATACTGGCGCAGCCGGCATTCCACTTGCCTCTTCGCTTCATAGCCGCACTCTATGGCGCGCATGGTAGTCGGCTCGAAACCGGTGTAGGACTGCGGAGCATTTTCCCCCCGCGGGCAATATATGCATCGCCCGACGCACGGAAACGGAGGGGGCATGAGCGCAAGAGGCGAGACGCCGGAAAGAGTGCGCGTGGGGGATTTTTGAAGCCTTGCTCGAAGCACGGAGTTCGCAGGCACATCTGAGATGTGGCATAGTATTTCAGAATTCTTAAGTGGGGCTATTTTGTGCGCTATGCATATGCCTGACTTTATTTTCTCGATACTTGCTTTAGGGTTGGAAAGCAGGAGCACAGCGGCTTCCTTTGCGGCAGCCGTGCGGGAGGCGGTCCCTTCCTCCTTTCCGCCCTTTGGGGAAAAGAAAAACTTCCTGCCTTCAAGCTGCGCTTTTGCGGCATCGCGCGCGCAATGGCATGGTCGCACGAAAGCACCCTCAAAACAGGTTGGAAAGGAGCCCGAAAACGAAGAAGACTGGGGCCTCGGTGAGTGGGAAGAGCAAGACTCCTTTGTTCACCGCGCGAAAGTCCGAGAAAAGGTCGGTATTCACTGTCAGCGCCACCGTATGCCCCTGCGAAATCCTTTCGCTCGACATAGACGTTGCGAAAAGCCGGACGGAATAGTCGGCTTCCTCATCTCCCACTACCTCATAGGTGAGGGTCTTCGAGGTGCCCGAGGGAATGTAGATGCTGCGTCGGAATTCCCAGTTCCGAACGCCTGTTGAGCCTATTGTGAACACGTCATTCGCGATTCCCTTATTCACCACGGTTACTGTGTAGCGCGCCGGCTGGCCTGCGCCAGTGGAGATGCGCGATGGCTCGACAGAAAGCCCGACAACCTCGCTTTTCACAATCACCTTCACCTTGAACGTGATGTTCTCGCCAAGCCCGCGCTCGCCTGCCTCGTCCCAAAGCGTCAGGCCGACCCCGTATTCCCCATCATGCGCGTCCTTGGGGACGGTTATCTCCACCTGAAGCGGGGAAGCGTAGAGTTTGGAGGGGGAAGACGACCAGCCTGATGGCAGGCTTGAGGCGGATAGCTGGTCGTATGCTCCGCCAATCCCATACTTGCCGCCTGTTGCCACCTTCCCGTCAACCGAAACAGAGAATGTCTGCCCGGGCCCAACATCGCCTATCGAAATCTCAAGGTCGGGAGTTATTTGCGCCGAAACCGGGGAAAGCACGCTTGCGGGAAATGAGAGGGCACAAAGCGAGAGAATGGCGAGGATGGTGTTTTTGGGTCCCATGCCTCCCCTTGCCGTTCTAATCATTAAAAAACTATCACTGGGCGGGGCTTTGCACAGATATTAGCCATCCCCGACTTCTTGGACTGAATTAGTGTGCAGCCTCCCGAATTTATGTGCAAGGCTACTGTGCCGATTCCGAACGAAACCGTAAAGACTTATAACCTGTGTGCAAAATAGCCATTGCGAGAGGTGGGCCTGATGGCTAAAAAGAAACCTGAAAACATTCCCAATTATGTTGCCGCGGTGGCGGTGGTGTGCGCATTTGCGGTGCTTGTCCTGACTTCGATGCCGCGGGCAGGCACTGGAACCGAGAGCCAGACCCCCATGGCCTCGGCTGTGAATTCCGTGGTTGTCTACTCGAACGGCATGGCGCTTGTTTCCGCAGCCGGAAGCGCCGAAGTCCCATTTTCCGGGAATGTGCGGGTGAGAATTGAGAACTTCACGAACGTGGCTGAGCTCGAGACCCTCAAGGTCGAAACTTCAGACGGCAGCGTCCATTGGGTGAAGCGCTATATTGAAGAAAAGACCATTGTGGAAAAAAGCGAGCGCTACTTGTCGTTCGACGAGCTTTTGAACAGGTCATATGGCAAGGAAGTGAAAGTGAAGCTCGACGGGGAAGAGGTTTCGGGGAAGCTTCTTTGGGTGTCTGACGGGAAAATAGGGGTCGAAACCCCCACCGGGCTTCTTGTCGTCTCTTCCGGCTTGAAAAACGTGATGCTGGAGGCTGGCGACACGAAATTCGCCGATGAGAGGAATGTCACGAAGAACGAATGGGGCTTGGAGATATACCTAGGCGCAACAAACGCGGGAACGCACAGGTTGCTGTTAAGCTACCTTTCCTCCGGAGCGTCCTGGAGCCCGAACTACGATTTCGAAATGCCCTCCTCGCGGCAGGGCAATGCGCGCCTGACCGCCTACGGGCTTGTGAGCAACCATGCGGGAGAAGACTGGAAGAACGCGGTCCTCAAGCTCGCGGTCGGCAGCCCGAATTTTGTCCGAAGCGGCGTTCGCCCCTATTATAACTACGACTACTCGGCAGGCTACGCCAAGGGGATGAACGTGGCGCTTGAAAGTGCGCCCTCCGCAGCCCCTTCATTCTCGGGAGAGGATGTTGGCATGCAGTATGTCTACACGCTTTCCGAGCCAGCGACCATACTCAAGGGAGAGAGTGCCAACCTTAGGATGTTCCGGTCGGATGTCGGCTATGCGCGGCAGAACGTTTGGGAAGGCTACGGCCCGGTCTGGCAGAGCCTCAAGATAAAAAACAGCGCAGGAAAGCCGATTGCTTCTGGCGTGATGCGCATCTATGACGCCGGGAATTTCGCAGGCGAAGGAGAGGTAAAGTATGCTGGGGAAGGCAAGGAGGCGAACGTGAAGTATGCCGTGCTGCCGCAAATCGAGGTGAAAAAGGAAAGCAACCAGACGACCGAGAAACCCTACCCTGACAGGCGCGAGACGACATATTCGATTGCCATGAATGTTGAAAGCAGCCTCAAGGAAGCCGCGCCGCTCATATTGCGCGACTACTTGCCATACGGCGATAAGGTTGAAGTGGTTTCTACGAGCGCGCCTGTGCAGATGCTTGGCAACAATCAGGCAGAATGGGAAGTCGAGGTGCCTGCCGGCGGCAAGATGTCGGTTTCCTACTTGGTGAAAGTCACAAACTTCTTCCAGCAGCCCGTATATTATGGCCATGGCATTGCCGGGGCAGGAGTTGAAGCCGGCGCCGTTGCGGAAGGGGGCTGAAGCGCGGCTGCGGCAATTGCCTGCCGAGAATCCGCGATTGCCGCAAAAGAAGGCGCTGTGGTGAGCAACTCACGTCGGCGAACCGAAAAATGGCTTCGGCGTATATTCACCACAGCATTGACGCTTCCTAGGCTGTTGCAAATTGCAGCTAAGGCAGCGTGTGCGTTTTCGGCGCACCAAAAACGCATATGCAAAGGGCCGCGCCCTTTGCACACCGCCAATAAGCGGCAGCCGCCCGGGCGGCTGGTTGCGCCTCGTGG
>Ga0209835_1000186_pt1 | contig 43811 bp, 60 predicted proteins | sample LakKivwa52mmetaG_FD_184138 | JGI IMG/M metagenome (GOLD analysis project Ga0209835, IMG submission 184138) | Anoxic lake water microbial communities from Lake Kivu, Rwanda to study Microbial Dark Matter (Phase II) - Lake Kivu water 52m metaG... | ecosystem: Environmental > Aquatic > Freshwater >... | reverse complement strand
CTTCCGTAGTGTGACTTGTATACTTTCCATCTTGTTTTCCTTTCTTAGTTAACCGTCACGGAGTGAATGCGGAAACCGATCCTTCTGGCACTCTCCTTGGCTATGGAAACGGCCAGATCCTCACTTTCCACATTTATTCTCATTACGTATGTTCGACCAAATACGTCCACTACTTGCACTGTCATTTCTGTTTTTCCTTTTTCCTTTTTCCCTACGTACCCCTGAGGATTACGATTTACAGGAACTAGACAAGCATCGCCAATACTTCATACGGGCTATAGCAGCATATTATACCATTAGCGATATCTCTTTCAATTCGGAAACGAAGCCCGCCTACTACGTCTTGGGACAGGGAGGAGTGAGCATAATACGTCGTTTCTACTTCTGAGGGCGCCCATTGTGTATACAGTTCACGGTAGGGATCTCCCATTACCCCGCTTATAGGTCGACTTCTGTTATCGCATACGTACTGGTTAGTATCGAATATCTGAAACTTCAAAGCCTCAAACAGATACCCTATTTTGCCGTCACATCCTATAGCATCAGTTATAGCCGTATTCAGGCCATCATACTTGAGTGCCATTGGAAAAACATCGCGCAAAGCGCGAATCAACTTACACTCTGGGACACTTGCAAAAAAGCGTTCAAGGACAGGACCAGCATTTATCCGTTCCTTGATTGTGTCTCTGCGTGTCTTCTCCCGAAGCAGAGTGTCTATCCGCATTTCGAAAAGTTCCCACAATCGGTAGTCATTCTCGCTCCATACGCTTAAATCTGGCAAACCATTAACTGTAAGCCAACCGCCGGATCTGCCCTTCGAAACTACGGAAGTAGCGAGAGAAAACGTTTCTACCGTCAACGTTTGCGCTTCGTCCCAAAACTCTTTTTGCAATTCGTCGAAGGCGTAGATAAGATCCCCCTCCTCGTACTTCAATCCGGTACCGAAATTTGGAACTTTCACGTCAATTCCGGGTTCTGGCTTTCCATAACCTTCTGTATGGAACTTCATCTTTTTCTCCTCCCCTACGTGCTTCTTTTTAAGAAGTCACGATTTATAGGAATTCTGTTTTCTTTATGGGACGGGCCGGTTGCGATCCGGCTCTTTTTAAGACGCGCTCGTCCCCGTTATTTTTTTATTACAGATTTACTTCAAACCTTCGTACTGACGCTTCCAGGCTAGGATAGGCTAAAAATATTTCCTCCCGCGACTGAAAAAACCCACGTGCCATTAAAAACGTGCCCTCGTATCGAGCATGTGTAAAACGCTTGTAAATCTGCTTTATTACGTGAAGCTGTGTAGCACCCGTATCAATTAGATCATCAATAAAAACCACAGGCTGATTATATGCAGAAATAATCACGGATGTTTCTACTCTGCACATGGAATGTGTGTCGTCGTGTTCTTTTCGCACGATGAAAATGCGGAAATCGTTATCCGCATCGTGCGCTTTTATGGCCGCTATCGCGGCAGTTCCGGACATTCCGGTACCTGCCAAAATAATAGGCCCGTGTGCGTCCTCAAGCGTGTCAACGTATTTTTTGATTTTCTGTATGGCTAACGGTGCGTTGTGGAACATTACTTCGTACATATCCGTTATGTACGACATTGCATTTGTGCTCCTTTCCTTTAACGCCTTACAAACTACTTAAGCGCTGCACGAACACACGGAACATATTCTGCTGTTCCACGGAGCTGCCCGCACATTCCGCTAATAATCATAGCACGGGCACTGCGATTAGCCAAACTATGGCACCAGTTCATTAGTGCCAAAGTAAGTACACAAGCTACTATTACAGCTACGACTTCCGTTTTCATACGGTAATCCTCTTTCTTTGTGATTTTTTTGCAAACTTTACGGATTAAGTCCCGTTAAACGCGTTACCGGCGTAAAACAGGACAGGGGGCCTACTTGTCCGACACTATGTATTCATCGAAACATCCTAGAAGCAACGAAATCGGCGGGATCTCTCCCTTATATTCCGCCAGTTTTCCGTGTTCCCTGCACCACGCAAGGAAATCGGACTGCTGAATAGTTATGCCGTGATACGCAGCACTTTTAGGTTCCGAAATACATTGGAGATCTATTACCACAAGTAAAGCCCACTGAAAAACATCCGAAGCATTTTGTGGTGCGCAAGACGTAGCGCCGTTAGTAAAATGGTCTAACGCCGCTTTTTCTATTGCGAACGCTTGGTCTTCACCAAAGCGTTCGATAAATGACTTCCGTACTCTTGAGGAAAGAAGCCGTTCTACCATTTCTTATTAGCCTTTCTGGCCTTCTGGGCCTTTTTGTTCTTTTTTGTTTTCTTCTGTTGTACGGTTACTTCTTTTTTACCTAGCATTTTTTACTTCTCCTTTTTGTCACGTATTGTGTAACAGAACACAACCAGAAAAACGACGGACAGGAGGTTTATGGCCCATGAATAAGGTTGGGCTCTATACTGCATGGCCCAAAGGAAAACGGTCCAACCTAGAACGGTAGCTAATACCCACTTCATGTTTTTTTCCTTTCTAATCGTTTAACAACAAATGCGCCCATTTTTGGGCAAATTGTAGAACCTCCTTGCTCGGCATGGATTTTACTTCTTTTCGGATTAACAAATCTAATGCTAAACCGGCGCAAACCCTCTTATTGGGACAGGGGGAGAATGTTCCAGGTATTGCGGAATACCTCAATTGCAACAGGCGAAGACATAGGAGGGCGCGTATCTTAGCGAAGCCCTCTTTACAGCGTGCAAAATCAGCGACGGTTTCTTTGTTTACAATGGCCCATTCCTCTTCTGAAACAAAAATTGGACCAGAGTGCCTTATATCTATGTACATAACGTCGTAGCCTTCCTTCTCCCAATAGTAGGAGAAGAGAGGCATGAGTTTTTGTTCGCGGATATAATCTGCGAAATCTGTAGACTTTATATGTGTTGGCGACATAGAAATATGCCCCATGGGCGCGCTAGACAAGGACACTTTCGGCTCATTCCCTACTTTCTTTATCATTCTTAGGAGCCTCTTTCTTTCTTTTTTTAACGCTAGTAGACGCCTGTCTAAAACCTAAATCCGGACAAAGATATCTGTACGTCCGTACAACTCGTGGGTCTGTACAAGCGTACAGCGTACAAGACCCCTTCGGGGTCTTTGTACGCCGTACAGTACCTGTCCACTCTGTACGTACAAGAAGTGGACTATGCAATCCACTTCAAAACCGGCCTGTTTTACAAAATAACCCTTCTCACCTAAAACAGGCCTTCTCAGACTCTGCTTTTTATCTACCCGCTCCCGATTGACTTTTTTTGAGTCAATCGGATTGACTTTTCTAAGTCAATCGAATTGACTTTTTTGAGTCAATCGAATTGACTTTTCTAAGTCAAACAGTAAAGGAACTTCCTTCATTCGTTTATAGAATGTCTCAATGTTACCTGAGACATTTTATAAAGGAATGGGAAAGTCTATTCTGTTTGTACCTGTCTCTGTCTTTACAGGAACGCTTCGGTACCTGTCTCTTCCGGTACGCTTCGGCGTTCCTCTAGGAACACTTCCGGTACCTGTTCCTTCAGAAGCGTAACGTTACGCTTCGGCGTTCTTTGTGACACGCTTCATGAACCCTTGGGAACGCTTCATGAACCCTTGGGAACGCTTCAGGAGCGCTTCGGAACTAGTAGACTAGGCCATGAGCGTAGACTGTCAATCCACGCTCTAGCCGTTGTAGCTACGGTGCCCGTAAATGCCCTTCCTTGCCATGGACACAAGCGAAGGGCACTTTTAGCTATGTAGCTACTCTCCTCTGTCTAGAGCGTCTATGCGCCGAAATTAGCTTCGGACGCTTGTCTACCATTGAATAGTAGACTTAGTAGACTAATAAAACGCGCGTTCGTCCGCTTAAAAACTTAAAAGCAGATAAAGATATCCACTTTTAAGATAAAGAAAAAGCGTCCGAACGGTGCGCTGTTCGAACGCTCTAGAGTGTCAGTCGGTTGCCGGAACGTTGCAGAACCCTCTCCGTCGTGTCTCTTCAAGGGCGCGGCAATGCCAACACGTGCACTCTGTGGAATGGCCATAACTTCCGGCAGACCATTCCAGTACTTGCACGTCGTTAGACCACCAGAACTCCATGAGTTCTCTGTGGAGTTCCGGTACTGTGGGATCATACGTACAACGTGTGCCTAGTGGCATTGTGCCTACTCCTCTCCTAGGTACGAGTTACTGCGAGTAGTTCCCGATCTTATTCCACCGACTTCGGAAGGTTACCTTACCTTGCAAGTCCAAACCTTCGAGGAATCCGTCGTGGAATGCTTGCAGAAGATTGGCCCGAGTCTTACTACCATCTAGACTGCGTGATTCGACTAGAGCATCATGGATACCTTGTGCGTTGTCTGTACCGTAAGCCTTACGGCCTACACGCTTGCCTGAGCGATATGCATCACGTCTTGACATTCTGCTATTCCTTTCGGGAGAGGTAGGCTTCGGTCCGCAGTGTCAACGGTTAATCACTACTCTGGTAACGACGCTTCGGGTAGGTGCTACGCGGCGGGTTCTTTGCGCGTTCGCTTCTTCGGTTCGGGTTTCTCCGAAGCGGGAGCGAACATGAGCGCATATTTCGCAAGCTTGCGGATTACCACTTCCTCCGTATCCTTCGGAAGGGCATAGACCGCTTCGTCAATCGCACGTCGTGCAATGCGCCGTGCTTCGAGCGTGTTCGAATTATCACGCTCGATAGGTTTGACGGTGGAAATCAACGCTAGAGCATCGGCAACGTTAGTAAACTCCGCTTCGTTGATGACTACGACGTACCCGCCATTCTCGGGTCGCATTGAGACTTCCCATTCCGTGCCATCGGCACGTTTTGCGACCCTTAGGACTTCGTTGAGTGTCAACATAGGTTTATGCTCCTATGCTTCGGCGTACCTTGTGATACGCCGTATTCGCGTCTTTCGGGCGCGAACATTATAGAGTAGTCTAACCGACTAGGAACTAGTTTCGGTTCGCCGGTAGACTATTCGTTTTTCAAGGAATTGACAACGGAACCGAAACAGTTCATTTTTTTGACTGTTCGGTTTTGATTATTTGACTATGACTAATGGTAGCATATCCAAACCAAAGGAAACTACCCGACATATGTACTTTTTTGCACGCTCAACAGGTAGACACTCCTCTGTGCGAATTCCCCTCCCTTTGCACAGAAGGATGTCTACTACCTGAAGTCAATTGCAATTTAATAGGAAGTCTATCCAATTACAATTGGAGGATAAATCCAATTACAATTGAAACCAAAAAGTCAAAGCCTCAATTGCAATTGAGTATGGGACCCAAACCAAAAAACCCAAAAATGAAGCAGCACCCCCCAAAAAATCGCGCATTATTTTTTAGATAATCCTTAACTCCGTAGCCCCCTTGAAAATACCTTCCCCTCCTATAGACGTCACACCTATAGATACAGTACCATTATAGCTAACGAAGGAGTAAAAGGTCATGCCCCTCGTAAACAACTCTAATAAATTAACGCATCTTCAGAGAACTTTAACCGCATTAAAAATGCGGGTAGAAGGTGCCACACTTGCGCAGATAGCTGCAGAAGTTGATATGTCAGAGCCAGCCGTCTCTTCTATAATCTCCTCTAGATTAAAGGAGATTAGAGAAATAACGACTTGGGCCGCAGAGGATTTCCGACAGTTAGAGCTAGAGCGTTTAGATAAACTTCAAAGGTTTCTAAACGAAGCATTAGATAATGGCGACATGGATGCCGCTACTCTCTGGCTCCGCCTGTCCGAAAGTCGTAGACGACTTTTAGGTTTGGATAAACCTATAGAAGTGAACCACTATGTTGACAAACTTACAGATGGAGAGTTGTTGGAGCAAGCCAGAAAACTTATCTTCGGAAGAGAAGGTAATGCTACAGACCCTTCTGAAGAGGGGGTTGACGTCGCAATTGGTGGCGAGCCAGTATCCCAATAATCCAGTAGGTTTTGCACACAATGTGCTCGGAATACGCTGGTGGTATAAACAAAAAGAAATAGCCAATGCTTTAATCAAGCATAAAAGGGTTTTTGTTAAGGCCTCGCACGGTGTGGGAAAGACCCATGTAATGGCTGGCCTTGTCCTGTGGTTTTACCACTCGTTTCGGCCCTGTGTTATTTTAACTACAGCGCCTACAGCTGCACAAGTCGAAGAAGTTTTGTGGAAAGAAATAAGAGTACAAGCTAAAGCGGCTAATCTGACAGGGGGCTTGTATCCTTCTGCACCTAAAATGAAGGACGCAGATGATCATTTTGCAGTAGGTTATACAGCTAGAGACGCTGAAAGTTTTCAAGGCCGACACAGCTGTCATGTTTTTATAGCGTTTGATGAATGTGTAGGCATAGCTCCTGAGTTTTGGCAAGCTGCCTACGGCATGGCTTTGAATGAAAACTGTTATTGGTTGTCCATTTGTAACCCCACGGACCCATCTTCTTTTATTTATAAAGAAGAACTCCAAGGTAAATTCCATACAATAACAGTATCTGCCCTCGATCACCCTAATATTACCCAAGCTAAGAAAGGTAAGGAAGCCCCATTTCCTGGGGCAGTTACTTTAAACTGGGTAGAGGAATGTATAGAAAGATGGTGTGATCCTGTCCCTGTCGAAGACCGCTTACTTGGCGATTTTGAATGGAACGGTTTAATTTATCGGCCAGGCCCTCTTTTTGAAAGTAGAGTTTTAGGAAGATGGCCGACGCTAGGGACAGATACAGTTTGGACAGAAGACGCATGGAAAAAAGCTAACGAGCCACAGCCTATACCTGAAGATGGGGTTATAGAAATAGGTTGTGACGTAGCTAGATACGGCGACGACTATACAACCATAATAGCTCGGCAAGGGTCATGTGCTATACATTATGAAACACATAATGGATGGAGCACTAGCTTGGTAGCTAATAGGTTGAAAGAAATAGCTCGGATGGTATCTAGCACACCGGAAAAGGTAGAAGTAAAAATAGACGATGACGGTGTGGGCGGCGGAGTGATAGATCAAAAAGGAGATTACAAATTCCTTGGGGTTTCCGCAGGGTCTAGAGCTATTAACCCTAGTGGGTACCCTAATAAAAGAAGTGAAGCATGGTTTTATGTAGCTGAAAAGGCTATGCACGGGGCTGTAGATTTAAGCAGGTTGCCGGCAGAAGCAAAAGAAGCTATCAGACAGCAGATAATGGCGCCTAAATATACTGTAGATAGTCAAGGTAGGCGGGTAGTAGAACCAAAAGATAGAACAAAATCAAGGTTAGGGCGAAGTCCTGACGATGTAGACGCATTAAATTTGTGCTACTATCGTGGGACGAGAGTTTGGGAATGGGCTTGATTAGTTTAGTTAAAAGAATAAAGCACGTATTCTCAGGCTCAGGGCTTGGGCCTTATAACGATTTTTGGGGCTATGGGCTAAGAACTCTGCCTGGGACCCAATATGACTATAGGGCAGAGGCTGGATTGCTATGGGAAAATAGCATAGTGGCCGCCTGTCTAAGATGGACTTGCGACACATGGTCAGAAGCTCCTCTTTGTGTAAGACGAAGAGGAGAAAATAATAAGATGTTCGTAGATTACGAACACCAGATAAACAGGTTCCTTAGTAAACCGTGTGCTTATTATGATGAACCTACTTTGTGGGCTGGTACCATCCTGTCCCTAAAAATAGGTGGCGAAGCCTACTGGGTTAAAGTAAGATCTGCCGCAGGTAAGATGATAGGAGTAGTTTACGTACCGCACTATTTGATTTCACCACGTTGGAGAAACGATAACTTTATAGATTACTATGAGTACAAGCCTGATGGTAAGTCTATAAAGTACCCTGTTGAGGACGTCGTACATTTACGAATGGGGCTCGATCCAACAAATCAAAGAAGAGGTATAAATTACCTTAATGCGGTTCTACGGGAAGTTTGTACAGAGAACGAAGCGGCTACGTTTTCAGCTACCATATTACGAAATTTCGGTGTGCCGAGTGCAATCGTTTCGCCGAAAGAAAAAATGGATGAACTTTCTGCACAGCAAAGAGAATTGTTTAAGCAGAGGTGGCAGGAAGAAATAGCTGGGGATAATGTGGGTGGTGTTTTTGTACAGAGTATACCTGTGGATATAGCAACACCTGGGATGTCGCCTGAACAGTTGGTGTTAGATAAAATTCGAGATATACCTGTTAGTAGGATTTGCGGAGTTTGGGGCATTGATCCTATGGTAGTAGGGTTACCCAGTTCCAGTAAAACTTACAGTAACTATAAAGAAGCACACGCGGCAGCTTATAAATCTTGTTTGCTACCACTGCATCGGCGTATAGGTCCTCAACTCGACGCTCAAATTCTAGCTGAATTTGAGAGCGATACTTATAACTATAAGTTAGGTTGGGACTATACAGATGTAAAAGCGATGCAGGATGCACGAGAAGATTTGTTCAAGATGCTTGTAAATTCTTGTGGAGGGCCTTTCTTAACTCCTAACGAAGCCCGTCTGTTGGCAGATTATGCCCCTGTCCCTGATGGGGATGAATTGCGAAAGACGCCTTCGGAAAATAACAACGTTAAGCCAACCGTAGATATAAACAATTTGGAAGCGTCAGCCAAAGACTTTTTGAAAAGAGCTTTAAATGGCGCGTAGTGAAGAAGAGAGAGAAAAACTACTAATTTTGTTATTAGCATCGATGGAAGACGTACATAACAAACTAGTAGATGTGTTCAAACTGTCTAGCAAACCAGACATTGTGAAAGTAGCTTTTGATTTGTTAGCCGTAAATCATACCGTAGCTGCATATATAGGGAGGGGGTTAGTAACTGACCCTATTACCGTAAATGCGGTTGATTGTATGATAGGTGAAGCTATGGCTAATAAGCAGTTGCCGTTTCTTGAGAAGTTTGTAGATGATGTAGTTTTAGGAGGTCTTTCAGCTGAGGCCATTTCAGCTAGAGCAGAGCTTTATGGCCATGCTTTATACGGCACCGTAAATAGGGTTTGGGCTGCAAGTCAATCACCTAATACTTTAATATGGTGGGACTTAGGACCAAATGAAAATCACTGTACGCAGTGTCCTATTATGGCTAGTAATTCTCCATATAAAGCAGATGAGTTAACTACGTTCCCAGGAGACGGGAATACAGACTGTGTGACAAACTGTAAATGTACTTTACGTACAGAGACAGAAGAGGGTCCAAGAATATGGACAGTTTAATAGCTTACGGTAGTGAAGTAAAAGCCCTTGATAATGGGAAATTAGGTGGCTATCTGGTGCTTTTTGGTGATAAAAATACACCTGATTTAGAGGGCGATTTCTTTACTAAAGATACTAATTTCGGCCCTCACTCGAAAACGCTTGTATGGTACGATCACTGTTTTGATCCTGTTATGTCCGATAGGCTCTTAGATAGTGAGGCTACTTTACAAGTAAAAGATGCAGGAGTTTGGGTTGAAGCGCAGTTAAAAATGCGTGACGAGTATGAAAAAGCTATCTTTGAAATGGCACAAGCTAATGTGTTGGGGTGGTCTAGCGGTACAGCCTCACACTTAGTTAGAAGGACTTCAGTAGAAAAAGCTAAATCAATAGATAGTTGGCCGTTGGGATTGGATGCTTCCATTACTCCCTGTCCTGCGGAGCCAAGAACACGTGTTTTCCCAATAAAATCAGCAGATTTTAAGGGACAAATGGTAGCGTTAACAGAAAGCAGCATTGTAGATACGCTGAAATTTAACGCTACAAAACGCAACGCAGTAATAAATGCTGGTGGCAAGACGCTTGCTGATCAAACCACCGAAACAATAGAAGCGGTTAAAGCATGGCTTTCTCGCTTGCGAGATGTGCATAAACTGCGTATAGTAGATGGCAGAACGTTATCCGCTAAAACTTTAGCGCAAGTAGACGAACTGTCTAAAGAACTGTTAGAGTTTCTTACCAGTACACAAGTACCGAGCGTTAAGGAACTTCTAACTATCGAGGCGGACGCACTAAAACTAATGACGGAGGTCTATTCGTGAGCGAAAAGCTTAAGAAGTTGGTCGCTGATGCTGAAGCGAAGAACACTGAACTAAAAGCAATTCTTGATAAGGGCGATAGCATTACGCAAGAAGATGTTGCTAATGCTTCGACTATTAGAGATGCGCTAAAGACAATCACCGAAGACATCAAGAGCTGTAAAACTGTCGAAGGTCTTCACGCAGATTTTAAGGCAGTTGATGGGTTTATCAATGATCCTTCTACTAAGGTTCCTGTGGGTAGTGGGTTTATTGGGCTAACCCGTAATCCTAATGACGTTACTACCGTTGAAGGTAATAACGTTTATCAGACTGGTGCCGGCGTTTTGTCTGATAACCAAGTAAAGACGTTGCGCTCTGCAGAGTATAAGAACGCCTTTACTAACTATCTTCGTCGCGGTGTTTCGAAGCTAAATAGTGATGAAGTTAAGGTTTTGCAGGAAGGGATTGACGATCAAGGCGGCTTCCTTGTTCCTGAGCAAATCCTTGCTACGCTAATTAGCAAAAAGCCTGCTCCTACGCGCGTAGTAAATAATGTAACTAAGTTACAAACTATGCGTGATAGTTTACTAATGCCGAAGGTAGTTTATGCTACTGACGATATCTACACTTCCGGTATTCGCGTAACATGGACGGGTGAAGTTCCTGCATCCGCTACGGTGCATCGTGTAACTGAGCCTAAGTTTGGTACGTTTCGTGTTAACGTCTTTACGGCTATGTTGAGTTGCCCGCTTACAGTTAATATGCTGGAAGATGCGGCGCTTAATGTTGATGCTTATATAGCCGATAAGTTCCGCGAAACGATCGACTTGCTGTACGATAACATGATTTTGAACGGTACAGGCGTTGGACAGCCTTCCGGTATTCTTCAAAATCCGAACGGTACCGATGAACCTGCTACCGTTAATACTGGTGATGCTAATCTACTTACTGCCGATGGCTTGGTAGATCTCGGTTTTGCTGTACCTGAGCAATATGACAGTAATTGTCGTTTTGTCTTTAACAAGACAAGTACTTCAAAGGCTGTTCGTAAGCTTAAGGATGGTGATGGCCGTTATCTATTCGGTATGGGTATGCAGGATAGCGGTTTATCTGTTACGCTTCGTCCACCGGATCTATTAGGTTACCCTTATGATTGGTCTGCGTTTATGCCGGATGTTGCGGCGAGCGCATATCCTATCATCTTTGGTGATCTAACGGGATACTATATGGTTGAGCGTATCGGGTTCTCTATCCAAATTCTGAGAGAGCTTTACGCTGAGACTAATCAAGTTGTTGCGTTGGGCAGAATTCGATTTGGTGGCGATGTCGCAGAACCCTGGAAGATGAAGATCCAGAAGGTTTCTGCATAAAAGGAGCGTGTCATGGTACGTAATCTAACCAAGAGTGCGTTGCTTGAGCGTATCACTGTCGATGGGACTAATTATCAAGCGGCTACGGGTCAGGATGGTGCTGCAGTAAATAGCGGCATCATTGATACTTTGGGATACGCCGGTTTGACGATTATGTTTCTTCGAGGTAACGGTACAGCGGCTAATGTTTTGACCGTTAAGTTACAGTCAGGAGATAATAGCGCTCTATCGGATGCAGCAGATGTTACGGGCACATCACAAACTGTTACCGATGTTTCCGATAACAAGGATAACAGGATGGTTTGTTACGATGTGTTCAAACCTAAGAAGCGTTATTGGCGAGTGGTATATCAGCGTACTACGCAGAATTCGCCAATTGACGGTATCGTCGTTATTAAGCACCTTCCTTCACATGCGTTTGTTACGCAAGCAACAGCCGCAGGTGGGCACGGAGCTACTCCAGTAGTTCTTAATGAGCCGTAGTTTGTAGCAATATGAGGGGAGGTTATAAACTCCCCTCAATACACCTTTCCTTATCCAGATAGACCACTAGGTAATAACAGCTTTGTTGATCCCCCCGCTCATGCTTACGCTGTTACACCAAACGATGGTGTAGATTTACCAGTTTGGGCATTAGCGTTGTATATCGGTTCCCCAGGAGATGTAAAAGTAACTACATGGGCAGGCGATACAGTTACTTTTGGTAATGCTCCGCTAGGTGTTCTTCCAGTTAGAGTAAAACGAGTGTATGCTACAGGTACAGCCGCTACCGGTATTATAGGATTATACTAATGGCTATCACTATCACTAATGTTGCAGGTATTACGCCGTTTCGGGAAAAACTTTCTCGTGTCGCACAATCTATGCTTACTGGCGCATCAGCAGAAACGGTAGATATACTTGGTATTGGTGATAGTATGATGTCTTCAGTAAGATATCCTCGTAAAGGCGTGTTTGATAGAAAACTTTCATTCTATTTTAGAATGATTGAGCGTCTTAAAAACATGGCCGGTGATGCTGGTACTACTTGGCCCGCTGTACATACCGATGAAATCTATGGTGGGGGTCGATACGTAACAGGAGTAGGTAATACTGTACAGTTAACGGGATGCATGTTGGGCTATAAAATAAAAAGGAAAAGTTGATGCGCTTAAGCTTCCATTCAATTCAATATGTCACTGCGGGGCTTCTCACGGCTTTAGCTATGTTAGGATATTCGCTATGTCCTGAAGACAGAGCCGAAGGGTTTTTAACGATCGTTACATTATTTGCCGGCTTCATGGTAGGCAAATTTACTAACGGTTTCGGTAGTAAAGGCCCTAAAGAAGAACAAAAAAGAGAGGATGAGTAAATGATAGAATACAGGTTTTTCAAAATTGGGGTTGGCTGGTTCGGTCCTTTAGGTGTTAGAAAATACCTAAAAGAACGATGGTTACACTTTCCTGAAAAAGCTCTTGCAGGATGGTGTGAAGTTATTTCGAAGTTACTGCCTTCTAGAGAAGCTGTATGGCACAAAGCTCTTATGGATGAAGGGATTGTTGTTGACTTAGATACTTGGGCGAAAGTAGTTAATAAAGTTGGTCCTTCTATGGTGCCAGAAGTTTGGAGAGAAATAGAGGAGAACGTTGTTAAAGTATTTTATGATGGTGTTCTCATTAAGATGGAAGATAAGTAATGGTACCGATAGCTTTAATGCCTGGGCATGGCGGTTTAGATAGCGGCGCGACATGGGGAGATTTAGTAGAGAAAGACTTAGTATATAATCATGCCGTAGCTATAAAATCTCTCCTATTAAAAAAGGGTTTTGAGTGTCATATAATTTCATCCGAGACTAGGAATAAAAGAAAGAGAGCATATTCTTCTAGGATAGATGAGTGTAATAGTCTTGGTGCTATAGGGTTATCACTACATCTAAATGCAGGTAATGGAAATTATTCCTTGGTAGAATATGCTACGAATAACTCGCAGTCTATACACTTAGCAGAACACTTGATTGAAGAGTATAGACGTTGTTTTTCTACACTAATCTCCAGTACAAAGATATTATCCTTAAATAAAGGCGATAGAGGGCTTGCTTGCATAAATGGATGTAAGCGAAGCGGTGTATTATGTGAGCCTTTATTTATAGATAATCCGGCACACGCTAATTGGCTACGGCGGCATGATAATAGGCTTAAATGGGCTGAGGCCGTTGTTTCGGCTATAGTTCAATTTAAGATAAAAGAGTTGAGGATTTAAGCATGGACATCAAAGCATTAAACGCAGAATATCAACGTGATCTTTCAAGCAGGAGGGAAGTAATTACCGTAAGCAAGCTTGATCTTGAAGCCACTATACAGGCTATTGAGATTTGGGTGGAGAAAAGTCTTTCTTGGTTAGATGAAATCCTGCCTGAAAAATCGCGTATATTCCTTTCAGCAGTCCAAAAACAAGATCTAATACAACGAGTTGTACTGGCTAAACTAGCAGAACAAGCTGCAGCGACTGGGGTTGAGGAGGTGCGCGATGGCAAGCGGTAACACACTCTGCACATTTTTTCCATATGACAACGAGCCGCCGAGTGCAAACTACGCTACGCTCGACGTTCGCAATCTACATCCGGTGCTAGATTTCGATGCGGCGACCAACGAGAGTGCTGTATTTAGCGGGGTCATGCCTCAACACTACGCAGGTGGTGGAATTACGGTTTACATTCACTACTCGATGAGTTCAGCTATTGCAAACACGGTGGATTGGGACGTAGCATTTGAACGGATTGGGGATCAGCAGTTAGACATTGATGCCGACGATTTCGCCGCCGTGAACAGCGTTGACGATACGACTGTTCCTGGAACGAGTGGATACGTTGATATTGTGAGCGTCGCATTTACCGATGGGGCCGATATGGACAGCGTGGCGAAAGGCGAACTGTTCCGGCTCAAAATAACGCGAGATGCAGTTTCGGATGATGCAGCAGGTGATGCCGAACTGCACGCCATAGAGCTACGAGAGACCTAGAATGGCAATGACGTTGGCCTCAGCAAGTAGTCAGTATGCGCAACGCACAGGGGCAGTAGTAACTGCCCTGCCGTTAACTCTTGCGTGCTGGTATAAACCCGTAGCAGGAACCGGTGTGGATTACTGCGTGGTCTGCCTCGGCAGGCTGAGTAACTGGCACGGCGGATGGTCCATTGGCCAACGCGGTTTCTCGTATTTTACAGATAGGCCGTCTATGTGGGCGAACTATGGTGATGTCGCCAAAGTTGCATTCGCAACGGCATCTCCTACGGCGAATACTTGGAATCACCTTTGTGGTGTGTTTGCCAGCGATACAAGCCGTACGATGTACTTGAATGGTGGCAACAGCGGTACAAACACCGTCAATGATCCACTAATCGCGGCACCACAGTTTACAACCATCGGTAGATTTGGGCCACGAGACGCGGGCCGGTATTTCAATGGATCAGTTGCATTGGTGGCTATCTACAACGTAGCATTAACAGCCGCCGAAGTGTATACGCTTTCTCGTGGTGTCTGGCCGCCACTTGTTCGACAAGCAAATCTTGTAGCGTTCTACCCGTTGTGGGGGGACGCTTCATTGGCAGTATTAGACCTCGAAGGTAAATACACCCAAACGCTATATAACACGCCTACCTATACAGATCAACCGCGCATCATCATGCCGCACCGTCGCGTGTTCTACAGCGTGCCTGCAACCGCTGGTGTTTTATTCTGGCGCAAGTCGCCGCAAGGGTTATTTACACCTGGGAGAATATAAAAATGGCCGCTTCTGATGGACGACCTGTACCGAAAAAGAATGTAGCTTTTAGGCTATCTTTTGATATACGTAAAAATACCGGTGTTTTAATTGAAGGTTGGACCGGTATGGAAACTAAATTATCAAAAGACGGTGGGAATTTTGCTGATGCTACAAATGAAGCTACTGAAATACAAACATCCGGTACTGGTTATATCGATATAACTGCTGATGAAATGAATTGCGATACTGTAATTGTTAAAATTACAGTTACAAATGCAGACGCATTACCGTTTGTGCAAACCCTGTATCCAACCGAAGATGAAGATATCCCAGGTGTAACTTTGGCAGATAACGCTATTGCCGCTTCTAAATACGATGAAAGCACGGCGTTTCCCCTGTCTCAAGCAGATAACGGTTGGAGTAAACTTGCTCGTGCAGGATATGTATTTACGGGCAAGGTATCTTCAGAAACACATGGAGTAGGTACAGGTACTATCGATGTTCCGGAATTTGGCGGCTTAGGGACTGGAGCATATTTTGAAGGCTATTCAGATATGCTTGTGCTCTATTCCGGCGGAATTACAGTTGATGGTCTTCAAGGTAATATGGTTGAAATTACTAGTTTTGTAGACCATACAACCCATGCTACAGTTGGTTATGGCGGCGCGCCTTCTGGTAAATTCATTGATGTAAATGATGTCGTAATGATCTGTTCTCGTCCGGTTTATGAGTGGATAGCTTGGCATCTTACATACAGCAATGAAGGTATAATGTTAAAAGATGAAGCCATTACTGCGGATAAAATAGCAAAGTCTGCCTTAGCAAAATTTGTTACTGAAGATACAGAAGAAACTTCTGCAGTAGATGGTTCTGTAGCACAGTTAGCTCAAGGGAGCACTACTCCTACTGAAATTAGAAATACTGTGTGGGGGAATACTAGCGGGGTTCGCAGTCTCACTAATCCTTCTGTAGTAGTTACTACTTACTCTACATCTAACATCGTAGTATTGCGTGGAGATACTTTCGCGGCTTCCATAACAGGATTAGGCTCGTTAGCTCTTCAATCCAAAATATGGTTTACTGTAAAAAATAGTGTAGAGGATGCAGATACTTCCGCTGTTATACAGATAACAGAAGCTGATGGATTGTTGAGATTAAACGGTGTTTCGTATGCTACTCCAGCAAACGGTAGTTTAACAATAGATGATGAAGATGCTGGAGATATAAGTATACTAGTAAAAGTAGCGGCATTTAATGCAGTACCTGTCGGTATATATAGCTACGATGTTCAGATGCTGGATACTAATGGATTAGTTAGTACGCTATGTACCGGAACTATTCGAGTAGTATCTGATGTAACTAAGGCGGTATCATAAATGGGACATACTGCATGGCCAACACATTCCGATCTACTTACTATTCTAGTAGATACAGGATTAATTGCTTCTACTGATAATATAACTGTAGCTCCTGATAGAATAGGTGCCGCTGTAGCTGAATTAGAAAAAAGAACAGGGCGTATGCCGTTTCTAGCAGAAACTCAAACTAGATACTTTGATCCTCCTGGCCCTAATACTAAGAGAACGGCTTCTCCGCTATTTCCTATAAGAGGCGGGGGAAATATCTTAGTAGTAGATAACGGCTTTACCAATCTTGTAGAATTAAAGATTGGACGTACTGACACATACGAAGGTACTACACTTTCTGAAAATAGTCAATACTACCTTCGTCCAGTAAACGCGGCTTCTGACGGTACTCCGTATGAAGCGGTAGAATTCATTGTTCCAATCTGGGGGCCACCGCAATCAGTAGTTATAGAAGCCGATTGGGGTTGGGGTTCAGAAATACCTGATGATGTTTGGAACGCAGTTCTAGAAAGAGCGGCGGCAGGAATAGTCCCTGTCCTGTCCGGTAAAATAACGGGCGGCGTACAGAAAGTTCAATTAGGTATTAACGAGTTTACATTTGGAACTTCTGCATTTGCTAGTACGTTAACTGGATGGGACGATCATTTCAGAACTGTGATACGAAGGTATATGAGATAATGTCCATTTCATTAGGTACGCACTGTGCAAGCATATCTTCTCAAATGGTTAGAAGATTTGGAGAAGATGTAGTAATAACACGTCGACCTTCTGTTGTAGGGGGGCCACCTACTGTTACGACTGTAAAGAGTATGGCGCAACATTTAGGTATGGCCGGTGTAGTAGGTATAAGATTAGAAGCTGATTTGAATATAAATGAGACTGAAGGTCATTTGTTTATATTCGAAACAGACGCTGATATAAAAGAAGCAATTGATACAATTACTCATGGGGGTGTACAATATCGTGTAGCTACACAAGGTGAACACGCTATAAGTGGGGATACAGCAATATTGTGGGCTGTGGGCGTTAGAGTATGAGTACACTCTCTGAAGATTTAGAAAGACAAAAAAGGGTATTGCAAAATGCTATTGAGCATACCTTAGAAAAAATAGGTCAAGAAATAATACTTCCTGCATTGCGAAGTAATTATGAAAAGTCTAGTTTAAAAACTAGAACTGGGAAACTGCTAAATGCAATGACCCAACGTAGCGCATCAGGAAACATTTTTGCAATTGAGGGAAATACTCTAACGGTAGGTGTTGATACATCTATCATACCTTACGCTAAGTTTCTTTTAGAAACAGGATCTAAGAGACATTCTATAACGCCTAGAACTGCTAAATGTTTATATTTCTATTGGGAAAAAATGGGTGGATATGTTGCACTGAAATATGTAAATCATCCAGGTCATGCAGTTTATAATCTGTATGAAGTAGGTCCAGATACAATAGAAAAAGCAAATGAGCTTATACGGGAAACATTTGGCTCAGGGGCGGAGATTTCTTTAACATGAGCTACTCAACTGATCTTCCTGGCTTAGATGAAGCCAGATTATTAGCAATCCAAACGTTGATTACTAATAGTTTGACTGATCTAAATTCTGCTTTAGACAGAGACGCTCTCACGCCTATAGTTTTTAGTGCTGATCAAATAGTATTAGGTGATCCTATGCGTTTGACAGCAAGTAGAATTAGTATTATCGGTGGAGGGGAGCAAGACGGAACTGATATTAATTCTTCTAGGTATTTTACACCGCACAACGATACACAAGGAATGAGGGAAGAAGTAAGTACAAATATCTTTGTGTATATACATCCTGACGAATTTCCAGATACCAATGCAGAGACGCAAGCAACTACAAGAGAACTCGCGGTTGCTAGAATATGCGACCATCTACGAAGGCGGGTTTTCAATGATCCGGATAACATAGATATAACGTTGACAAGTAGAGAACACTCTACAGATCCGGATTATGACGCATTACTAAACTGTAGAATTAAATCGGTACGTAAAGGCATTACGCTTAAAGACTTTGGTGGACTAATCGAAGTTCCATCAGCACATCTAATACACGTAGGAGAATTGGCATGAGCACAAATGTTATCAAAGGGTATCGTGGTTATATGTATCTGAAGAAGATAGATGGGGACGGACCTTTATTAGATAATGAAGAGGTCTTAATCCCCTATATGGAGGCGGCGCCTGAAGCTCCATATAATGATACATATATGCCTGTCGTTAATAAAGCAACAGGGCCTAGTATCATTGTGCGTGGTAAAATCACGCCAAGTATCTCTGTTAGAACAATCGCCAAACCTAGCTGGTTTACAGCCGATTTGATTAATTCCATGCTTCTAACTAGAGACGCTAACTTTGACACCGACGTGTTTGCCGCTAAACTTGTTGAGCTTGGAGAAAGTGCTCCTACTGTCTATGATACATTTAGAGTAGGTGGCTTGTCTTTAAGTCATAATGCGGCAGGTGGACCGCTAGGCGTAGAATTTAGCGGTATAGCCGCAACAAGCGCAGGAGTTACTGTTTTTACTGGGACAGGGGAAGCTGATGCAGGTCTAGCATATGACGCCGCCGCTGTAGATTATAATTCTACTGCAGAATTGGTAAGGGCATGGCGCCTTAATTTGATGTGCCCTCAGTCCTATGATATGTTTTCAAATAGGTCTAGATATCCTAGCGGAGTTTCAACGGGCCAGATTAGCGGAACTTTGGAATTAGAATTTTCTTCCAAAGCCGCCGTTGTTCCTACTAGTACAATGACTATCAGAATATACGATTCGTCAGATGTTCTGCAGATAACGTTAACTGTAAATTTAAACCTTGATGTTCCAAGACGTATTCGTTCTGTGGGTTTAGGCAATAAAATTCATGCCTACACCTTAATCAATTCTTCCACGGGTGCTATCCCTGTTACAGCCGCATAAGAAAGGGCAGCTAATAAAAATGAAGTTCACTTTGAAAGTATTGGAAGATGAGGGTCAAGTATTCGTATTTGACAAATTACCTGTGGCTGTGGAAGATGTTTTAAGAGCCGATAAGAAAGAGTTAAAGGAATATACCTTTACACTCAAGGATCCTATTCAGGAAAAGCATCGTCAAGAAGTAGAAAGGCTTATGTGGCTTTCTACTGGACAAAAAGATGAAGCACTTCGTGGAGCCGCTACAGCGGTAGGTTATCTTGAAAACTGGGATCTCCCTGTCCCCCTAACAATGGACGGTTTTCAAACGCTACATCCCGTTCTTGCTGAGAATATCCGGCTTAGAATAGAGGCGATGGTATTTCCATCTTGGATTACCAACCCTTTTTTCTCGAAGTTATTGAAGGACAAGCCAGAGATATTCTCCCAAGCGTAGCTGATAAACACATAGAATGGGATAACTTGCATCCTGCTGTAAAAGTGTGGTGGTCGAGGCGGAATAAACTTGAGTGGTATCCGCCTCTTTACTATCTGTCACCAGACATCGCTTTAGTAGTACAACATCTAGAGGCATTGGATCTAAACGATGGCTAGTCAAATAAAAGTTCAACTAGATATTACAGACGCCAATGCAGCTTTAGACGCATTGAGCAATAAAGCACGTGCTCTAGAAGAGCAGTTATCTTCCTTAACTGTAAGTTTAGGAGATAAAGCTACCGGCGACCCAAACTACCGCTCTGCATTAAAAGAATACATGGGGGTACAGGGCGCGCAAAGTGCTTTAAGTGCTTTGCAAACTTCAGCCTCAGTTTCTGGTACTACTCCTACATCTGAGCAAGCTACAAAGGCTGTTATAGGCGGTATTCATGCAGGGCAAGGTGCTTTTGGCAGAGTAATAAAGTCTGTAGGAGATTTAAGTGGAACTACAGGAATAGTATCAGCTATTCCTTCCATAGCGGCTACAGAAGCACAAGCGGCAGGTGCGGCTTATACACCGCCTATAAATGTGGCTGATGTTGCCGCTGCTATTCAATCTTCACAACAACCTTCTAGAGCATCGTCGCCTTCTGGTGGCGGTATCTTTGGACCTTTGCAGAATTTAATGACTAGTAGATACGGTAGAGCTTTAGGTGCTGGTTTAGGTATTGCAGGCTATCAAACTTTCAGTACATGGGCTAATGAAATATCTACAGGAAATATAAATCCTACGGCTCGTGGCAGAACTTTAGGTACATTAGTAGGTGCCGGCTTAGGAGTTTTAACAGCTAACCCTATTTTAGCCGCTGGTATGGCTATGGTAGGAGGAGCTATAGGAGAATTCATTTCAGCACCTGCACAGAGAGAAGCTAATTTGTTAGCTTCTTTAACTGGGGGAGCTGGACTATTTGCGGATGAAAGTTTTTCTCGGGCTGAAAGAGTTATACATGGACATGCTATGCTTTCACCTGCTAGTGGTGAAGGTATACCAGGAGCTTTAACAAATAGTGCTTCCGATGAAGTTTATCGTCGAAGTAATGAATGGGCTATAGGCACAGCTAAATATATTCATGCGAGTATATTGCAGGGATCAAATATACGCCGTGTAGGTGAAGCTGCTTTAACTGCTTCTATATCTACACTAGCCGCGCCTTTAATGACAGCAGGCTTTGATCCTATGGGTATTGTTGGTGACGCTAAAATACCTAATTTCATTAATTTCTCAGATCCTTCTAGGCATATGCCTACAATGGCGGATAGCGCAGTTAATTATGCTCAAACACTTAAATGGTTTAAAGGAACCAAAGGGAAAGAAACATTAGCTGAGGCTATAACTAGGCGAGTTTTTGAAAGGTATCCTGATGATAGGGCAGGCGCCGAAGTTATACAACGTATAGCCCCTATCTACGCATCATTACCAGAAACTGGTGGAAACATTGCAGATGTCTTAACTACTTTCGGACCGTTAGGGACGCACCAATTTCTACAATCAAATGTAGAAAGAGGTTCGACCCTCCCTATGTCTAGAGTGCAGACTTTTGCTACTGCCGGTATTCTAGGGATGTCCAAAAGAGAAATAGGTTTTGCAGGCTATCAAGTAAGAGGGTCCGGTACCGCTTTAGAACAAGCCTACGAAAACCAAATGGGCTATCTTTCATCTATGCCTGACGGTAGAGACAGTTTAGCATATGCTAAAAGTTGGGCCGAGAAAAGAGAGGCCACGAAACTACGTCAATCACAAGAAGACGTTGTAGATTATGATATTCCAATGACACGACTTGAAGGGATGCGTAGTATTTTACAAACGCTTCCTTATGCTCCTGGCCTAAAGTTTGGAGTAGAACTGCAGTCTATCAGTTTAATGCGTAGCCAACTCGGTACTGTACAAGCACGTCTTACGGGATTAAGAAATTCAGGAGAACTATCAGAAGAAAGAGAGTTAGAACTAACTCAGCAAATGTGGGGCCTACGTACAGGTATCGCAAGAAGTGTTGCAGGTTTAACAGAAGGAATAGAAAATAGATTACCTGCAATGAGTGCCGGTAGGCCAGCGGCTTTTGGTCGTTATGACAGTATTCAATTAGCCGCTATGAATTTGTATGGTATGAGGCATCCTGGCAGATCTATGGGCGCTGTTAGCGGAGCCCATTTAATGCAACAGGATGATTTTGTTAAAGGCATTGTAGGCGATCTAGATATAGGGCCTAGAAGTATGACAGAAGGTTTATCAGGCAGCGGTAATACTAACAGAATAGAGCGCCTTCTGGAGCAAATTTTAGGTGCCCTTCAAGGGAGTAACTCTAAGAAGAGGCCTGGGGAAGTTTCCGGCAGAGTGTGGGGTATGCTTTCAGGTAAAGAAGTAGAAAGTACCTACGGAGATTTTAATTAAATGCCAGCAGATCTTTGGCCTGAAGTATTGTTAGACATTGCCGCTATGCCAGCGGCAGATGATTGGCAAATAAGTCCACCTATTGTGTGGCAAACTCTAGCACCGCAAATTAATGCAGAAAGCGGTTCTGGGGTTACTGGACGTTATAAGAAAGACGTGGGTGCATTAGAAGGCATAGGCATTTCAAAAGCGCAAGATACCTATAAGACAGGGACAGGTAGTAGGACAGGAATAGCTTTTACTGTAGTAGATGGGGATTGGGAAGATGATTGGGTTTCTACCAGTACCGGTAAATACGGGTTGTTTATGCCAAATGGCAATGTAGGAGAGGAATGGGAAGTATTAGAAACTACTGCAGGTTCTTCCCTGTCCCATAGAAGAGTTATCATTAGTAGGGGAGTAGTTCCTGTAAATGAGTTACATGTACCTACTAACGCATATGCATATTTGGAGTTATCTTATGGTTCAACATTAGGTAACTATCGAATAAATATGTGTTGGGGTGAGCCTATCTCCCTGTCCTATAAAAGACCAGGCGGTACGGCTTGGAAAACAGTAGCTATAGCTAAGAACTTAGGTAATACTGAAAGTTACTTAGAAAATAACAACCGTACCTTGCACTTAACAATACAGCCCGATCCAGATAGAAATATGTTATCTGTAGAAATAGATGGCACTATTTTAAGACATGGTTCTGGCGATGCCCCGTTACCGGCTTTAGAACAATACCGTTTTTACGGAAAAAATGGGTGGACTTCGATAGAAGTATATCCTGCAAGATATGCGGCACTAAATATAGATAAAAGCCCTCTTTCAGTTGGTAGAATAGTGCCAAATTTACGTGAAGCTAGGATAGCAGTAAATGGCACAGGCGCTAGTAATTCTACGGTAGCTCAAAATACAGCTAGTTCTGTTACACAAGATTCTGATAATAAACTGACCTTAAGTGTTCAAGCTAGTAAAGAAGATGCTGGTGATAGCTTAGGTAGCAGTACGCCTCCAAGTATTTCAGACATAACAGTATATATTCCGTCTGTTTGGGGCAATGTAAATACATGGATTAATAAAATCCCTGCTACATATCCTCCTGTCATAAACTGTCACGAAGTTCAAATATTTGACGACATTGCTCGTATTATGTATGCCACTGCAAAAGTTAATATCAATAATAGGTATGGCTACTATACGGATCAATGGGGACAGTTTAGTGGCATTTTGTTAGCGGGTAATGGATATAAGTTTACTCAACGTATGCGAGGAGTATTCGGTGTACCCCCAGGGTTAGTTACTAGCAGAGTTGGCGGTATAGATGTTAGAACAGTTTCAGGTACTTTAAGGGACTTTATGTGTAAGTTAGAAAATCCAATAGGTACCGGAGTAGTTCTGGACGGGTGGTGCATCTATTCGGCTGTAAGGATGGCTTTGGAGTTAGGACAGATAAGTCCTAAATTTCAATTAGCTGTTCCTTATTGGCCCTATGGCCCAGCTAGTTATAACTGCCCTTATCCCATTCTTGGTAGAGGAACAGGTAATTCTCCTAGAATGAGGTATACTCCTGAAACAACAGCTATAAACATATTGCAAGATTTGGTACAAGATGCGGGAGTTATTGACTATTTTGGCAATAACGTTCCTTTCATTATGGGCTTTGATAGCTCCGGTCAATTCCATTTTGAGCCGTATGATCCTAGGCGTCTACCTATAGTTCAAGCGTATTCAGATGTACCAAATCAAAACGCTATTGATATATGCGATATTTCTGTATATAATAGCGTTGAAAATATGCGCACAGCTATCGCATTTCAGGGACAGGATGCGTACACTAATGAATTACTATACGTGTACAAAGAACTTCCTTGGAACCTGCCTTTAGTTGGGTATCGGTTCCCTTGGGTAGAAAGAAATAGTAGATGGGCTTCTGAGGCTTACATAAATAAGCTAATGAAAAGCGCTGAATATGTAGCAAGTCTACCATCTCAGATAGTCCATATGCGCGTTCCCTACGATCCTTCTGTATATGCGGGGCAATTAATTCTGATTTCAGAAAGGTACGCGCTAGGGCGAACGGGTGTATTCACTATCATAGCACTAGAAAACTTTGTTGGTATGCGTAATGTTCATGGTATAAGCGGAGAGATGGATTGCTATAGTCTAATAACCGCTCGTGCTGTGGAACAATTCATTCCAGCATAAAGGTTAAAAAGAATGGGACAAAGTAAAGTTGGTCTTCCAACAGCTGAAAACGTTCTAACGTTTTCTGATGCTCTGGGGGCGTGGTTCAAGCGTGCATATGCCCCTCTGGGGCGCGGAGCGAGCGCCGAGGCATCTACACTAGCTTATTACGCTCAAGCCGCTAAGGCGGCCATTATGGGCGATGGCAGTACCGTGTACGGTTTAGACAATGCCCAATTACAGGCATTGTTACAACAGCATCTTTCATCCTTAGTAATGAATAGTCGTTATGATACATTCACATCGTATGCGATGCGTTTTATCATAGGACAAATTGAACAATACATTTTGCAATATGGCCTACCGTCTGATTGGGACTTTACAGGTGGGGGGCTTTACCCACTTGATGCTTTGTTGTTGCGTCTAAATGCTACAAATGCTTCTGTGCCGGCAACTCCTTCTGGAACTTTAGCCGTAACCGCTACAACAGGCGGAAGTATGGCCTCTGTTGCTTCTGGAAATGCTCCCAGGGTAAAACTTTCTGTAGTCGGTGCCTATGATTATATTGAAAGTTTACCAACAGCCGGCACTTCCCAAGTAGCTATAAGCGGTATCAATAACGCTTATGTCATTTCTGGTTTGACAGGAAATGTAGCTTCTGGAGTTACCAAAGCTAGGGTGTACCGACAATTGTACGGGGCTGGGGCTGACGATCCCTATTATTGGGATCAGGATGTTACAGTTACAGCCGGCGATGCATGGTCTAAGTATTTGTCAGGTGGGGCTTCCCCAATTCTTCTTAAAAAGACAGACTTAGATTTGAGACAGGATGTTCAGCCGCCTTCTTGGTGTCAAGCGTTAATGATGCCTGAGTTCGCAGCTTGTTTTGCATTAGCTTATGCTACCAGTCAAATTGGAGGCGGATCTCAAAACAATGCAGTTATATTGCAAACTGCCTTGTCCCCTGAAAACGTTGCACTTCAAGAAGCCAATAGTTGGTTAGGTATTGGTAATCCTGAAAGTTTAGGATTATTTGGCCAGCTAGTTTTAGGGACAGGATATACAGCGGGAGCCATTTCTGACGAAAACGATTTGGATTTAAGTATCCAAGGTTTGATAGGTTCTTATGGAAAGCTGCAAGCTAGAGTTACTGCTACTTTAAGTGGAGGTACTGCTGCAGAAGTAACAGCCGTTACCTACAAATACTATGACAGTACACACTTAAGAAGCGGTGCGGCTCAAACAGCTACAATAACAGGACTAAGTGAAAGTTTAGATGATGCTGTTGGAAGTGTTGTGGATCTTAGTACAGCCGCTAGCTGTGCTGGAAGACTAATAACTGAAGTAACCAGTCTTACAGTTGCAAATAGAACTGCAGGCACCGTCATAGTGGAAGGTATGGCCGTTAGGACTATCTAATGGGCACTTTCTACCATACTTTGACTTTTAACGAAGCATGGGTACCTACACTTGGTTGGAATGGGGGCAGTATATCTAATTCTGATGGTATGCCTCCCCCTTGTGCCCAATCTCCAGTACCTTCTTATACCTATTTAAGTCCTGATAGATATACATATCGTGGAGGATATACAGCGTATAAATCTCCACATATACTTCTTTCAAGTGACATAGGTATAACTATCGGGGATAAAGCATATGTTTCATTAGTGATGTCCAGTTTCAAAGATCTATTTGCTAATTTATGGGGGGCTTGTCAGCCTTTCATGAACCCAAATCATTACAATCAACCAGATGATAGAATTGGTTGGTTAACACTCAATGGTTTACCGACTACCTGGCAAATAGATGTTAGTTTAAATGGTGGCGACCCTGTACCTATACTGAATGTAAAAACAATCGGAAATGTTCGTACTAATAATTGGGTAAACTATATCGAAACATCACCGATAGTTATTGATTTGGGCGCTGTAGGTGCCCTATCTTATGTAGAATTCTATGTAAGAAGTAGTTTTTGGAGCCCTTCATGGATATTAACTACAGCCCCTGATCCTGCCTATGCAGATGCAAGTCGTTATGATAAAATCCTATACTGGAATAGCATGGGCTATGAAGGCGCAGGTAAAGCATGGTACGAAACAGGACAGTTCAAGATAGATAATATTCTATTAAGATTTGATAGTGCCACTGTATTCCCGCCTCCGCCACCTGTAGTAAAGCCTGTTAAGAAACTTGTTAGCGCTTCTTTTAGAGGTATCACTGTATGTGCTTGTAGTTCAGAACACAGTAATACCGATTATCAAACACTTTCTATTTGGTATAATAGAAGTGCTGTAAAGCAAGGAACTCAATGGACAAAGTATAACCTAACTAATATCGATAAAGATACTCCATACGGTTTAGTGTTTCTCGATACGGGAATGTTATACTTAAGCTATGTAAGGGATGATAATAACGTGTACAGACTAAACCATGCAATGGGAAATAAAGATGCCTGGAGCGCAGAGCAAGCACTTTCTTATAATCCGCTGATATTAAACGGCGGCATAGCCCATAAGCAAATATGGAAAGTGAGAACATCCTAATGTACGGATCACTATACAATACTTTCAAACTAGGTCTATGCAACGGTGTGCATGATTTAGACAGTGCCAATACTTACAAAGCCATGCTTGTAGGTACTGGATACATATTCAATGAAGAGGATGATTTCCTTGACGATATTTCTGGTAATGAAATAAGTGGGACAGGGTATGCCGACGGATTTGCTGGTGCTGGTAGAAAGACACTTTCTAGTAAAACGCTGACATTAGATACAGTTAATAACAGGGTAGTATGGACGTTCGATGATTTAACCTGGTCAGCAATAGACGCAGGTGTTTTTAACGCTATGGTAATTTTCTACCAACCCGCAGGGGCTTCTGATGATGGGGATAATATTCCTGTCTCTTATCATTACTTTGGTAGTATTACTACAGACGGTAGTGACGAAACTTTAGTAGTAGATGCTGATGAGGGCGGAATTCAAGTATTGTGAGCATAGAGTACGTCACAAAAACTTTTGCTTTTGTAAGCGATAGTGAAGGCTTAGCGGATGGGGGACTATCCGCTATTGCTTTTGCCTACGAAGGTTCTGATGGAAGTCCTAACTCAGGCTGTGTAAAATTCACAATAGGTTCTGGTGTTACTGGAAAAGAGACAGGTACACAAGCTGTAGGAGATACTTGGGAAGATTGGGGAGTACCTAATGGAGCTACAATCAATGAAGTAACAGCATCATTGAAATTAAAAGCATCTGTTTCTGGATCGATAGGCCGTACAATAAGAGCTAGTCTGCTATCTTCTGGTGCAGATATTGGTAATATTGTTTACATAGATGCTGATGTGGCTGACCCCCTGTCTTGGTCTGATATTGCGGGATTAACTTTACCCATTCCAGAAATCTATAGTGCCCATAATTCAGCAATAGAATTAGAGTTAGGTATAGATGTTATTTCTAATACCGGAACAGCTACGTATTTTATTGATACGGTAGCTATAACTATACAATATGAAATAACTACATCCGGTGCTGTAGAGGGTTTAAATATAGCTCCTGCGTTATTAGTAGGTTTGGCTGGTTTACTACGCTATACAGGTAATCACAACTTAAACGCCCCTTCTGCGACTTTAAAGACTATAGCTACTGCTTTAGAAGGTAATTCTAAAGTTTCAGGCACTATAACGCGTCGTCGTAGAACTATACCATCAGCATCATTAAGTAGTGTGCAAGCTCTAAACCCTATGAAAGAAACATCTATAGATATCTTACACGGTATTTGTAGAGATAATGAAGGCGCTGTATGGTATACTGAGGAAACAATAGATACTGGAGATAGGAATAGCGCAGCTGGAGCATTTTTCAAAACAGAATACGGTGTTTTCTATAACCGTAGTGGAAAGGTGTATTATAAAAAAACACCGTACCCCGATGATTGGAGTACGGCGTTACGAATAGATACTGGTTATACCGCAACCGTTAAAGGATGCGCTACAAATAGGCTCGGTGCTATTTTAGTCCTTATCCTACAAACTTTAGGTAACTATGCGTTTTTACGATCATTAGATCGTGGAGACAATTGGGATATCGTTGGAGGAATAGAATACGGGTCTAACATAGAAGACATATCTATCGTAAATATAGATGATATCTTCGTTGCGCCCTTTATTCTTAAAGGTAATGGGATTGTGTACCATTTAGTTTCATACGATTGTGGAAATACGTGGTATTCTCCGTGGGATTAGACAAAGCTATCGTATTTCACAATCGTGTAGTACCCGTCTTCCCCCTTAACTGCCCCGACCGCTTTTAACAATCTATTAACTGTTCCTGGGTTACCTTCACCTAACAAAGTAACGGCTTCGCGAACAGTTTTTATTTTGTTCTTCGTAATGATCTCCACCAGCTTAGCAAGTTTATCGTCCACTCTAACAATGTCTACACCCTGTTCGATAGTTACATTGTATGCATCCTCTGTAATATCGAATTCTAGAGTGACAGGTTTTACTGTGCCTGATGATTTAAAGTGTCTATGAAAATAAACACTTGAAGTCATATCTGTCATAGGACGAATTTGCCAGCCAGTCTCAAGCCAAGCATTTAGAAACTGGCTTCCCCACGCATCATCCCTGCTTCGTACATTATCAACCCTCTTTTTAGTATGGTGTGCTATCATAAACGATACACCATACTTGTCGCGCAACTGTTTGAAAATCAACATATGTTGCGCGCCTTTTGCCATGTAATCATCTGTCTCAATTACAGAGTATAACGGATCTATGATTATGAGTTTTGTTTTATTCTTAACTACATAATCACACAGGCCGTCTACGGCTGATTGGTTAGCAAAGTTCAGCACTCTGTCGGTATGCCAAACTATGTTAGACAGGTCGGGAGGAGCTTGAAAAGAGTAGTCGTCAGGTTCTTTCAATTTTAGTATTTGAGTTATCCTAGATATCAACAATGGAAACGGGTCTTCTTGTTGAATAATTAGAACTTTGCCCGTATCTAATACAGGTACGCTATCTAAAAACTTTTTTCCAGTAGCAATGGATAGCGCTAAGTCTAATAGCACCCAAGTTTTAAAAGTACCTGGGGGCGCTACAACCAGACCCAATGTTGATTTAGGTAGCCAATCTTCAATATCCCACTGCGGGCCTTCTGAATAACGGCTAGCAACTGTCTTGAAATCTACAACATTGAAATTCTCTTCCTTAGCTTTTTTTGGATGATTACGGCTATCTGTTTTTATAACAGAACGAACAGTCGTAATCACTTCATCTTCTTTTAGAGGGGGGCTACAATTCTTTACATTCCAGCTTAAAGCTGTATCGATAATTACATTTTCATCTAGTCCGGTACGTAATAAGCGTCCTACAAGAGTAGCCAATGAGTCGTTACGTGTCCCTACAGCAACTACTTTATCTAACAGTTTTCTTTTAATACTGCTTGGACAGGTAGCAGGTGTATTTTTATTGTTCCAAGTGTAGGCTTTTCCCGAAGCATGAATACTAGGCGGTATAATCACATAGCCGCCTTCTGCTCGGATATCTACATTTTTAGCTATACGCACCGCGTTTGGTAAAACTTCATCGGTGCTGTAAAAGTAGTGCCTACCGCCACCTCCTGTCTTAGACACAAGTGTTGCAGGTAATGTTAAATCTGTTGGGCCATCTATATCTACTACCAACAGATTAGAAACTTTGCCTGTAACTACAGCGATATTAGCTGTAGGCCATTGCGTCCACCAATCAGTAACTTCTTCTTTTGTAGGTTTTGTTTTTTGATATTTGGACCACCTAATGTAAGGCCGCTTATCGGGTTTTACAGGTATAACTGACCAACCTTTTTCTAAATACGCCAAAGCATAATTAAGCATATTACTTCTCCATCATTTGATACGCTACTATATGCTTTGCCGCATCTAGTTCGTGTCTATTAAACACCTTTTTCAAATTCGTTTTTTGATATACATCCCCAGGAGTAGCTACAAGTCGATGCGCAGGTATCTTAATTTCATAGGGTACATTGCGCATAATACAGCAAGCTTCAACGGCGCCGATTATTATAGCTGGATAAGCTGAATGTATTCCCATTTTAGGTGTTGATATAAACCGTTCTATCAACACTAGATCTGTTCTATCTAATAAAGAATTGCATATACTTATTACTTCGGACAACGACGTAGCTGTATACGGCTCAATTATTTTACCATTGTAATGTGCAAAGCCTGTTGTACTTCCTGGGTCTACAGCTAAGATAGTTTTACCATTTGCCCCCATGATTTTCCCACTTTCACATCGACTTTAATAGGTATGCGGAACGACCAATCTTGCATTACTTGCTTTAGAATTGGAACAATCTGATCCACTTTACTGTCTGGACATTCTAACAACAGTTCATCATGTATCTGCAATACAATATGAACATCTTCGGGCAGGAGCGGATGTAAACGCATTGTAGCGGTTCTTACTATTTCAGCTACGCCGCCTTGGATTAGTGAATTCAAGGCTTTGTAACATTCCGACTTGTACTGAAATCTCCGTAATCTCCCACTCCACATACGAATTCTTCCATAAATTTCAGCAGTTTCGCATATTTTGTAGGACAGAGCTTTCACGCCTGGGAAAACTTTAGCATATCTAGCTAGCACTTCTTCTGCTTTTTCTAACGAGATACCTAACAACTTAGCTATTTTGTAAGAACCTGCGCCGTATATGATAGCGAAGTTCAAAGTCTTAGCAGAAAACCTGTCAATGCCTAGTTTATTTGCGGCTTCTTGATGTATATCTTTACCTGTTCTGTACGCATCTAGCAATGTAACGTCTTGAGAGTAATGCGCTAACATCCTTAGCTCAGCTTGATCTATATCAGCCGCTATTAAAGAATAGCCTTCTGGAGCTACAATAACTCCTCTTACATGGCTATACTCGCCCTCTCTAGGAAAAGCCTGCATATTAGGGCTTTTACAAGACAGTCTACCTGTCACAGTTCCATGAATATTGAAATTGGGGTGTACCCTAAAACTAGGGTCTGCCATGTCTACTGCGGCAGTATAGAATGTGTTGAGTAATTTGTGCCAATGTCTGTGGTCTAAGATCATCTGTGCAACTGGTAAAGATGATTTTTCTAACACAGTTTTTTCAGAACTTTTTAAACCTAAAGCCCTACAAATCTGTTGCGGACTATTTAGGTTTATATGGATACCGAGGATTTTATCTATATTAGCACGTAGCTCTGTAAGTTTTTCCATACATAGCTTTATGCCTTTTCCACATTCATTGAAATCTACTAATACACCACGTTGTTCTATATTCGTCACAATTTTAGAGTATTCGCAGATTTCCATAAACAGGTTGTATACATCATCTTTTTCAAGAACCGCTTTATATCTACGAAACAGTTTCCACGGTAAAGCAACATCTGCTTCCGCATAATCAGAAACAAGACTAGGATCTAATTCTCCAATACCTTCTTTACGGCCTCTTAGCAGTCTCTTTAATTCTTCATCAGCTGTCACAGCCTCTTTACCAAAATACTTAGCCGCATGAGTTTTTAGTGCAAACGGTGCATTGTTTTCATTACTTAAATGCGCCGCTAACATTACATCATATAACTGCGTGCCGATGTCTACTCCGTCTCTTCGTAGAAAATGATTATCGAATTTCAAATTCCACCCTAAGACTTTTTTATTTCCACTAAAGACTTTGTTTAATTCAGGTATTAGTTCCAGTGGTATATTTGTACCCTTCTGATGTCGAAAAGGTATATATACCGAGTAGACACTATCTTCTATTATGGGCGTACCTAAAGATACGCCCACAATATGATCGTCCTTGAAGGGATTTAATCCCGTAGTTTCTGTATCAACAATTACAGTACCACATTTACTGAACTTTTCAATCTCTTCTCTGTATGTTTTTATATCATTTACGAGCATGTATTTTCCTCTATTTCTACCGCCTCAAGCTCAACAATTACTTCCTCTAGCGGTTGACCTAACTCAATTTCTGGAAACTCTTTACTTTCCAAAACAATAACCCAACTTTGTCGCAGATTATCGTAAGTAACTTCGATAATCTTAGCATCATTCGGAACTTCTGAATTCTTAATTTTCAGAAAGTATCCTTTATTTTTAGATGCCTTCGCAAACAACACAAACAACTCAGGTGCTACTCTTAATACCTTTACTCGTGGGTTCATTTTATCCTCTCCATGATGGCTTTTATCATACGGTCTTTACCGCCTAATACGTCTTTAACATAATCCTCGACTGAATTTTCTGAACGTATCAGGTAGTCCATTGCAGGCTTAGTTTGCCCTATACGATGTATTCTAGCAACGGCTTGGTCATTATCACTAGGCGTCCAAGCTTCGTCCATCCTAATACAAACTGAAGCCTCTGTTAAAGTTAAACCTACGCCCCCTACACCTAATGTCAATAATAGGTTTCCTCCTTTCTCTCTCCATTTTGTAATAACGTCATCTCTTTTATCGACAGGGACTTCACCACACAAAATATGACAGTTAGAAAGATGTTGTGCTAATAACTTCAACACACTAGTCCATTGACTGAATATCACAATGTGGCTTTCGTTTCCACCTTCTATCATATCCAGTACTACTGGGATCTTATTTCCTATATCTTCATCACCCAATAACTGTGGAGATATCGCTACTTGCCGTGTTCTTAACAGCTGACTTATTACATAGGGGGCATAGATAATCTCTTCCCCTACTTCTGCCTTAAATTCTTCAAGGAACTTCTTATGTAATTCCTCCTGTCTAGCTGTCATAGGAGTATCTATGACAACTTTACTAAGTGTCGGTAACTGTGGTAACACTTCTTCTTTTGTTCTACGCACTACATACGGCTTTAATTCTAAAGCAAATAAGGCTGGATTTCTTGGTTCCTTTTCTACTATCCAACCGTATCTCCCCTGTCTTACAGTCCCCCATGTCTGCACAAATTTCCAATACGAACCGTACAGTTCCCTATCAATGATATGTAACAAAGTCCATACTTCTTCGACTTTGTTCATAATCGGAGTGCCTGTCAACAACCAAACAAAACCAGCATCTTTTGTTATAGCTGTTACAGCTTTAGTTCTTTTTGCTTTTCTGTTTTTGATTTTGTGAGCTTCATCAACTATTATAATATCCCACGCTCCCTCCTTCAACTTAGAAAGAGCTTCATAGTGTGTAATCGTTACTCCATTCTTTATAAATCTCCCTGTTGAAGTAACTATGAATGGGATTTGATCACACCATTCCGCGAGATGTTTTAGCCAGACACTTTGTAATGTTAAAGGACACACTACAAGCACTTTAACTTTACCAAACCGTCTACGAAAACTTTCAATAGCATAGACGGCCTGTACTGTTTTCCCTAAGCCCATATCGTCTGCAAGTATAATACTTCCTCTTACAAGACGTTTTATCCCCTCTTTCTGATATTCTCTAAGCATTTATTACTACCTTACTCATCGTTACAATGCACAATGGCCTTCTTAAGTATCTTAGTAACCATTGCACCTGTTGGAACCATTTCTGGAACTTCATAGGGTACATCAACATATTCGACGGTACATGTTGGCGGACTATCCGCAATACCATAAACAGTAATCAATAGATCGCCAACATTTGTAGTATATACCCACCATTTTTGTAAATCAGAAAAACCCTTCTTCCACACGGAAGGTAAAATTTTCAATTTTCTACATACATCCCCTATAACATGCCTTATTGGTATCAAGTTTTCCTGCGAATTGGCGTAGAATTTTAGTTCGATCTTATCCGTGCAACTCTCTAAACTTGCATAACACAGCATGTCTTTGTCTAGTATGTACTGAATAATGGCGGCGCCAATATATGCGGGTTTCATGTTAAATTCTCCTTGCCGGTGTATAAGGCCCGCCGGCAGGCTCTTATTTTAGTTAGTCTTCGTCTTCTTCATCTTCTTCGTCTTCGTCTAGTTCCTCGTCTTCCTCCTCTTCCTCTTCGTCTTCCTCATCTTCCTCTTCTAGTTCATCGTTAACTTCTTCTTCTAATTCATCAACCTCTGTTTCAACTTCGTCAACCATTTTACAACTCCTTTTTTTTTACTTAGTAGATTTGTCAAGCTCGACAGCCAACACCGTTGCTTCGTCGGGCTTCTTAAGTCGCGCAATCTTAGGCTTTACTCTACCTTCATAGATATCCTCCTCTACTTCTACGATTACAGCCTTACCGAGTACATCGTTAGGAGTAAACTTAACCACGCCTTCAATGCTTACACCCAACGCTTCCAAACACTCAGCGAGCTTCCACAACGAATTCTTTGTAATCGTTGTGTACAGCGTCAAAGAACGATTGATTGGAGCAATAAGACGTAGGGTAAATACCCACATCTTATTGTTGTTCTTAGAAACTTGCTGTTCTAGCTTTGAAAGAAATCCGGGATATTCCCCAGGCTCGATAGTATTAAAAGCTTCTGACAAATCAATTTCAAAAGCCTCATTATCGTTCCCAGGCAGATCCGATAATGGACCTTCTGCCACTTCTTGTACATCATCAAATGGGTCAAACGTTACCTTAGGCATCTTTTTCTCCTGTGATTTTGTTTAGAATAGACTTCATTGTCGGCTTGTCCATCGTTACGCCTAATCTTCCTCCAGGTGTCCTATCCTTTGCAACAAAGTTACCTGTAGGTTGACACAACAAACGCCTAACTACATTATTAGACACCTCCTTAGTGTACATATATCCCACAATGTCCATATATCCGATTACAGAAGCTCGGAGTTTTGGAGTTAAAGCAGGATAGGTTGAAGTTAAACCCTCCTTTTCTAAAGATGATTCGTGACATGTCATTATTACATGCATTGGCAAATCACGAATAGCTCTAACAAAACGACGCATTTGATTGGTCGACGTACCGTAATCGTCCTGCCAAATGTCGTCTTGGCTTTTACGCCGATTAGAACCCTTTACAGCCGTATCTACAACCTGTTCCAAATTCTTAACCTGCAATTCAGACAGACTGTCAACGACCAATGTCTTGTACTTATTAGCGTCTGACACCAAAAACCGTAATAGATCATTTACATTACTCCAGTTTTTGTAGTCAAACACGTCAACGCCTTTGTTTGAAATCGACAACAATCCGCCCTCAATATTAAAGACTAGGACAGGAGAAGACCTGCTGTCTTCATGAGCAGATGTTGCTAATGTTGTTTTACCAACCCCAGGTGGTCCATAAATCAGCATTTTTATCAGGTGACCGCCACTTTCCTCAATTTTGTAGATCGGTAGTGTCATTGCGATTTTCTCTCTTTCTTAGTTGAAATAGTGTACCCACCAAATTCGTATAGTCTCTCCCTCTACCCGTTTCCATGCATAGCTCATAGAAAGGACACCATGAACACGTTAACAGGTTATCGTTCATATAGATAGCGTGGCCTTCTGAGACTATTTCTCTAGCTACACCCTTTAGCTGCTCCACAAACAGGGCTCTACTTTTAGAATTTCGAATGATAGGCGTATCCTTGAGGAATACCCTATCAGCCAACTTTTCTTTCATGTCTTCATAATTGTTTGGGTTTTCTCCATTCTCTATTACAGCACGCTTGTATGTTAGCCAATCTGTATTTATGGCTCTTCGCGATACTGTACCGTTCTTTAGAATTTCTGGCTCTTTTGGCCCATCGCGTAGTACTTCTATTATCGAAGTGTACTCTACTTTTCGTCCCTCCTGTTCCATTGCCCACTCATAAATGGGTACCTGACTTGCAATATCCCACGACTTTTCTTGATAGAACCTTTTAACAAACTTGTATTCTACCAAAGAAACTGTAGGACCCTTGTCTATTATGCCATCAATATATCCAATCAACTTGACATCGGGAAGCAGGTCTACTTCAAAACGGTGTTCAGGTATTACCCGAATATTTAGAGCAGTTTCATAATCAACTACTCTTTTTACTGCACCGTAAATATCAGCCAATTCAGCTAACATAGGAGAAACGATACTGTTCTTTTCCTCCCCGCATAAACCTGTAAGCCGTGCATCCATTTCTACAGTAATTTGTTCAAGCGCTCTTTCGATCTGTTTTTCCCAGTTTTCGCCTCTATGGAAAGTATCCAAAGCGGCATGAGCTACCTGTCCAAAAAGCAGTGGCATTTTTATATCGGATGGCTCTAGCTGCAAACCATAACTCCAATACCACTTTTGCCTACACGTTTTCCATGCTTGCATTTCACTGTACGAAACATGCTTAGACATGAGCTAGTACCTTTCTGAAAACATCTTGTTTGAATTCTGCGATAGGTCCAAACCAAATTGAGTGCATCCGCGCATCTTCTGCGCCCATAGATGTAGCCTTTTTACTATCTCCTTTCGGGGCAGGTTTTACCCAATCGGCCCATTCAACTATACCGTTATAGACGGGCCACCATGTTCCTTTAGCTACTTGATTGTTACACCCATTATTGATTAGATACTTTACATCTAACCTGTGTGAGTTTATTCTCTTCGTCCCTATTTCTGTGCAGGGCTTTGGGTACGGTAAAACTTCATCGTTTATGAAACTTTCAACTTCGTCAGAAGACGCTGGTGTTTCAGCAAACTTGCCAAAAATTTCAGTCAAGCTTACTGTTTCTTCTAGAGAAATATTCAACATCTCTCTAACGATAGATGCATCTTCTTTTTGAATTTGTCGAATATGCCTATGCCGATATTTTACATCGGTACTAGCATTAGCTATTTCGAGTGTGTTATTACAGACTACACGTACTCTAGTCCGAAAACACTCTGTTGCGTGTTTTCCCGTATTCCTATTTACAAATAGAAGATACGTTTTGATATAATCGGCGTTGCAAATGCCAATTACCATATTCAAATTCACAAGTATCCATACTACTCGACCATTATTAAGACTTCCCGCTACCTCAATAAATGGCCCATTTGGATCCCCGAGAATATCGTCCACAAAATCAAACGCTTGTTTATTTTGGACAGGAACGTAGTTATCTCCAACAATAGACAGGGGGAGGCCAATGTCTTCCCTAACTAATGCGAAGTTTTGTTCTACTAATTGCATATGGCCTTCATGTTTGAAGTAAAGCCTGTGTTTCTTAACAGGCCAGTCTAATTTAGCCAAAACTATGGCTTCTGAGGCTGTCATATGCTTAGGAACCCCTACACCTAATTTATGCCAAGGTGGTTCCTGCACCCAAGCTATATTATCATGCTCCAGAATTTGATGCCCCATTTTATTCCTCCTCACTTGGACTATGAAGCCAAAGCGGCCCATTAAGACAGGCAATAACTAACTGTCCAACAGGCACAGGATCAAACGACATATGCGCAACACGGAAAATCCATGTATCGTTATGGGCTTGATAATGTGGCTCGCTAATCAAGGCATCATCTGGAATATCAGTTTCTACAACTTCAACCTTTTCTCCTACTCCCATACCGAGCATACGTACAATAGCTTTTGGATCAACAGTAACAACCTTAAAGCGTCGTTCCTTTACTGCTAAGTCAGACATTTTTCAACTCCTTTTCTTTTTGGCTAGCAAGAATAAGACATTGCGCAATCGCTTCACCAAAAGTATCGCCGTATCCACGATATACGGGCACTATACCAAAATTGGGCGGCGCACTTTGAACACGGGGGTACAAAGATATGGCACCCTGTTATTTTTTCGTTATGCTGTACGCTCAAAACTCTCAACTCACTATTGCAAACGTGGCAAACTATTTTCAATTGCATTTCTACTCCTTTTGCACGAGCCGCCCAACGGTTTGCGTTACCTGCGAAAAGCCCGCAGACAACTTATTGATTTATAACGCTGACGGGCTTTTCGTCAGGTGGACGCTTTGTTGGGCAGTGAGCCAGAGCCAACGCTTTCGGACTCACATCACACCCTATACAACGCCTGCCAAGTTCAAGTGCCTTTTTGATAAAACTACCAGAGCCACAAAAGAAATCGGCAACTAAATCGCCTTCATTCGATGAAGCCAAGATAATGCGTTCCATGAGTTCATTTGGTTTCTGTGTGGCGTAACCAATTCTTTCTTTCGCCATATTATTTATTGACGGTATTGCCCAAACACTATCCATTTTTTTATTTTTACCTGCAAGCCTATTCGATTTGGCGGGTGTCATTATCGGAGTAAAAGTATAATTTTCAGACTTGGTATAAAATAAAATTGTGTTGTGCTTTCTTGACCATCTTTTTGGGCTACTGCCGCCAAGACCGAAAGACCATATTATTTCATTCTGAAAATTGAAAATCTTATCCATTTCAACTTTCACATAATGGACGGCGTGCCAATCAAGGTGAACGTAAATGCTACCTGTTGGCTTTAGAAGCCTGTGCATTTCCTTCAACCGCTCAACCATAAAATCAAGATAGTGTTGCATTGACTTCCAACGGTCATCGAAATCGCCGTAATTTTTTTGTGAAAAATAAGGCGGGTCAATGTAAATCAAGTCAATTGATTCAGACGGTAAGCCACGCATGACGGCTAGGTTATCGCCCTGATAAAGTTTGTAAGGTTCGCTCATTCCACCATAAGCAAACGGATCCTCATCTTCGGGCTTTAATTGCAATACGTTTACAGCAATTTCGCGTAATTCCTCTTTAGTTAGTTCCATTCCCTTTTCCTTTCTGTTTTTACACGGAAATAGTGTGTATTTGTGCACCTATTATACCACATAGAACAAGAAAAAACAAGACACACAAATACACACACGTATGTCTACGTATTAGGATCCTCGTTATTTTCTACCTCTTCAGGGCTATATATTTGTCTAGCCTTAACCTTGAATTTACTCAGTAAGTCTTTAACTAAGTAGTCTTCCGATTTCGTCCTTGGTGTATACAACTCCAAGATTTGAATCACCATAAGTATTTGATTTAGTGTCAAGTTCAAAATCGTCCGGCGCAAGTAAACGCTTTTTGACATATTCTGGTATCCCCTCTCCCGTAGCTAAAAGGTACAACCTTTCCATTCGAGTAATGCATCTGGTACATTTTACACCAAATGCTTTATCAGTATGAGGCGCGGCTTTTACAAAAGTGAAATACCTCTGCCCACAGAATGTAAAAGCTACTCCGTTTTTGATTTCTTTTAGAACGTGGCATCTTTGTGCGTCTTTATACGGCTGTACCCATGCCCAGTGCATCTAAAGCCTCCTTAATTTGTGGACATCCGTTTTCAGGATGCCATCGGTACATATTTTGTGGTGTAATCATCTCGATGTGTGGCGGCTTATTACTATTTCTGTCCTGCCGCCGTATCTTTCTTACGACTATTGTACCTTCCATTTTATTCATCGTTACAATGACCCATTCATTTCCTATAGCTCTAGGAAACCCATCATCAAAAGCTATCACACATTCTCCTTCTTTATGAAATACTACGTTTTTAGTTACTTTTAACATTTGTGCTTGCGTCACGATGTTAACTCCCTTAAGATAGCGAGTTTCTTTGATCGAACTTTCTCAATATCTCTGATACGCGCAGTTAGCTTGGATATAGCCATTTTTGTCAAAGCTATAGTAGCTTCTTTTGCCTCTTGTTGAGTATGAAATATCCACTCAGCAGGTATCAAATTCAGGACACTTCGATTGTTCCAACAACAATACACGCCTCCCAAATGTAGCATCTTTTCTAAGACTAGGGCTTGATGTACCATCAAGCCTTTCTCAGTAGTTACATAAACTACGTCATCTTTAGAAAGCTTCGAAGCCTCTTGTATCGTCACGATGTTAACTCCCTTAAGATAGCGAGTTTCTTTCTTTATGAAATACTACGTCTTTAGTTACTTTTAACATTTGTACTTGCGTCATATCCCTAACTCCTTATGGTAGGCTTGTATGTAATTTTGGTACCGGATAGCAGCTTCTCTGGCTTTAATAAGCCGCTTTATATGTATTTTTTGCAACCGCTCTGCGTTTTCAATAGCTTTTTCTATCGCTTCTATTCTGGATTTAAAAACATCCTGAACAACGCATTGTCTAGTGACTGTTCCACGTGGAAGTGTGTAAACACAAATGCCATCTACACATCTTATTTCAGAAACTTGTACTATCTTTGCACCTACTACTACGTAGTGTAGCATCTTTATTTCCCTTCCTGTAGTGTTATTGCATCAACTAAGAACGTCCCTTCTGGCATATTTTCCCACAGAATAGTGCCAACAGGACGGCCCATAAAAGACCATGCTTCTGGCCATTTTTTCCAAACAGCTATCTCTTTAAGATCCCCCTTTCCTCTAAGATTTTCACCATAAGCTTTTTCAATTGTTACACCTCCTCTCTTGAAGGTATGGTTTTTAGTCGACTGTATCCAATTAGCTGCATCCTTCATCGTAAGAAAAACTGTGAAGGGTCCGCAACCTTCGTTAGGGACATAGCGGATCCCTCGGGTAAACTTGATATAGCAACTTTCAACTGGATAACAGATAGTCGCCATGTCAATCAACACTTTAATACAGTTTGTTTCCAATTTTCTTTTACCTCCGTGTGCCCTTAATCGGATTCGAACCGACACTGTTCAGATTTTAAGTCTGTTGCCTCTGCCAATTGGGCTACAAGGGCAATTGAGGGTTATTCACCCTCAATGTTAGCATTTTTTGGATGTGCTAAAGGAAGCACCACTACATCTCTTAATTTGACTAGAGTACCTCCGGTGCCTAGATAAGCTGCTATATCTCCAACCTTTTCAACAGTCGCCAGTATTTTATTACCGTTTAGAGAGATCGTATCAGAAGGCGCATAGATTATTACTGTATCTCCTTTTACGATAGGCTCTTTAGACTGCATCTTGATGATTTTCGTTTGCAAAGCTGTGCTAAACCATTCTGCTGTTGCTGTAAATTGATGAGTCGCCATTAATGTTTTTCTCCTTATCGCAACAAAAGTAGAGCTATGCCTAAAGCTAATAGGATCAACGATATCTGATAAGTTGTTGTAATAGCTTCGTACTGTTTAGCCCTTCTGACGTGCCGGCAGGTATTTCCGCGACAGTTATTGCAATGCCAACGGCTTGCATAAGGTGTTTCTTCGTTTACTACTGAAGCCCTCTCTACTAAGTATATCCGTTGCACTGTTTTTAACACTGACTTACTGCTGTCGCAACCCCAAAAGTATCTAAGATATTGTTTTATGTTCATTCTATTGCCCATTCTGCTGTTTGATATTGTGGAATATCCTGCACAGTTTTCTCCCTCGCGTAATTCAAAACAAAGTATGCTTGCGACCTGATAAATGGCGGCCATGTTCCGCAAGCATACATTAAGCTGTCAATTAGCTTAATTATTTCTATAGGCTCCTTAATCCGTACATTCTTATTATAAGTAGCTACTACGCCTATTATCGCCTCTCTTTCTGCTTTTATCTCTGCTTTTGTTTTATTTAAAGTAAAAGCGTCTGCAAGCTCCATCGTCTCATACAAAACATTAAACAGTGCAGTTTCATCAAACGGAAGTATACCTCTGCTTGTAATATACTTTACGATGGTGCTTATGTGATTAACTGATCTTCGCATTTCTTTATCCCCTTGTAGTTTTTAACAAAAAAAGCGACGCCGTTCCTTAAAAGACAAGGAACGACGCCGCTTTCTTTCCCGAAGCGACATTGGTCAGTTTTTATAAGTGTTTATATCTTCATAGCTCTCTCCTTTTTGAACTGTATTTAGAGGTTTGTGTGTTTACGCCGTTTTATTTTTCAGCTTGTTTTGAATGTACTCGGGAATATCCTCGAGTATGTCTTTACCTCGGACAATGTACTCTTCTTTAGGAGCGTCCCATTCTATTTCTTCGGGTCCGACCTGACAATACACAAGCACCCGATTTATCGTAAAACACAACTGCACGATCATTAGCTGTCCCACCTTAAGGGAATATTTTCCTCTACGCTGTCCCACCTTAAGGGAATATTTCTTTCTACTTCGTAAGCGAAACCTTCACTTTCTTCGTCGTCTTCGTCGTAAAATATCACGACTTCATAGTACGTTCCGAAGTCGTGTTCAAAACGCTTGACGGCGAAACACGCATGGTTCTCAGCGTAATTAGGAAACGTCCTGTCTAGAAGCGCCTTGAAACGTCTACATTCTGCTTTCATGTCAGAGATATAGTCTTTGTTTGGATCTAATTGTACGCACTCTTCTTCAATTGGGCTTGGCCCCAATTCCAGATAGTTCATTGCCACGGATGTTTTCCTTTCTTAGTTAACCGTCTGTGCAATCCTCTTCAATAGCCCACTGCCAAGGAGCCCCCTGCATGGGAAGCAGCATTGGAATAGCTTCAACGACTGACCACTTATCTTCCGTAGAAGGTTCCCCGTAACACAATGGAGAACGAAAACCCCACGTTGCTTCACGGCCGCCGGCATGTTGACAACAAAGAATTCGAAACTGGGACGCATTAGACACGACGTAGTACGTGGTCTCTCCATACCAACGCGGCGAATATCCAGAGATGTTCCTTGCTGTCGCTAACTCAACGACAAAAAACGTTGCAGCAATCTCGTCGTTAACCCTCTCCCACGGAACATATCCCGCAGAAGATTTAGCGGCGGCGGAGGCTACGGATTGTAACCTCTGCCACGTTGTTGTTGTTTCTGCTCGTGCACTATACGGTGGGCGCTCGGAAAACGCTTGCCGAATTACAGTCGCCAACGGCGGTTCTGCTATCTTCCGTAGTGTTACTTGTATACTCTCCATCTTGTTTTCCTTTCTTAGTTAACCGTCACGGAGTGAATGCGGAAGCCGATTTTTCGAGCGCTTTCCTTAGCTATGGAAACGGCCAAATCCTCACTTTCCACATTTATTCTCATTACGTATGTTCGACCAAATACGTCCACCACTTGTACGATCATTTTGTTTTTCCTTTTTCCTTTTTCCCTACGTACCCTTCTAAGGGTTACGATTTATAGGGAACTAGACAAGCATCGCCAATACTTCATACGGATTGTAGAAACACGTTCCGCCATTAGCGATGTCTCTATCTATGCGGAAACGCATACCGTTTACGACATCCTGTGACAAATAAGAGGCGGCATAGTACGTCGTTTCTACTTCTGAAGGCGACCATTGTGTATACAGTTCACGGTAGGGATCTCCCAGTATTCCACTTATATACCGACCTTTGTTGCATACGTACTGGTTAGTATCGAATATCCGAAACTTCAAAGTCTCAAACAAATGTCCTATTTTACCATCTCCCCCTATAGCGCAAGTTATAGCCGTATTTAGACCGACATACCCAGACACCATCGGAAAAACATCGCGCAGAGCGCGAATTAACTTATACTCAGGGACACTTGCGAAAAAACGATCAAGGACAGGACCAGCATTTATCCGTTCCTTGATTGTGTCTCTGCGTGTCTTCTCCCGAAGCAGAGTGTC
>Ga0209835_1000185_pt1 | contig 43897 bp, 45 predicted proteins | sample LakKivwa52mmetaG_FD_184138 | JGI IMG/M metagenome (GOLD analysis project Ga0209835, IMG submission 184138) | Anoxic lake water microbial communities from Lake Kivu, Rwanda to study Microbial Dark Matter (Phase II) - Lake Kivu water 52m metaG... | ecosystem: Environmental > Aquatic > Freshwater >... | reverse complement strand
TAGGCTTGGATGCGCCCCAGAAGCCGCAACTGCGCCTTCGAGACTGGGGGAGAGACCTTGGCCGTCTTGCCGCCAGACTTCAAAGTCAAGCCTTCCTTTCTTTTGCATACGACGGGCGTACACAAACGGGTTTTCACGTTCCCAGGGGAAGAGCCAGGCGTCCGTGACATCGATGTTCTTGTTCTCATCGATAACAAGGTCGCCTGACAACTTCCGTCTTGCTGCAGCCTCTTCCACGGTGCTGAAGGGGCCATCGATGATGTAAATCCGATCCACCACCGTGACCCCGACAAGGTAGTACTTCACCACTTCACCGGGAGAATCCAGCCGTATTCCCCCGCACGCTCCTCGATCAGGTCCTTGCACTCCTTCAGACCCATGCCCGTGAGTTCCCGGCAGACCTTGACGGCCGCGATCTTCCCGTGCGTCTCGTAGGTCTCCCGGAGCTGGAAGTCGAACGAGCGGACCCCCAGGTATTCAACCAGGGCCTCCCCAACGGGCTTGTGGGGCTTCTCCAGGAGTGCCCAGTTGGCGAAGTCCCTCAGGTCCAGCGTGGCACCGCCCATGATGAGCTTGACCAGCTGGGCAGTCGTGACGGACAGAGTCTTGTCAAACATCGCTACCTACCTCCAAGCAGAAAGAGTTAAGGGGTGGCCAGCCATATCCTACGATGAATGGGCGACATTCATTCTAGTAGGGACCAGCCACCCCAAGGTCTGCGCCAGTGGCCCTTCCACCCAGTGACGGCATACCTCTCGGTATCCGGTGACTGAAGCACCAGGTGGCACTGGCGCATTACTCGCGGAAGAAGGGGTTGCCGTCGGGGAAGTCTTTGCGATGTACCGCCATGACCCACTCCTGGGCCTTCATCTTGGCGGCGAGTGCCCGCTCTTGCTCTCGGGCCTTGATGTCATCACGCTGCTTCTTCAGCAGGTCGATGGTGATGACGCCCAGGAAGCCGACGCCGATCACAGCGCACACCAGCATGATGACGCCGATCACGATGGTCAGGGGAGTGACCAGGCCAGTCACCATGGAGTAGCCAACGAGCCCGATCAGGGCACAGAACAGGAACATGACGAAGAGGATCATTGCTGCCTCCAGGGCTAGAGAACTCGGGGCGGACTTCCGTGTCACACCCCGATCAGGGAGAGTCTGGCCCCACATCCCTGTGAGGCCATGAACTGTTGAGGGCTAGGGGTTCAGCTGCAGCTTGGACAGCAGCACGAGCACCACCTCGACCATGGCCTCGTGGCTCCCGGCGATGTCGACCAGGTTCACGGGCCTCGCGGTCGTGTCCGTGTACTGGGCCTTCTGCACCAGGTCGTTCTCGATCTTCTGCACCAGCTCCGGGAACTGCTCCCGGATGATCCTGGTGGCCTGGAGATCGATGACGGCGTCTCCGGAGCTGATCTGCATGATCGAACCATCTTCCCCGATGGTCGTCCTGATATGACAGACCTTCATGGTTTCTTCTCCTTGGGCTAGGATGTTGGGAGGTGTGGGGGAGAGTCATGGCCAGTTAGGCTCGTCTCCCCCTGAGGACTCTACCACTCGAACTTCGGCGGGTCGGACTGGATGAAGTAGGGCGACTTCTGCCGGACCCGTTCGGCGTGGTCGTTGGCCTTCACGATGACGTTCTCCAGGAGAACGACCATCATGCAGGCGTACAGGTCGTCGGCCATCACCATGTTGATGACCTTCTCGCCGGACTTCCGGAACTCGGTGAGAGTCCCGACGACGACCGTGCCGTACTCGGTCATACCGATGACCGTGTCGCCGATGGACATGCACTTCTCGTTCATTGCTCTACCTCCAGGGCTGAGGACAGGGAACAGGAAACGGTGAATGTGGGGATAGGCCTTTCGCACAGCCGGGGCCGCCTATCATGCAGTTGCAACTACATGATCAGCAGTCGTGTATTTCTACACCGCCCAGGATCTCCCCAGTGCGTCTTTGCGAGGTTGATAGGGCACTATAACCAGTCACTTGAGGAGGAGTCACACCTTGACCTGTTACTGGGTCTTCCCCAGCTGCGATGGACACGATAGGGACAGACTATTACATGTTGTCTACTGTCTCATGACATGTAAACAAACATGTGATAACTGTGTATGAATGGAGAGGGGGGACTAACCCCCCTCCCCATCGGATGCCGTGGGCACCCTTTACGGAACTCGGTCCTACCTGATCAGGGCAGCCTATCCGCTTGCTAGCGTGCTTGCAGCACCTAGCCGCGCTTGGCGACGAGCCACTCGTACTCCGTCTGCTCGGCCTTCGACAGGCCGTTCCACTCGACGTTGTACTTGGCGTTGCGGAGACCCTTACGGGCTTCCCGCGTCACGTGCCACTTGTCCTTCTTCGCCGCCCGATGGACGGCCCGCTCCAGGATGCGGGTGTACTCGTCGGACCTGTAGTAGGCCTCGGCGATTGCCTCAGCCTGCGTGTCCGGAGCGTCCGCGATCTTGCGGCCCAGCTCGACGTACCGCAGCAGGTCGTTGCCCGTCAGACCCTTGGTCTTGGGCTGGGGCTCGAGCTTCTCCTGCTCGGCCTGCAACGCAGCGATCGCCGCCTTGATCTGGTCAAGGGACATGGCCTTGGAGGCCTTGGGAGCGTTCTTCTTGGTCGGCATGGTACAGCCTCCTAAGGCTGCTAGGGTACACGAGGCTACCACACCATGTGGCAACTCCCGAAGATCAACAACCGGAACAGAGAATCCAAAGATTCCCGAAGAATAACAACTAAACTCAAACAGATCATCCACTTAACGTGGATATATATATGTGATCTGTCTCCCCCCAATTGCGGCTACATTTTTGTAGAGTCTCATCAAACCACAAATCCAACACCCTGAAAAAGTTATCCACAAAAATTTCTGGAATATTTTCACAACTGTTGAGTGGAATGCTTGACAGGTTTCGGTGATTCGGTGTACTGTCTCCTATCAGTCTTCCTTCTGGAAGCAAAATCAAGGACGGGCGGGCGGGAATCTCTGAGGCGGAAGCCTTCAAGCGGAAAGGTCACTTGTGGCAGGAGAGAGAGCGGCTTTCAAGGCATTCGTGGCGGCTGAGCTCCTGGCCGTCAAGGAGACCGTAGAGGACTCCAACGCGACGATTGAGGATGGGGTGGGCACGGATGCCACCACGGTCAAGGCGACCGTCACGAGCGAGCTGGGCGATCTCAGCACGAGCATCGAGACTGCCCTGGCTGCGATTCAGGCCAGCGCCATCAACGAGATGGAGCTTGCTCTGATCAGCCAGGAGGGTCCTGGGATCGCTGGCAACAACTTCCGCCGGAACATCATTCTGGTCATTGCTGGCCATCTGAGTGACCTGCAGGGTCAGGCTGTCACGGCGGATGCAGCCATCGACGCCGATGTGGACACTTTGGTTTCAAACCTGGATGGCATGGTCACCACGGCTGATGGGGCCGTCGATACCGCCACCGCCGCCGCCCAGGCCGAGATCGACGACGAAGTCGATATTCATGTCACGGAAACGTAACCCCTTCGGGGACTTCGGAAACTGAACCATGGCTTCAACCTACGCAGCTCTCAAGACGGCGGTCTCTGGGCACCTGGAAGACATCCAGGAAGCATATCAGGCCCAGATTGACCTCGTCGCAGGCAACATCCAGAACATCCAGTTCTCGCAGACGGTCGGCTCCAGGAAGGCCTTCACCCCCTTCTCTGGGAGCTCCGAAGGGCTTCAGGAGACCATCACTACTGCAACGGCAGCCATCATGGCGGCTGTGGAAGCTGCCGATGAGGCCATCTGCGGAGAAGACGGCGAGATCGACGAGCTGGCGACGGCGCACCCGGAGGAGTAATGCGGAATGTCGGGTGGGTCAGTCGTGAAGGCCCCGTCTGCTATCCAATCTACGAACGTGAGGAGGCAGACGGCCTTCGACTGGAGTACTTGACGGACCCCAGGTCGGTACGGGAGCAGGGCCAGTGGATCCTGACCGACGACGGCAAGGTGGTTCAGGTACTCAGGTTCGGCTCACTCGCAACTGGGAAGAGATGGATCCGTACCTGTACGGGCACCTTCCCGATTGATGAGGCCTCGGTCAGGGTCGATACAGAGCCCAGACCGTCAAGGTACTCGATGGGTGGCACCAAGAGGATCGGGAGCCACAAGCGGGAGACGGCTGAGTGGAAGGTCTTCGCTGAGTTCGTGGCAACCGGGATGCCCCTGGCCGAGGCCTACAAGAAGGTCTATCCAGAAGCCAAGTCGGAGCGGTACATCAGGGAGAAGTCCCTGGAGTTGATGGGGAAAGCTGAGGTCAAGAGGATAGTGGCCAAGAAGATCGGAGATGTCCTCGAGGCTGCCGGGGTTACCCCGGAGTACCTCATTTCCCGCTATAAGGAGCTCGCCGACAATGCTGACGCCGACTCGGTGTCTCTCGCCTCGCTGAACTCCCTGGCCAAGATCTCTGGCATCCTGGACTCTGGGAAGAAGGAAGCCCAAGGGGCGCCTCTGTTTCTGGGCCTTCCTCAACAGTTGCTTGAGTCCATAAAGGAATCCGTTACGGTCCCCGTCGTCGCTGAGGTCATCCAGACCGAAGACGACTACGGAGGGGCTGAGGGTGTCGAGAATCAGGCCTAACTGGGCGCTGCAACAGGAAAGCAACTACTGGGGCCTGGTCACTCGTCTCGGCTCCAAGCGTGAGGCTGCCAGGGCTCTGATCAATGCCGTACCCAGTCTTTCTCATCTATGCGAAGACTCGGTCATGCGTGCGTTCAGGGTCCATGGTGGGGAGGAGGGGGGCGAGACTGGTCCTACCCCCGTCGTGGCACCGCCTCCTGCTGCGGCCCCCAGTCTCCCCCCTATCATCTTCGACGGCATCGACGTCCCCTACGAGGACTGTCATGTCTGGTGCGACCTGCATGTCCCCATGCACAACAACAGGCTGGTGGATCTCTCTATCGAGAGGGCCCACTTCCAGGGCATCAGGACGCTCTGTGTGGTCGGGGACCTCATGGACATGGCCTGGGCCTCCCGCTTCCAGAACTGGGCCAAGCACGGGCCCAGGGAGGTCGAGGAGGAGTTCGCTGAGGCCAGGAAGGTCCTCAACAGGGCCAGGCAGCACTTCAACACCATCCTGATCTGCGCTGGCAACCACGACGGGACACGGCTCAAGCAGATGTCCCACGGCGCACTGACCATGGACCACCTCCTGACCCTCGTCCTCGGCGATGACGCCTGGAAGGATGACGGGTCAATCCAAATCACAGACCAACGGTACATGGTCCTCAGGGGCAGCCCGTGGGGTGACTGGAGGCTCACCCATCCCGACAAGGCTCGGGCTGTTCCCCTCTCCCTCGCCCAATCGATCTCCCAGACCAAACACTGCAACGTCCTGACGGCCCACCAGCACTACCTTGGTGTGGCGTTTGACCGCTTCGGGAAGCATATTATCGCTGACGGTGGCTACATGAGCCGCGAAGACCTCATGGAGTACAAGCAGGAATTGGACACGCCTCATTCCTCTTGGGCTCCGGGCTACATCGAACTCATCGGTGGTCTTCCGCAGGTCGTGGCCATTCCGGGGCAGCGGGAGCTGTTCGCCAAGTACGGAGGTCGAAATGCCTAGCGGCTACTACGTCATGTTCGAGGACGGGACCTACCAGACGACGAGAGAAGTGTACGAGTGGGTGATGAGGACCATGCCGTTCCTCAGGGACGTCTGGAACGAAGTCATGGCCAAGAGCAAGGTCAACGCCCTGTACTGGGCAAACCTGGAGGATTGACATGTCGAGAGTGAGCGTCGACTACCGCGAGATCCTGTCCCAGCTCTGGAACTACCTCGAGCTGGATGAAGTCAAGCAGTCCATTGTCCGCCTGAAGGGCATCGACCTCAACCCGTTCGACGAGGACGGGGATGAGTACGTCGGTGTCTTTGCCGAGATGCACCACAACTGGGAGCTCATCTGGGACGTCGCCCTGAAGCTCGTGGCCGCCGTTGAGCGAGTCGTCGTCGGCGGTGCCAGCCTGGACAACCCCGAGAAGCACAAGATCGTGGTCGACCTCCTGGACGACCTCATCAGGGTTCCCTGGTTCCTGGAGCCCTTCGATCATATCGTCATCGACATGATCGTCAAGAGCGCCGTCAAGTTCCTCAAGGCCGTCAACTGGGGCATCGAACTGCCGCCCACGGTTCCGGCCAAGATCGCCTTCAAGGAGATTGGCTGATGCGTATCAAGAAGACGTTCGAGAAGCTGGCCGACAAGGTGACGGAGCTCGTCTACAACAAGACGTTCCTCGCCATCGTCCTTGTGGTCGCCATCCTGGTCACGCTGCTGGTCTGTGCTGGTCGTGCCGACGCCCAGCAGATGCGTGGGCTGATCATTCATGTCCCGGCCCCGAACGGTACTGTCTACGTCGACTTCACGCTCACGAAGTACGGCATCAAGAAGACGCCGAAGTATGTCACGTTCACATGCCTCACCGCCCAGTGTGGACAGGTGAAGATTTCGTGTGACAGCCCTGACGGATGGACTGAGGCTTTTTCCGCCCCGGCTCTTGGGCCGCTGAGCTACTCGTGGGGCCTCTTGAACACTCCGCTGGTCATCAGTGGCAGATGTGGGAAGTTCAAGCTGGAGACGACGGCTATAGCGACGACGACGCAGGAAGTCCACGCCTACGCGGAGTATTGACATGAAGAGACTCATTGCCGCACTGCTCATTGCCATCATGCTGCCGTCTGTAGCGAATGCCGCCAATGACCGCCATAGGTATATCGAGGTCGCCGGCCCTGGCTCGTCCTTCGTTGACTTCAGGATCGCGAACAGGTGGCAGCAGAAGGACCCGGAGTCGGTCTGGGTTCTTTTGACAACTGGAGCCACGAACGGTACTGTCTTGGTTAGCTTCGGTAGTGGTGATGGATGGGACCAGGCCAGTAATACTGCTCCAAACCTTCCATCCATTTTCTTCCCAATTCTGGCTAGCAAACCGATCTTCGGCAAGCCCGGTGGAAGAATGATCCAGCTCTACAACGGCTCCTCCACTCTCGTGGCCGTCAGAGTGATCGCGGGGTACTGAGGTGAAGGCGCTGAAGATCCTCGTTGTGTTGATGCTTGTTGCCTCTGTCGGCATGGCCAGGGATCGGTACTTGGACAGGCTGAATGTAGCAAGGGAAACAGCAATAAGGCACATCGAGGAGCAGATCTACTACGTCGGGCCTCCTCATGCCTCATTCACGCTTGATCCCACTTCGGGAGATGCTCCACTTGAGGTGGACTTCACAAACATCTCTCTCGGTCTCGGTGAATCGGTCTGGGACTTCGGCGACAGCAGCTTCGCCTACACCACGGACGCGACACACATCTACGAAGATCCTGGAGTCTACGATGTCACCCTCACGGTAATGAACGACTACGACACGAGCGTCTACGTCCTTGAGGACGCAGTGACCGTGAACCAATCTTGCACCATGCCGGTAGCGGCCTTCTCGGGCACTCCGCTAACTGGTCGTGCTCCAATGACCGTCACATTCACCAACACATCGACGGGTGACCCGACGCCAACCTACGAGTGGGACTTCGGTGACAGTGGCACCTCAACGTCTACCAGCCCGACCCACGAGTATACCACTGGTGGAATGAAGACGGTCACTCTCACGGCCACGAACACCTGTGGCAGCAATGTCGAGGAGAAGGACGGGTACGTCGAACTGTTTGATCCGTGGGCGCAGATGCAAACGATTGTGATCGGAATGTCCGCTGGCAAAATGATCGCCAAGAACATGACATTCCCAACTAGCGTTTCATTGACAATGCGTTACTGGAACAAGGACACCAACACCCAAATCGGCGCCGAGAGGACTGCCAGTGGAACAAATATTACTGTTTCTGGCGCAACCGTCGCGGACGGTGTCAGTGTCGGCATCCAATACAAGACGTCGGGCGCTGCTGGAGGATGGGAGAATGTGACCTCATGGCATGAGGCGTTCTACGCAACCATGACCAGCGGAGCTGGCGACGCCGGGCCATACGAGACAATTCCTGTTCCTGACTAAGTGGAGGTTCCATGCACCACTGGGTTTTAACGGAGGAGCTTATGCCAACGACGAAGCAACAGAAGGTTTGGTTCATGACGGACGAAGCGCTCCGCGTAGTCCAAATCATTGCGATTGTCATGGCCATCGGCGTCTTCGTTGACCAGACACGATCTAGCAAGCAGATCACTGCGTCTCACAGTCAAGATATCTCGGCCTTGCAGATCAAGCAGGCCGAGCAGGAACAGGTGATGCTGCGAGTAGCCAACCTGTTGACGGCGCTGGAGGCCAAGGTCTCCGCTCATGTCGAGGCCGACGCTGCGGTGTCCGAGACGGTCAGGCGGAACACGGAAATCATCGACCGCTACCTGTTGGACAAGAAGGTGCGGTAAGGGGAGCAATGAACCTCGGTAGTGACGACGAAGTCAGGAAGCTGTGCCTGAGCAGCATCGAGGCATTCGGCAAGATCTGTATGCCGAAGGTCTTCTTCGCTGCTACCCCTGACTTCCATCGTGAGATCTACCGGGACCTCCAGGACCACTCCCTCAAGCGTCTGGGCGTGATCGCCCCTCGAGGCCACTCCAAGAGCACGCTGGTCAGTGTCTTGTTCCCCATGTGGGAGTGCATTCGCAAGCCTCAGGGCGAAGACAAGCTGATCGTCCTGATCTCAGAGTCGCAGGACCAGGCCAAGAACTTCCTGACCATCATCAAGAAGAACCTGGCAATGAACCCCCGTATTCTGCACTACTTTGGGTCATTAGAGGGGCCTAAATGGGCCGAAGAGGAGATCACCACCAGCAACGGTGTCCGCATCGTGGCCAAGGGCACGGGCCAGAGGCTTCGCGGCATCATCTCTGGCGAGGACTCCGTCACCCGCCCGAACCTGATCATTCTGGACGACTTCGAGTCGGAGAACAACAGCAACACGCCCGAGGCCATCGACAAGAACAAGAGCTGGATCGCCAAGGCGGTCGAGCCCTCTCTGGCTGACGACGGACGGCTGGTGGCCATCTGCACGATCATCAACGAGCGGGCCTACATGTCCGACATCCGCAAGGACAAGGCATGGAAGACCCACTTCTACCAGGCTGCCATCGGGGACGACTTCAACACCCCGCTGTGGCCTGAGCGGTTTCCGACTTCGAGGCTCCTGGCCATCAAGGATTCCTACGAAGCCCGTGGGATGGGTGACGCCTTCTGGCAGGAGTACCAGAACTCGCCCATCAACAAGGACACCCAGCTGTTCAAGACCAGCATGCTCAAGTACCATTCCGGGAAACTCGTCATGCTGGACCATGTGCAGCCAGCCCTGAAGTTCGACAGGGCTCCTCGTCCTGGGTTGGCTGGGATGACCGTTCCGGTGAACGTCGGGCTTGGGATCGACCTGGCCATCAGCGAGGACAGGAAGGCCGACTTCACGGTCATCATGCCCGTGGCTATCGATTGGGAGGGGTACCGCTACCAGCTGCCCCACACCAGGATCAAGACTGGGGACATCGACATCATCATCGAGGAGATCATCGCCAAGGCCACTGAGACCAAGGCCATGATGATGAACATCGAGACCGTCCAGTTTCAGCAGGCTGTTGCTAACGCCCTCCGCAAGGTGATGGAGGAACGAAACTTGTATATTGGTATAAGGGAAACGAAGCCAAGGACAAGCAAGGATTCCCGTATCAGGTCCCTGCAGCCGATCTTTGCCAGGGGCGGGATCTTCCTCTCCGAAGGTCAGACAGACCTGGAGTCCGAGTTGCTTCACTACCCCGGAGCCGCGCACGACGACACCCTTGACGCCCTTTACCTGGCAGTGGATGTTTCGTATGCGCCCGAGAACAAGCCCTTCATGGACAAGGCTCCTCGAAGGGAAGCGGAAAGGGAACTCTCCTGGCTGGTCTTGTAAGCCCCCAGAGTCCGGCTCGTCTGAGCTGGCAACTGTTCCTGGAATACCAGGCCCAGCGGGAAGAGTGGGCCAAGAATGCCGCTTTGCATGAGGACTTCTTCTACGGCGTCCAATGGACCAAGAAGGAGATCGACGAGCTGACGAAGCGTGGCATGGCTCCGCTGGTGGTCAACCGCACCATGCCCGTGATCCAGCAGGAAATGTCGATGTTCCTGGCGAAGCGTCCGACGTTCCGGTACTTTCCGGTTGATGACGATGCCGACGTTCGTGTGGCGCAGATCTACAATGACGCAGCCCAGCATGTCTGGCACATCAGCAACGGCGACAGCGAGTACCAACAGACGATGCAGGACTACTTCGTCATGGGCGCTGGCTACATGCAGGCCTACATCGACCCCTACGCCGACGAGAGCCGTGGCGAGGTCATGATCAAGAGCCTGCCGCCGTGGGACGTCTACCCTGATCCCAACAGCCGCAACATCGATCTCTCGGACGCTCGGTACATCATCGTCTCCAGGGTGATCGATAAGGCTGCCCTGAAGTTCATGTACCCGAACCATGCCGAGAAGATCGACGATGCCCCAAGCGAGGCTGCTGGCTCCGCCGACAAGCCGACCACGCTGCCGAACACTGAGATCAGCAGTGCCATCGCCAAGGTCGACTTCCAGAGCGCCATGGAGGGGTCCGACAAGGTTCGTGTCATCGAGCGCTACGAGAAGGTCCGCGTCAGGCGCTACAAGATCTTCGATGCCACCAGGGGCAAGACTTTCAAGACCAGCTACCTGCCTGAGGGGTATGAGGATCAGCTGAAGAACCCTGAGTCGGCCATCCGCTCGACAGAGGTCTGGGACACAATCGTCGAGGTGCATGTTTCAGTCGGGCCTGATCTCATGCTGGAGAAGTACATTCTCCAGATGGATGTTTATCCAATCATCTCGTTCTACCTGCATCACAGGCGGAACCCGTACCCTGTTGGCGACGTAGCCGTCATCATCGGAATGCAGCAAGAGACCAACAAGCGTCGGTCGATCATGCTGCACAACGCCACCTTGAGCGGCAACTTCCGCATGATGGCCCCGAAGGGCTCGATTCCCAACAAACAGGACTTCGAGCTTCGTGGAACGACTCCTGGATATCTGCTGGAGTACCTGGAAGTCAACGGCCAGGTCCCCCAGCCTCTGCTGCCCGCCCCCTTGTCGCCCGCCTGGGTGGCCCTTGAACAAGAGGCCAAGGGCGACATCGAGTACTCCCTCAGCGTGTTCTCGAACATGATGGGGAGTAACCAGGACGCTCCAGAGACCTATCGTGGTCTGCTGGCCCTTGAGGAGCGCGGGCAGCAGAAGATTCAGTACAAGGCGAAGCACGCTCGTCATGGGCTGCGGATGCTTGGCATTGCCGTCATGCAGTTGATCCAGCAGTCATACTCGCCGATGAAGGTTCTGCGTGTTGTTGGCGAGACCAACGAGACCATCAAGCGGTCGCTGGCCAACGACATGGTCATGGACGAGTTCACTGGCCGCGTGAAGAGCTTCAACGACGTCACGGTCGGCAAGTACGACTTGATCGTCGCTGACGGTACCACGATGCCGACCAACCGTATGGCCATGGCCCAGATGATGCAGGACTTCTACCAGCTTGGTCTGGTGGACAAGGAAGAGGTCTGGAAGCGGCTGGATATCCCGGACATCGAAGAGCTTCGTTCTCGCATGAGCGAACAGGCCCAGATGTCCTCGCAGATTGCCCAGCTCCAGGACACGCTTAAGAATCTCGAGGGCCTCAACCAGACGCTTCGTCGTCAGCTGCAGCAGGCCGAGGTTCATCTCGGGGCTCAGGGAGAACTCGAGAAGATCAAGGATGGCAATGTCAGGACGATCATTGCCCAGGGAGCCGCAGACAATCAGATCAAACAGGAGATTGCTGCTGCGAGAGCGTCCGTTGCACTTACCAAGGAGAAGGCCGCTGCCGAAGTGGCTCTGATCAAGGCACGGACGACAGATGAGGCCCGCCTCATGAAAATGAGGGCTGAATTGGAGGCAGACATTGAACGCGAACGAGCCGAGCTGGATGCAAGACGAGCCGTTGCCAGCAGAAACTCCGACTAGCGCCCCTGAGCCCAAGTCAAAGGAGCCTGCGGCGACCGAGGAAGAGCACGAGGAGCGTGGAGCGAGGTTCTACAAGGCCCAGCTCCAGGCCCTTCAGGAAAAGTACAGCTCTGCTGCCCGCTACCAGGGCATCATTGCAAGGCTGGAGCAGGACTCCAGCTTGGTTGATGTGCTCGAGAAGCACATCGCCGGAGAATCGGTCGAAGTGCGCCAGTCGCTCTTCGTCGACGATGACGATGACGAACCAAAAAGACGGTCTCCGAAAGAAACGGCTGAGCCAACTCAGGCCGAACGGGAAGAGGCCGCTCGTCAACGTGGTGAGATGGAAGCAACGCGGAGAATCGAGCTCAAGAACTTCATGAACGTACTCTCCACCCGTGGGGTGCCCGAGTACCTGGCGGACAAATTTGTCGCTTGGACGAACAACCCGTCTGGATTGACGGTTGAGGATCTGTATGCGGCGTTTGAAAGCTACGAGAAGCGCTCGAGTGCCGATGAGAAGCCTGCTCCCAAGCCCGTTCCCAAAGAAAAGGGGCCTTCTGGTCTTCCGATTGCCGCTGTTGGTGGAAGCACCGACCGCCCGGATACCAAGAAGGCTATTGGCATGAGAGACGGCGTGAAGTTTGTCGGTAATCCTAACGACATCTTCTAGCCTGCGAACAGGAGACAAAGTTGGCAAATCCCTATGTTCCTCCCGGCACCTGGGCTGCCGATCGTGGCTATAACGTTGGCGGGGCGACGAACCTCGACAACTTCTATGGCTACGGCAGTGACTTCGTGTCTGACGCCCAATTCGTTCTGGACATGAAGGAGAACATCCATCTGTTCGGTGCGGATGCGACCCCGTTCTTCTCGTGGATGTCCATGGTTCGCAAGAACCCGACGCATGGCATCGATTTCAGCTGGATGGAAGACGAGCTCTTCCTGCAGCGCGACATCAAGGCCACGCTGAAGCGTACCGCGAACACTGGCAACGCCTTCTTCACTCTGCAGATGCTCCAGGGTGGCGACTGGCAGGCGTTCGAGGGCGCTCCCCTTGCTGACGCCATCACCCAGGCTGCCGCCACCACGGTTCCGGCTGCTCCGGTGATCTACATGCAGCTTGAGACCCGCAACACCTCGAATGCTGTTGTTGGTCGCCTGCTGCTGATTCCGACCGCCTACGGCCTGTCCGTCGGCCCGAACAAGCGGACTGTTACCGACGTTGGCGGCACCGCCCGCACGTTGATCAACGAACTGATCATCGCGGACGACACTGCTGGAACGGTCAACAACGGTACGCTGCTCGGCGTCGGCCAGAGTTGCGCCGGGGGCCAGAACAACAACTACCTCCGCGAAATCTTCCCGTACTGGAACACCACCTCGAACAACGGCACGGCCACTACGGCCATGAAGACGATCACGCAGGCCGTCCTTCATGCTCTGTTCACTGCCTCTATCGCGACCATGTCGACCTACGTCTCGGTCGTGACGCCGAACGAGCATCTGAAGGGCTACGCTCAGGGCAGTGGTCTGCCGAACGAGAGCCGCAAGCGGATCCGTTCGTTCAAGAACTACGTCCAGATCTTCAAGACTCCGTACTCGATCAGCAACACCCTGCAGGCCGTGAAGCTGTATGGCGGCGAGGAGCTGGCCAAGCTGCGCTACCGCAAGGCCATCCAGCACAAGGTCGACATCGAGCGTGCCATCCTGTTCCAGGGTGGTGGTACCGAGGGTACGGCCTGGGGCGTCATCGGCACCGAGACCTACGAGAACCCGCTGACGCGGTTCAAGGGTCTTGGCGTCGGCAAGACGACCGCTGCCACGGCTGGCTTCATCGTGACGAAGAATGCGGACATCGACAGTGCGTTCCAGTTCGCCTACGCTTCGGCCACGATGAGCACGCTGAACACCCTGGCTTCGCGCATCTTCGAGGACACGGTGGACACTCCGTCGAGCTCGAAGATCGTGTTCGCCAGCCGGAAGTGGCGTGGGGCCCTGGCCGAGATGGCCTTCAAGCAGGAAGTTGGGTACAGTGGTGGCACTTCTGGCGGATCCTACCGCTGGGGCAACATCGGCCAGAAGGATGGCCGCCTCGGTGTCAAGGTCAGCACGCTGGAGACGCCCTACGGTGACCTGCACTTCGTCGACATGCCGCACTTCCGTGGCATCTACGAGGACTACGCACTGGTCGTCGACTTCAACCATCTCGAAGTCCGTCCCCTGCGGGACACCTTCCTGAAGGCCAACTGCGGTGACGGCACCGTGGACGGTCAGATTGACTACTACCTGACCGAACTCGGCTTCGAGTGCCGCCATGAGTCCGCTCATGCGATCCTGAAGCTGGTCTAGTGACGTCGAAGGGGAGGGGTATATATACCCCTCCCCACCCAAAGGAGGGCCATGTCGGTTCTGTTCTCTGATATCAAGGACGGCGTGGCTGCCAATCTCGATCTGTCTGAGATCGACGACAACAGCACGCCAACACAGGATCAGGTTGCTGGCTGGGTCCTTGAGGCCACCAACATGATGATCCAGCTGCTTCCAGACGAGCAGCTGACCGTCTTTGAGAACTCGTACTACACCGGGCAGTCTGTCGGACCAAGCGTAAACCTTAACTCTGCCATTGTCAGGATTTCCTATGTTCAACGCGGAAGTTTTTCTGCTACTCCCCTGACTGTCGAGCAGCTCGCCAGGCACAGGCGTCTTGGGCTCCTCGTCCACAGCGAGTCGAGGCCAGCCTATACGCTTAGTGGCGGCCCGAACTCGCTCAACATGAACTTCTACCCCGCTACGACGGAAAGCACCACCATCAGGTACATTAGAGCCTGTGATTTTGACCCTGTATTGTGGGTTGGTTCTGCCCACGGGAGGCCGCCAGAGAACTGGCTTGGGCTCCTTGTCGAGTACGCTACCATGAAGGCGAAGTACCAGGACGAAGAGCCGGAACAGTCTGAACAGGCGGCCAAGAGGTGGCAGGAGAAGGTCCAGATCATCTCTGGTCGCGGCACACTGGCAGGTAGGTACTAATGCTCAGCGTTCTCAAGACAGCCGTCTATGAGGGCCTTGGCCAAGAAGCCGCCAAGGTGTCTGACTGGGAGATCCTGAACTCCGTCATTGCCGCACAGCGCCAGATCGCAGCCATCTGCCCCGCCGAAATGGTGGAAGAGATCCTTGAGATGGCGACTCCGACAATGAATAGCTTTGGTTCCGGCAACTCGGTTGTTGGTCTCCTCTCTCAGGGCGGCGCGGCCTGGAACAAGCCTTATGGCTGCCTGCAGATCGTCGGCGTGTATGCCGATACTGGTATCCAGGCTCACGGCTTTGGCCAGGAGCAGGCGAGGCCCACTCCCAGGGTTATCCCTGTCCGTGAAGTCCAGCCGAGAGAGTTCTGGACGAGAATTGGCGACAGTAACACGGCCAATGCCGATCTGATCTACATGTCTGTTGGCAGCCTGTTTTACACGAACTACAACGTGAATGCCTTCAACCCAGTCGGCGGCTACGCTACCGGTACTCCACATAAGATTCTCTATAAGAGGGACATCCAGAGCCCGCCTGACGCTGGAGGGTATGCCGGGAGAGGGTTGCTCCTAAATGCCGACACGACGGATGGCGATCCGATCGTCAGGCTGACGTCAAAGGGCTTTACTGTTGACTACGCCGCCGACTACGCGCAGTATATCGGCGGGGTCTGTGTTCAGGGCGTCGGGGGCTTGAACGGGGACATCGTCTTGGACACCGTTGTGGCCAGGATTCTAGACCTCTATGACGTCGATACAACCACTCCCCCTGCTCCCGCTGTATGGCGCGGTAGAGTCCTGATGTCCAAGCCAGCCGATGGCACAAAGACAAACTCGCCGATCCTGCTGCTTTGGCCAGGGTATACCAGCTACGCCAATGACGTTTCTGCCGGCTACCTGAACGACAGATGGGACACCCCGACTGTGTCCCTTGCCCTGTCGAACCTCTGGCTCAAGCTGGGCGACGGTAATCGCTCTCAACTCTATCGTCAGGACTTCATCCAGACGATGCAGATGCTTGGTGTCACGACCAAGGAGAACACATGAGCATCACGATCAAGAACATGCTCCAGCAGATCCAGCGCATGGCTGGCGACCCCGATGGCAACAAGTCGTCCATCGAGTCGATTCTGCAGATCATGTCGGACGAGATGCGTTACTGCGCCAACGTCTTCCCGGCACAGCTCAGCATTACCGACACGCTGGCCAACAACACCTTGGCCACGCCAGTTAAGATCGCGTACATCAGGCCCCAGTACGTCTACGTCAACAACATCCAGTGCTCGAAGATCTACGCGACTGACATGGCCCACCTGATTGCCACGAACGGGCAATTCGTCTCTGGGTCTTCTTACTTCTGGTCGATGGATGAGAACGTTCTCAAGGTCTGGCCGAGTGCTGGTGATGTCCGCGTGATCGGGTTTCTCAAGCCGCCCGCGTACACAAGAGCGGACTTGGAATGCTGCCCAAGGGTCACTTTTACGACTGGCTACGCTGGCAGCCCTCCCTACGTCCCAGGGCTCACAGGAGCCCCGCTGACGGTCTTTCGGTATCGGTGCGCCCAGAGGGTGGCTGAGGAGATCGGCGACTTCCAGAGGGCTCAGTACTTCCTCCAGCTGGCGGTTCGCAAGGAGGCCGAGGTCAGGTCCAGCTTCAACGACGACACGACTCAGAGTATCGGGAGCATGACTGGAGAGGACCTATAATGGCCGAGAAGCAGCTGTGGCAGATCGGGTGGGAAGGCGGCCAGACTGATGGAGACGTCGGCCCCCAGACCGTTCGTGAGCTTCTGAACGTCGAGTTGGATCGGCCCGGTATCCTGCGGCCCAGAGATGTGCTGGTTCAGCACAAGAACATCCAGACACTTGGCTTGATCGACGTTCAGTACATCCCGGGCCCTCTGGACAGTACCAAGGTTCTTCGTGTTAGCTTGTTCAGGACCAGCATCCAGATTCACGACGAGACGCTCAACACGACAGAGACGCTATCGTTTGCCAGTATTGACTACGACTCAAAGCTGTACTGCCGTGGCAACGACATCTATGTGGTCTCACTGACGTCCGGGCAACTGAACCATATTCACACGGCGTCTTTCATTAAGACTCAGTATAGATTCAGAGCGCCCTTGTATTGTACTGGCAACAGCAACGCCGCCTTGCAGCCAATAATTGGGCACTGGGTTCTGGTTAATCACACTGAAGACGTACCAACGCTGCATCTGGCCATGGTGGGACACACTGTTCCGGCCAGCCCGCCACGGACAGATAACAGGTCCGAGTATCTCGCTGCTGTCGACCACTTCTGCCTCCCGAACAAGAATGCTGTTGTCATGGCCGCGTTCAGGTACTCTTCGCTAACTAGCGACACGAGGGATATTGCCGACTATATTCCATTGGTTGCAGCAAAAGGCATTTACGCCGCAGAGTTTGCCGTCCAATACGAATTTATTGATGGCTCAGTTAGCGCGATGTCAAACTCGGTACAGGTCAGGACTGATTTTGGAAACTTGGCAACCATTAGCCATCTTGGTGTTGGTATAGCGACGACCATTTCCGTGAGTAGAGCTCTTCCCGATTCAGTAGCCGCGATCAACGTTTATCGCAGAACGGCGTATGTGAGCGATGCTGGAACCCCAGAGGCCGTTTACGAGCAGATCTACGTTGCGAATGTTCTGAGCGAAAGGTCAGTGGCCGCCGACTCTCTTCTTTCGCAAGACGTACTGAACAAGCCGTATGAAATGGAAGGGACAGACTACCCACAGGGCATGACACAGGCAGACTGTGGGCAGCCTATGGGTGCTCCAGGTTTGTTCTACTGGAACAAGGCAAGAACTTTTGTTGGGCTTGCGGCTCTGACTACTGGTTGGCTTGGATACACAAGCGGCAGCATGACATTTGTCCCGAGAACGCTCATTGGAATGGGAACGCACACATATTGGCTCGGGTACCTTAACGACCCTGAGCGGTCCCTTGAGTTTGACGAGGACGACCTCTCGGCCTGGTATTACAAACTTACATCTGTTGGAGTGTTCGGCTATCAGTACGACACGGGAGCTGGCTCAGCGACCGTGGCCCTTTGGGATGACCAGGTTCAAATGACTCCAACCATTTCTGGTGGCGGGAAGAGCATGTTCCCGGTTTACTACTCACATATCCCGAACCTTCTGAACGCGGACAAAACAAAGGAGCTATGGTCTGATATTGGTGGTGTTGCTTTCGTTCAGGCGGTAAACCCCAGTGTCAAAGGTAAGCCGCATGGCGTTTTGTCGTGGTTAACATACACAGGGACCGGAACGGCAATGGGCGCAGACAGGAAGCCGCTGTTCCTGTATCTTGACGACTCGACCCCAGGCTTCTCTTTCGAGCAGATCAACGGGGCCAACGAAAACGAATGGAGTGTCGTCAAACCAAAAGTGGCGACTGTTGCTGCTGGCCGCATGGTTTGTCTGAACGTCAACCAGGACGGTGAGAGTCGGCCAGCTAGATTGTGCTACAGTGAGTTCCGCAAGTACCGGGTGTTTAGAAAGTCGAACTATATCGACTACGGCCCGAGAGATGACGGCTATGGTGTTGCTCTCGCCAGCTTCTCCGGGAGGCTTCTGGTGCTCCACAGCACCTCCAGCTACATCCTGGATATCTCTAGTGGCTCGGACATGTCCTGGCGCGAGATCGGGTCCTTCAATGACATCGGGTGTATCAGCAGCAAGGCCGTCGTAGAGACAGCCGTCGGCGTGTTCTTCTGCAGCCCGACTGACATCTACTGGTTCAACGGGGAGCAGCTTCAGAAGATCAGCGAGATCGACGGTCGCACCATCCACAAGACCTACAGGCTCATGGACAAGGCCAAGGTGACCTTGGCCTGGAAGCCCGGCATGCGCCAGCTCTGGGTCTGTAACGGTGCCCAGAATGTCCTGGTCTTCGACTTCGACCGTGGGCAGTGGCACACCCATGACCTGGCCGCCGATTCCATGCAGGGCGAATTGGTGCGGTTCTTCAGTGTCGACGGTATCGACATCTCAACAGTTGTCAACAGGAACCCTGGTGTCTCTGATACCATTAGGATGTATACTGCTTCCTACCCGAGCGTCAACGTCCCGTTCGAGTGGGGGGTCAGCACTGGCCCCATCACCATGGGCGCTGCCGAGATCATCAAGAAGGGCAAGAGCCTCTTCATCGACTACGATGGGTCTGGCTCTGAGAAGCTGCGGATCGGTGTCTGGTACACACAGCTCCCGCCCCAGGTGCAGGACATGTACTTCGACGCCAAGGACGGCCCGAACGTCAAGAGGGTTCGCGTCTCGCTACGCAAGAACTGGCTGAACCTGACGTTCAGGACCATACCCGTGGGAGGTGTGAACTGGTGTGGCGTAATCGAAAGCCTTGGTCTGAGCTACAAACCGAAGCGCCTCAAGTGAGCCGCATCGAGGTCGAGAGGAACCGCAGCGGTTCTACCGACCGCCCCAGGATGTCGAAGGTCGCCCCTGGCAAGAACGAGGGCCGTGACGGCGACGAGAGGTTCGTGGAAATCGGTGGGAAGACCTACAGGTATTCCCGCATCAACGGACGGTGGAAGAGGGTAGAGGTGGGCGATGCCTAGGTACGACATTAGGGGCCGCAGGCTATCGGACGAGTCCAACCATGGTCTCACCGCCGACGAAGAGATTGCCGGGCAGAACAGTGGCCTTGGACTGAACCCAATCAAGGGCGTCACAGCCAGGGGCAACAACTTCAGGAGCCAGACCCTCGCCACCTACGCTGGCAGGGCTGCTGACCTTGCTCCTCAACTTGGCCCGAACACCGTGTCTGATGGTGGCGCTGAGTTCACGCGCAATCTACTCGAGCTCAAGTCGCGCCATGCCGCGTCTTCGTCCAAGCTGCTAGAGGGACAGACCAAGTTTGAAGCCGAACTCGGCGAGCTGCGGAGCCGCGCCGCAGAGGCTGGAATATCCATGCAGCGGGACATCTCCGAGAAGGAGCTGAAGGCGAACGAGAACGACTTCCTCGACACGGTCAAGGAAGGTCTGGTTGTTACCCAGGGCCTTGGCAGGCTCGCCAGGACCATCTCCGGCACCGAGCGCCAGATGGACAGGGAGAAGTACGAAGAGAAGTACAAGTTCTTGGTTGACGACAGAAACGCCAGCTTGATGGAGAGCTACAGGGAGGCAGGTGTCGACTTCACCGAAGAAGACATCCCGCAGCTGACGCAGAAGGAGATCAATACCTTCAAGGATATTGCTGCCAAGCACGCCTCCCCAGACAGGGACCCACAGAAGGGCGTCAGGGGTGTCGCCAACCATTTTGCTGGCTTCTTTGAGAGCGCCATGCCTTCGCTCAAGAAGCTGCGCCGGACCAACGAACAGAACGCCAAGCTACAGGGCCTTGTTATGAAGGGCATTGCGACCAAGGAAGAAGTCGCAAATACCAAAAGGGCCCTTGAAACGTTCTACTCAAAGGCCGACAAACTCTACTCGACGAAGGTCACTTCGAATGAGATGGACAGGCAGCTCGGGGTTCTTCTCGATGCGGCCTTGGATCTGCTCAGGAAGGACGCCTACGCATCAGAAAGCGTCGAGGCTCTTAGAGCCCTGGCTGAGATTGGGGTGGCCAAATGAGCAAGCCGATCCTTAACCCGATCCCTGACCTGCAACCAGTTATCTCCGAACTGACGGGGATGGCCAGAGAAGGACTCGGGCAGCAGTGGCAGACTGAGTTCGTCCGCAATGCTCTGATGTCTTCGTTCAACCCGAACCAGACGTACGAGCAGGCTGGTTCCAGGATGCTTGCTGGAGGCATGGAGTATTCTGGTGCCTATCGGGCGAAACTTCCGGGAATGATCGCTTCCGAGGGCGCTGGCATCATGATGTCCAAAGCTGTAGAAGCCAAGGGCATCAGCGATCAGGCCGCCATGGGGGCCAGCTCGGAACTCCGCGGCGTTAGACTTCAGCAGGCGCAGATGCAGATGCAGCGCGACATCGCCGAAGCCCAGCTGCAGCAGAGCAAGAAGACCACCTGGGACTACTTCGTGGATGTGGCCCAAATCGCCGGGGCCTTCACATAACAGGAGACTGAACCATGGCAAAACCGCTCTTCAACAGGTACGGGGCCGGGGACTTTCTCCAGGCCGTAGATGTCATCGACCAAAGGCAGCAAAGGTCGGAGGAGAACCAACTTCGCCTCATGCAGATGGAAAGCCAGCTGGCAGACCAGAGGGCGGAGCGTGAACTTCTGCCCAGAAGGCTGGAGATCGACTCCAAGAAGCTGGAGTACGAGCACGAGCTTCAGAAGGCCGACATCCGGTTCAAGGGCATCGGCCTGGTTGACCAGATGGCCAACAGCATCTCCATGCGGGCGAACATTGCCAGCGAGATCAAGGCCAGGGAGGAACTGACCCCAGTCCAGGTAGCCGAGTACAAGAGCCAAACCAATGCAAGAAACACGATGCTGCCTCATCAGATCGAAGGGCTGCGGCTTACCAACGAGCTGGCCCAGATCCAACTTGGCTGGGCTCCGCTGATGGCGATGCTCGGAGCCAAGGAGAAGATCATATACTCAAAGCTCATTCCGCTAGAGCGTGGCATTGCCGTCATGGGTGCCTTTGGCCAGCACATGGCCACATTCCAGACCACGGTCAAGGAGCAGCGCGGAGTGGCTAATTCGGCCACCAGTGATCTCGCCAGGGACCTGTACTGGGAGAACGATGTCGGAAACACTAGTGTGAGGTACGAATTCATCGGCGAGCTCTATTCTAATCTTGGTATCGGACCAGCTTCTGGTGATGCCAAGGTGAACGCTGAAGGAGCCCTTGCTGGTGTCTCGGCCTATGTCAACTCGAGACTCCAGGACCAGGCTGGCGAGTCCAGGGAGATCCTGGACGACAACGAGTACAAGGAGATCGTCATCGACGGCAGGCAGGCCATGATCGGAAATCACCTGGTTGAGCTTGCCAGGGGCTTGGCGACGGATCCTAAAGCTCCCGAAACCCCAAAGACCGTCTCAAGAGGGTTCCTGGCTTCTGAGAGGAGCCTTTACACGGCGCTTGATGGCCTTGGAGAATCCCAGGACTTTTCATGGAGACAACTGAAGTCGCTCGTATTTGCCAAGTCTGAAGCTGGGCAGCAGGAGTGGAGCGACAAGGTCGACGCTATTGCGGAAGAACTGGGCATGGGAGCCAATCCTGAAACTCGTGATGCCGTCGTCGAGTCATTCAGGTCCAAGGCTGAAACATACAAGCTATCGGCCCTTGACCTTGTTGGTCTGGCAGATATCGGTGGCGCTGGAGCTACTTCTGTCGTCTGGAACAACAACGGCAACCGTGACAACGCCCAAGCATCTCTCGATGGCTTTGGCGACATCATTGTACAGCAAAACGAAGTCATTCCCAAGAACTGGAGAGAGGCCGCTGTTGCCGTTAAGGCCGTGGGCGAAGCGCGTGGTCAGGCTGCTGCATTTGCCCAACTTGGGATGGACATTTCTGGTCTTGTCCAGACTATTGTCAGTGCCTACAAGGACGACGGGAAAGAGCTGGACGAGGGAGTCTTTGACCCCATGAACTACTTCGGCGACATTGAGGACTACACTGACCCTGACGATGGCATAGAGATCTCTCCAGAGAACAGGGATGGGCTGAGGGCCATTCGCAGGAGCTCCCAATACATAAAGGTCCTGGTCGAGGGGCTGGCTGACACCACGAGGTCAAAATAATGGCCAAGCCCGTTGGTGTCACCCAGGAAAAGGACAAGCAGGTTCACTACAGCGAAGATCGTGTTTCTGTCCCGACTGCAGAAGCAGTTGTCGGCCAGCACGGTAAAAGCCTCCTGGAACACTCTGACGATAAGATGCGACAGCGTGTCGTTGAAGGATACAGAGAGGGGCTCTCGCCAGAAGAGGAAGCAGATGCGCTTCTCATCGAGAAGGTTGCTAAGGCAACCGGCATCCCCGTTGAGAAGTTCTATCAGGCTGCCGAAGGCTTGCGTCTCAAGGGCGTGGATGCTAGTCCTACAGAAATTGCCAACGAGATCAGGGTGCTGCGCGGGACCAAGGCTGAGGTCCAAAACATCTTCACCACCAGATTTGGTGAGGCCATTGCCAGCTCACATGACCAGATCAGTAAGGCCGCCGAAGACAACGGTGTTGTGGCTACCGACCTCGGCGATGGCAGGACGCAGTACGAGAAGAGGCCTCTGGTCCAAAGCACAGGTGAAGACCAGCGTGGTCCCCTGCACAAGACTGGCGACTTCATCGTCGACGCCTTCAAGAACGTCACCTTGCTCGGAAGCTCCGGCGCCAAGTCGGAGATCGACGAAGGCAGGATTGTCGGCAGGGCTGCTGGCATTGGCGACTATGTCCGTCCGCGAGAGGACCAACTTGGGCTCCTGGCTCCGGCCATCATCGACAGCCCTGACGCTCGTCGGCGCGTCAACGAGTACTGGAAGGCCAATGGCTTCCCGGCGCAGGACCTGAACGACAACAGATTCTGGTCCGCCCACTTTGCCGCCAGAGCCATGCAGAACCCCTGGGAGCGCCGCCAGGAGGAATACAAGGACTTCGATATTGGCGACAAGGATTCCCGACTTGGCGTTGGTATCCCAGCTGCTGGTGGTTTGGTCAATAGCACTTTCGTTGGTGCCCCCGGTTGGCTTGCCGCTTGGGGCGTCCAGAGCGGGGTCGTTGATCCTAGCTGGTTTACCGACAAAAATAAGTTCGGGTACGAGCAAAACCGTTACAGCAACATGGCGATGTCGCTTGGTGAGCTTGCTGGCTTCTTCACCAGGGGCGACCAGTGGGTCGCTCAGGCCTTCAAGAGCACTCCTGGACTTCGTGGCTCCGGGCACACTGGAACCAGCCTTCTTGAGAGGGGCATCAAGGCTGCCGGGAAGAAGCTCGAGGGATCAAAGATTCCTGGCGCTGCGACTGCTGGCAAGAATATCGGTGGGTTCTTCGCCAAGGTGGAGGCTGGCGAGAAGAAGATCGCCCTGGCCAGAGAAGCTGCTGCCCGTAAGGGCATCGCTGGTTTGGCTGGTACCACCGCCAAGGCGGCTGCCTCCATCTCTCATGGTGGCATCCAAGTCCGCCTTATGAACTCCTTCGACTACGTTGCTGGCGGTGTTCGCGGTACAAGAGTTGCCAACATGCTCACCCAGAGTGTCATGAACTGGAAGGGCAAGGCTGGCACCAAGGCTGCCGAAACTGGCATGACCATTGTCGACAGGATCGAGGCGCTTGCAGGCAAGGAGGGCGTCGATGCTGTCACCAAGAAGCTGACGCCTGCTGGTCTGCTCAGGGTCGAGCAGATCGTCAGGGACTCCATTGCCCGCTCCACGGCCAGAACCTGGAACGCTGCCCGCAGAAGCCCGCTTGGCAACACAGTCAGTGGCGAGGTCGCAGCCAATGCCCGCAAGTCCGCTGGTGAGGCCTTCGTCGCCGAGGTGGCCTCTGAGCTCAAGAAGTTCATGCCTGACCTCACCGATGACGCCATGGAAACCATCCTGCGTGGCATGTCGGACAACTTCGATGATGCCGTGACTGCCAGCAGGAAGGCCCAGGAGCTCCTGGCGAACCCACTTGCCGGGATGATGCCTGGCAGGCTCGCAACGAAGATCGCTGGCAACAAGGTCAGCAACACTATCGCTCGCATCGGCATGGACGCTACCCTTGAAGGGTTCAGCAACGTCGTCCAGGCCATGAATATGCAGTACAGCAAGATCCTGTTCGACTACACTTTGGCCGCACAGGACCCCGAGTCTGGCCTGAACCCGGAAGAGATCCCGAAGACCTTTTTCGGCTACAACGAGTGGGCCATGAGGACACTCATGCAGAACAGCTTCAGCAAGGAGCGCTTCACCCAGATTGGTGGGGCTGGCGAGCAGTTCTTGATTGGTGCCGCCTTCGGGGCCAAGGGTGGCCTTGGACTTGTTCCCTGGTTCAACAAGCGCCACTTCGCAAGCATGAAGGCTGGCGTGAAGATGGCCCTTGGCCGTACTGGTCGAATGACCGAGATCGAGGAGTTCATCACATTCATGACCCAGGCCTCCGGCAAGGTAGCCGAGAGAGCTGCCAAGGCTCTTGGTGTCGAGGGTGATGAACAGATTCTTGAGGCCCTGAAGTCCGTCCGCTCTTCGATGTCTTCTCATCTTCCCATGGGCGAGAAGTCTGCCCGCAAGCTGATTGATCAGACTCGTGGCCGCCTGGAGAAGCTGACGCCCAAGCAGTTGGCCTGGGTCTCTGCCTTGGCTCGTGAGCACTCCAAGCGGTTCATCAACGGCTGGTCGACTGGAATCTTCTCCAAGTCCAGGCTTGGCGCTGCCATTTCCGATGCCGACCTGGAGCTGCTGCACAGTGGCGATCCGGCCTCTAAGGTCGTTCAGGCCGCCCAGGAGCGCATCATCCAGGCCATGGCGCAGGATACCGAAGTCCTGGTCAATATCATGAAGAATATAGCCAGGGGTGCGCTTGTCGAGGACCTCACGAGGAGCCTCCTGACCTCCGGTGCCATCTTCATGGAGACTGGCGGCATCCACCTCATGCGGAACCTGGCCGAGGATGGCATGACGCCCGATGAGGTTAGCAGTGTCCTGACCCACGGTGCCTTCTCCTGGATGGCTGGTGCCAATCTCAGGTATGCCACGGGCGTTCCGATGAGCCTCAGGGATGGGCTGATTGACAAGGACGGCAAGCCCATGCGGAAGCCGCCTCGGTGGCTTCGTATCCGCCATGATCTGAACGCGATCCAGGCTCAGTTGTACCAGAACGGTGGTGACACCGACAGCTTCATGGCCATCAATGTTCCCGAGCCTGACTCTGACCACCTGCTGACCAGAGTGGCTCTTGGTTCGGTGAACAAGCTCACCAGGGAACTCGGACAGCAGATCGCCCTTTCGGTTGCCAGAGGGGGCACCCAGATTGCCAAGCCCATTGGCGAGGCGAACCTTGAGCTTCTCCCAGGTGGCTTTGAGAACCTCGCGGCCGCAAAGGCATACGAGACCATTCCCTACGAGTTCGAGGGATCTGACAAGCCCAAGACGGGCATGGAGGTCACCTACGACGAGCTTGCCATTGCCGAGAAGGTCTTCGCCTCACTGATCAATTCTGGCGTGAAGATGGGCAGCGAGTTCACCCTCGAGGATGGCACTCGTCCCGATCAGCGCGAAGACTACATGAAGAAGATCCGGGAGATGCCGAACAAGGGCGAGTTCCTTGGCCATGTCCTCCATGGCCTGAAGAAGGTTCTCGCTGATCGCGGGTTGTACAGCCCTGGCGAGAAGCTGAAGATCGAGAAGATCTACCAGGCCGCCAGAATGGAGCTCTATCAGACAACCTCGAAGGCCATTGCTGCCGTCCAGCGTGCTGGTGAGCTAATCGCCAAAGATGGCCAATCCGTGTTGCACATGGGGCTGCCGAATAAGCTCTCGTTTTTCCAGTTCGAGGGCCAGGATGCAGTCAATGTGGCGATTGCCGACATCTTCGACCTGCTTGGCGCTCTGCCGAGCCGCATCAGCGTCCTTGACGACATCCCGAACATTGCCATGCGAGTGGACAGAAGTGGCGATTACCTCCGCAAGGGCAAGATGATGACCGAGGACGGCAAGGGTGTTGAGTTCGTCCAGGAGATCCTCGACGCTCTGCATGCTGACCTTGCCGAGATCGGTATCGACGTCTCCAAGATGCGTTTCGGCGACCAGGGGTCTTCGCTCAAGAACAACCTGCTGGACGCCTTGGGCGCTGTTGGAAGGCATACGGCTGCTGAGTTGTTCCATTTCGGAACGCCCATGGGCATGGCGACCAAGGACCCGTCGAAGGTCCTGCTGGACCGCAGGGCAATCATAGCCGCTGCCAAGGCCTCTGGCCTGTTCTTCACTGGCAAGCTGGGCGGTATTGCTGGCAATGACATCCTCCGTCCAGTTGATGACGCCTTCCTCGACGAGATGATGCAGGGCTCCGAGATCGACCGCATCAAGGCCATCCAGTTCAGGTGGCTCTACGACATGCTGGCGAGCATGGATGGCGTGCATGTCGCCTCTGTTGAGGCTGTCGGGCAAAACGAAGTCATCAACAAGATGTCCGACTACGACGAGCGCAGGCTTGGCGGTACGTTCGACCTCAACAAGCTCTGGAATGGTGACAACTCCCAAATCCCTGGCGAGGGCGCAGACTACAACCCCATCTACGAGCAGTCCCAGGGCTCTCGCAGTGGTGGCCTGTTCGGTGCCCTGATGGATGCTGGTGTCTACGTTGGCACCAGGGCCCAGGCAGCGGCCATCCTCAGGGACATCTACGCCCTGAAGGACATGAACATGTCCGAGTCGCAGGCTCTTGCCAGAGCCGCGATCAAGGTCTACAAGCTGTCTGTGTCCGACGGACGCCTTGGCGAACGGCTGCTGACCGTGGCCGACATCATCCGCTCCGACCTTGACCCAGAGCTGAACGAGCAGTTCGGCAACATCGGCGATCTCGCCAAGATGTCCACAAGAACCCTTGCCGATCTCCTTCGCAGGAGTCTTGGTGACAGATTTTCTGAGGTCGACCTGGCGAACTACAGAACCCTGCCGATCCTCGGCAAGGGGAAGCATCAGTCCAAGCTGAAGCAATTCCTGGTCGATAAGGTCGTCAAGGAGATGGAGGCGGCTGAGGCCGAGGGACGAGATCCTGGCGTCAAGGACACGCTGATCAAGGAAGCCATTGAGGAGTACTATGGCTTTGATCTCGATGCCTACACGGAGATGGGCCAGAGCCTGATCGATGCTGGCTACTACAGGGGCTGGCACACCGATACTGGCAAGGCCGATGGCACCCCCACGGCACTGAAGACCAACCTCTTCAAGGCTGGAGGGATGCCGATCTTGCGTGAGGTGCTTGCTCCTCTGCGTGATGTCGCTCCTGAGCGCAGGCAGAGGTTCGTCGATAGCATGACCAAGCAGATCAAGGGATCCAGGGCATATAAGGACGATGCCGAGGTGGCCAAGAGGGCCGACTGGTTCCTGGGCCAGATCGATTACCTGGTCCGTAGCGGCTCCGCTTCCTCGATGGCCAGGCTTCGTGCCGCCATTCAGGGCATCGGTACCATCAAGTGGGTCACAGAGGACGGCAAGCGTGTACCGAAGCTGGAGCTTCGCAAGGTCACACAGGAGTCCTTGAAGAAGGCGTTCGACAGGCTCGAGAAGCTCGACCTCGGCATGGGAGAAGAGGCCAACCTGTTCAGGGACTGGGTCGGCGACGTCCACAAGAACGTCAACTACCTGAACAACCTGGATCTCTTCTCGCACAAGAGCTCCATCAGCCGTGGTACCTCGATCCTCAAGCTGTTCGACAAGATGCGGGTCGGTACTGTTGGCCGTGCAGCGCTGACTGCTGAGGTCACTGAGGCTCTCCGTGCCGTTCACCGCAAGTACGATGGTACCGGGCAGTACGGCGGTGAAGCCATGCTGAACGACATCATCAAGGCCACTGCTTCGACGTTTATGGACATCGGCAGCAGACAGGGAAGCCCCCTTGTGCAGAGCGCCGTGTTTGATACGCTCGTTGGCATGTCTCGCACGGACCACATTGGTCTGTTCTCCCAGCTGGTGAATCGCAGGGCCTACACTGTCTTGACTCGTACCCATGCCAAGAGGATCGATATCGCCGATGCCGATACTCCCTTTGGTGGTGAGGTTGGGACCGTGGATGGGGTCATTGAGTCGGCAAGTGCCACCCAGGCGACCCCCAAGCCCGTTGGTGTCACCAAGGGCAACTACTCAGGGCGGTACGACTACCGCTCCAGGACCATGGTCGACGAGTTTGGTGACTTGGCTGAGGGCTTCCTTGGCCCAGACAGGGGTAACAGCCTGGAGCTCAACGACCATGACGAGACTACTGGCCGCAGTCTGACGTATGGTTACACCGATGGCACCCTTTCTGCCTTGGCCAGGGACTTCCTGAAATTTGGTCTTTCCAACCCCAGTGGGGATGGTCCAAATGTTCTTGAGATGAACGCTGTTGCGGCCACCTATGAAAAAGGCTGGGCCATGGACGACAGTCGTCCGCTGTGGCTGATGCGGTTCGGTGACTCCAAGATCCTGCTCATCAGGATGGCCCAGACCAAGGCAGAGATGGACGCCTTCCTGGCCCAGACCGATGCTCTCTTTGGTAACCTCGACGGTACCAACCTGGCCGAATTCGCCGCCCAGTACAGGGGCGTGGCTGCTCGAATGAGGCAAGAGGGCCACGCGGACTTCCGTGACGCCATCAGGGCTGGCCATGTTACCGAAGCCGAGGTCGGCAACATCTACACCATGATGATCCGCGCCGTGGCCCATGGCCGGAATCGTCTGGTTGACTCCACTGGTGATACCAAGGTTCTGAAGCGGTACACGCAGATTGCCAGCGACTCCTACAGGCCCATCGACAACGCCGCCTTCAGCATGTCCGTGGCGGAAGCTATCCGCCGCAGATACATGACTGGCAACGAGACTGGCCTCTACAGGGACGCTGACGGGTCCTACAGGATCAAGGCCGCCATCGTCCATGAAGAAGAGTGGGGAAGGATTGGGGCAATTGAGGGCCTCGATGGCAACCTCAATGCACAGCCGTGGATGCTGGACATCCTCACCATGGTCGAGGGTTTCGACCCTGACCAGGCCAGTGAAATGTGGAACCGCAGCACCAGGGGCCTTGACGGAAGCCAGAGTCGGCGCAGGATGCACTTTGGCGCGTTCAAGGGCTTCATCCATGGCGAGATGAACACTCGCCCCGGAGAGAACCTGCTGACCAAGACGCTGATCACCGCCATGCCGGAGCAGAACTCCAGATTGGCTGACAGGCTTGGGGTGGCCATGATCATCCCGATGTCGAGCACCAAGCTGGGCACTCCGAAGGTCGGCAGCATGGTCAGGTTCGTAGGCTCCAACGGTGCCTCCTCCACCGTCACTTTCGCTGAGGCCGCCCACATGCTTCGTCGTGACCCTGGCGGTAACGTCGAATTCATGGCCAACGACCCGAACGTGCTGACGCTCTCGACCAGCGACATCAAGTTCCAGAACATGTTCGACCCTGGCCAGACCCAGTCGATCATGACTGGACAGATGACGCAGGGCTGGTCTGCTGCTGGTATCCAGGCCATGCTTGATGACGCTGACATGTTCCCGGTCAACAGCGTCCTGAGCCTTGCTGCCAAGGTGGCTGGCTACAGGATCGGCGACATGAACCTGGCCCGAGCCCTGTTCGAGATGAAGCTGGATGACGATGGCGGTGGTGGCTTCGACGCCACTCACAAACCCGAAGACCACCTGAACAATACGGCATCGCTGCTTGAGTTTGCCATGGTTGGCAACCCCTATGGGTCTCCCAGCCCGATCTGGAAGGGCGAGGTCGAGAAACGCCTGTTCAAGGTGGTTCAGGACAGGCTCTACAAGGGCTACACCTTCCATGGGGGCACCTCAGCCCTGCGTCCTGACTACAGCTTCTCGCTGAAGTCTGGTCATATGGTCGGCGGTGTCCAGATGGGCCGAACCCTCGTCAACCTCAGACAGGGCTTCATGGGCATCCAGCGTACCAGGTTCGTCGAGTGGGATTACGACCCCGCTACCGGCAGGCACACTTTCAGGGGCATCAGGGACTACACTGCTTTGGATAGTGCGGATCACGCGCACGATACGTTCGAGTACGGGAATGCCGACAACTACGCATCGCAGGCATCCCCGTCTTCTACTGGCGGTCAGAGGGCCGTGGCTCGCGGACAGACCACGATCAACCACATGGGGATCCTGGACAAGTTCAAGAGATCCACCAGGCAGGTCGAACGCGGCCCCAACAGGGCTGCTCAGAATCATCACACGGTAAGCGGATTCCTCGCCAATGTCCTTGAGGACGTCTGGGCTGGTGGTCTCTGGGGCAGTGGCCGCAACATGAACGCCACTGAGGTGGCTCCCATTCTGGAGCTGTTCTCTCCTTATGACCGACAGGGCAACATTGGCACGGGTGACCTGAGGCACATTGATGCCGACAGGCTCGATAAAGCCCTCAAGATTGCCAATGACGGTGTTGTCGAGGTCCTGTCCGGGAAGAGCATCGAGGATATCGAAGGTACCGTCAGGGGGATTGTCGATGGTCTGGTCAAACTGACCAGCACCAGGGGCGGCGAAGACCTTGCCCGCAGGTTCGGCAACGAGCTCCTGCAGGCCTACTACGCGCACTCCAGGAACGCTGGCAGGGCCGCTGGCCGGAACACGAGCAATCGCCGCTGGACGACTCCTCGTGGCTCTAACAAGCAGCTGGAGATGTACAACGAAGACCTCATGGGCTTCTTCACATCCCTGCTCGGGTACCGGATCGCTGGCGACCGCAGCAATCCCAAGAACCCCTACCGTGGGTTCGAGCTCAACCGTCGGTATTCCAGACCCAGTGACCCCGTGAATGATCCCAGGGGTGCCGTGCGTGATGTCGTTGACTTCGACGGCGAAACCCCAGTGGCATGGGGGATCATTGGCACTGCCCAGCGGTCTCCTTCGGCCCGCCTGAACGACACCGTTGCCTTCATGATGCGTGGGTTCCTGGACCCTGAAGAGGGCGGACTCGCTGTCATGAACCATCGTGACGTTGTCGAGCAGATGGAAGGCGACTACGACTTCGACACCTTCAAGTACACCTGGGCCATGCCCCGCACTGCCCTTGGTGAGGCCGTTCGCCTGAAGAACATCATCGGTCCTCTTGGCGACCAGCATGGCAAGACCAAAACCGCCTTCTCTCCGCTGGTGAAGTCGGATCCGTGGGGTGCCGATAACCAGTACCTGAAGTACATCGCCGACCAAGCTACCGCTGCTGCCATGAAGGGACAGTTGATCTCGGCCAGAGGTGCCCTCGAGAAGATGATGGGTGGCGAGTACTCGTTCCGCTACATCGACAACAACGAGGAGTACATCATCAGGCCTGTCGGCGATCTGCAGACCTCTCAGTGGGACTTCATGGACCGCTGGCAGCAGATTTACACTGTCACCCAGGCGGTGCTGGACACCCCTGGCTCTTTCCTGTCCGACTCGAAGGTGACTGTCAGGAATTCTTCCGGCGTGAACGAGGAGATCAGCCTCGACAAGGTGAACGTCCTTGATCTGATCTTCGGCAACATGTACGTCAAGAATGCCATGAGCAAGAACAACGTCAGGAGCGATCAAGACCAGCCGCTGAATGAGTTCGACAGAGGCGTTCTGAACGACGTCATGGGCCTCATTGTCAACGGCTCTGCCCTGATGCGTGACGGTCGTGACGGTAACAAGGTGATTGCAAGGACTCCGTCTGAGCGGATCAGGATGGCCCGTAACTACGTCGACATCCTCGGAAACCCCGACGCCAGGCTGTCTGGCGAGAAGCTGGTCAAGTACCTGATCCACATCAATGGTGGTCAGGAAAGGGGCGACCCTCGGCTTGTCTCGCAGAGCACGGACGGAACCAACAGGGGCTTCAGGTTCGAGTTCAAGAAGAACCGCACCTTCATTGACGCCGTGAACCAGTGGACGGTGGAGATCGGTGATGTTCTGAACAAGAATGCCTCGACCATGGGCGTTGATCCCGACAAGGAAGCGCCCAAAACGGCCCGCAGGGCTGCCGACGATTATGAGCTTCTCAGCATGCTCGAGGCCATCGAGAACGAGTCTTCGCTCAGGCAAGAGCTGTCCAGGCTGCAGGGGATGAGGGCCAAGGCTGGTGGGGCTGGCTCCTACTACGACCGTGAGATCAAGCAGCTCGAAGGCATCCTCACCAGGGCCGTTACCTGGTCGAACGATGGCAAGTTCCCGACCATTGTCCCCGGCAAAAATGGCTTCGGACAGGACGTCCTGCGAAAGCTCCGTGACAGCACGATTGCCGGATACGCCATGAAGACGACGCTGGCCAACATCGAGGACACGTTCGATGGCGACCAGTCCAAGCAGGTGGACAACGCGGTGGCCAGGATGCTTGGCCAGATCTCGGCGGTTTGGGGCAAGGCCATGAGCGGCAAGGGCGGCGATGAAGGCATCAGGCCCGAGTACGCCCAGCAGATTACCAACCTCTTGGTCGAGAATCTGATGAGGCAGATCGACCCTGATGGCAGGCACACTGAAGACATTGCCGCCAGGATCCTGATCCCGGCAGCCAACGCCTACTACTACTTGAACGGGCAGAGGACCACGGCCTACAAGCCTGTGGCCAACTACCTGATCAAGGCTGTTGCCGACTACGATGCCAATGTCGCCAAGAGCATCATGGACGCATACACCATCAACGCCATGGTGTATTCCGAGGCGTTCTCAAGCGGCAACGTCATCGGGTCCCAGGGGATTCTGAAGCAGTTCCAGGCCATGACCGACTTCGATGGTCGTATCGGGGAACAGCGAATGATGGTACGTCACTCGCTGCAGTATCTCCCGATTGATAATCCCGTGTTTGAGGCCGCCAGGCAGAACATGATCCGCCGCTACTCAACAAGAGAGCTCAACGAGTTTGAGGACGATATTGTATCGGTGGCGATTGGCCGTCCTGTCAGGGGAGCCAATTCCCTCCTGACCGAGGCCTTCACCAACGTGTTGAACCTTGAAGACTGGCGTGGCGGAGCGGTCAACATCTGGATTAAAGTTGACCAGGGATCGATGCTCCGTGGCATGGGCCTCGAGTCAATCGCTGATCTCGGTGACAGTGAAGTTACTATTGGCGCTGACCTCCGTGACGGCCTGATTACCGAGCGTGCTGATGTCAGGACGATTGTCGAAGAGCGCAAGAACGTCATTGCCACGAAGGAAGGAACCAAAGTCGAGTACCTTGACGCCAATCAGCGGATTGATGCCACCAAGGAAGCCGTCGGTTCTTTCAGCAGGGCTCTTGGTGCTGTCACCAGGGCCATGACCGACCCTTCTGTGAAGGCCGCCTTGGTCTTCAAGAAGGGTGAGCCCGATGTCTCCATCGAACAGAAGATGATCAACAGCCAGGCACAGCGGAACCGTGAAGCGAAGTCCGAAGAGCAGCAGCGGACTGGTAAGAACTGCGGCACGCCCTAAGGAGTAACCGTGGACCCTTGTGGAAAAAGCAGCAACGGCGTCACCAAGATTGACGACGACATCCTTGAAACTGGCCGACGCCATCAGGCCATCAAGGATAGAATCATCGGCAAGGGTGAAGTGCCCGAGCTTGTCCGCTGGGCGATTGGCATGACCTTCAATGGCAAGCCGCCTTCGGATGCCCAGCTCAACAGCATTATCGACTGGTTCATGGTCAGCGAGGTTTCTCGCAATCCAGGCAACCAGCTGTTCTCAAATGCAGAGTACGCCCGCATCGAAGGACGGCTCAAGGAGCTCGAGTCAACGGCTGAAAAGGCCATGAAAGATGGTCGCAAGATCATCGACCAGGCTCGCGGCATCCAAAACGTCGATGTGTCAAAGCTCCCAGGCATGAAGAAGTTCTGGCATCTGGCCATGCCGGTAACCGGCAGGTTCTGGGTAGCCACGAAGATGTACAACGGACAGCGCCTGTGGGACAATGTCACTCGCCAGCAGTCCAATCATGTGGCCAAGATGAACAGGGCCTCACAGGTCATCGGAGAGCTCAACACCGCCATCAAGGATCTCGGTGGTGACACCTACCGCAACGACATGAGGGAAGCCCGCAGGATCGACAACGAGCTGCAGCGGATCAATGCCCTTCGCCAGGCAAGAGCTGTTGCCAAGAAGGAGAAGAAGGCCGAGTGGGAGGAAGACGGCCAAGACAAGCAGCTGAAGGAGAAAGAAGATGCCCTGTGGGAACAGCGTAGCCTCTTGTACGCGCAGCGTGAAGGGCAGGACGAGCGTACCTCCAACATCGGCGCTGGCCTGAATCGTGACATCGTTCGACTGATTGAGAAAAAGGCCATAAGCGACGACGCCTACAGGGGCGAGCTCGGCACTGTTGCCAAGAAGCACCGTGTCAGCGCCGTCAAGGTCAACTCACTTGTTGAGAAGATTGAGGCGGCCAACAAGGTCTACCGAGATATCGGCCAGGACACGGTCAAAACGATCAGAGATGTCGTGGTTCGTGAGGTCAGGCGTGCTGGTGGAGATGAGCAGGATGTCGCCGATGTGACGAGGATGATCACCGACATGGGTATCGTCCAGGATGGCTACTTCACGCGCAAGGCCGTTGTCGAGATGAACCCAGTGTCCCTGGTCAAGACACTCAAAGACATGGTGGATGATGTCAAGCTGGCCAACAACTCCACTGATGCCCTGAACATCATCAGACAGGCCATCGGCAGCCAGAGCTCCTTCACCAGGAGCCGAGGCCAAGGCGAGATGCCAGAGGACATCCGCAACTTCGACATCACCACTGTGATGCGAACCTACATGCAGAGCATGTTGCACTCGAACCATGTGGCAAAGTTCCATCTGATCGTGTCAGACTACCTGTCCGGCATCCATGAAGTGGCGATGAACAACAACTCGATGGAGCTGGTGGCATACACCAGAGCCATGGAGAAGTATGCACAGCACATCCGCAGCAAGCTGATCGGAACCCAGAGCCATGGTGCTGGACACAACTCGTCTTCCGCCATTCTCGCCTTTGCTACCGGGGCCCTGCTTGGTGGTGTTCGTATTGCTGGTTCCGTTAAGAACGCTGTTGAAGCACAAGCGCAGATCTCTACCAAACTGGGTGGCTACAGATACGCTCAGCTGATGGGTCAGCTGATGACGAACAAAGGGCAGGTCAAGAGCTTCCTGGAGACCCTGAAAAGGGACTACAACATCAAGCTCAGCTCTTCTGTCCTGTTCGATGGTACTGCTGACGATGCCGGAGTTACGGGTGTTGGCATCCTTGGGTTGCTGAAGGACCGACAGCTCGCACGGTTGTATGCGAGTGAAGAGCGGCAGCAAGCAGCGTTGGTTGAAGGGCGATTCTCCAGCAAGGCCAACGAAGCAGTTCAAAAAGGCGCTGAGATCGCATTGTTGCCGTGGACTGCTGTGGAGAACATGCTTCGCAACCAGGCTTTTGATCTGGCCGCCATCCAGGCCCTCAACTACGTCGACAGGGAGATCGCCCCATTGTTCGAGGAGGGTCTCCACATTCCCGAAGCCATCATCAAGCACTACGGCCTCGACAAGGCGAAGCTCAATGGGACAAAGAATGAGCGCGACAGCCAGCTGATCAAGGTCAAGGAGATCGAGGCTCTCGAGAAGGGCCTGACTTTCGTGCGACGTACCCAGATGGAGTACGATGCCCTTGCCCGTCACTCCATTGAGGATGTCAAGCTGGGCGGCTTCCAGCTTGGCAAGCTGTCAACCCTGTTCCGCCAGTACAGCCTTGGCCAGAACACTGAGCTGGCCCTGAATGCCGTCCGCATGTACCACGAGATGAAGGCATCTCCAGATTGGTTTAAGCCTACGCCGGATGAAAAGGCTGCAGGCTTCGTGGTCAATCCCAGGGCCGCCTACATCTCCGTGATGATCGGACTGATGGGCCTGGGTGTCTTCCTGGAACGCGAGAAGGGTATCCTCGGTGGTCGTGCCATGGGGTACTTCCGCAACGATGCCACCGAAGTCGGCAAGTTCATCGCCAAGGCGACCTCAAAGGATCCGAACGACCGCAAGTGGAACAACTACGGTGGTGCCTTCTGGCAGATCTTCACTGGCCCTCCGCTGAGGGAGATGATGTGGGCTGCCAATGTCGCCGCGCTTCAGATGTTCCACGAGCGTGGTGACCTCCCCAGCGACTCCCAGATGGCCGTGCAGTACATCACGGGCATCAACAGGGACCCGAAGATGATCGGCTTTGAGGAGGACGAGGACTACACCGATGTCTCGGACAACCTGAACATGATGGCCAGGCACTTCAGGAACGGGTTCTCAACGTGGAGGGACCTGAACGAGTACGACCTGGCTGGCGATACCAAGACATGGAGCGACAGGACCGAGACATTCGTGAAGCACGCCTTCGGGGCCAGGGAAGCGTACAAAAAGGACGACCCCTCTAGCGAGGACAAAAAGAAGAAAGAGCGTAGAGAGGGTGAAGGAGACCCGCGCAACCCGTAAGTTACTTACCGTGGGTAGCAAGCAGCTCTATGAGATCCTCGTCACTCACCATGACGTCGATGTTCGTATTTATGAACATCGTCACAGATTCTAAGATTTCCTCATGTAGCTTCTCGATGGCCAGGTCCGACCTCCCATACTGGCGGTGGATCTCCTGCAGGCGGCCCTTCTTGAACCGCACCTGAAGCTCCAGGATGGCTCCTACGCCCGGCAAGTCGATTCCGACGGTCACTATGGGTGTGGGTTTCTTCGTTGCCATACGGCCCTTCAGGGAGCTTCCCAGGAAAGCGGACGAGCCCCGGTTCCTATCGAGGCCCGTCCTGAACCAAGCACTCACTTCGTCACCAGGAACAAGTGATCGCCCTCCGTATCGGACTCGAGGTAGCAGTCAGCGCCAACAGCGTTCAGCTGCTTGCGGATGGTCTCGTCGTAACCCACTGGCAAATCAAGAACTACACCACCGCCCATGTACATGGGGACGGTGCGGTACATGGCTGCCTGTTTCGAGGGGTTCTGCTGTCGGTACCAGCGCTTGGCTTCCTCCACGCACATGCAGCCATGGCGCAGCCTCAGCGTAAAGATCTCCTCAAGTACCCTCAGCCCACGGATGATGGCTGGGTCGAGTCTGAGGAATCCACAGCAGGGGCACTGCAACTGGTACCCGTACAGCGTATCCGTAACGAGGAAATTGTTACTTCGTTCTTCGGCATCAGCAGAAGCCTTGGGTCTCCGGTTAGGTACCAAAAGCCACCTTCTTGGTAGTAGGGCTCACGGTCTGAACGGACGTCACCCTCGCAGCACTTGTAGGCCTTCTGATCGGTGGGATGCTTCATGCCGCAGACAGGGCAGGCGTAGTTCCAGTCGTACTCGAGATCGATGTTCCGACAGTGGGTTCTTCCACCCCTGCCGTTCCTGAGATGCCAGTACCTCTTCTGGTACTGCCTCCTGGCCTCAACGGCACAGCCATGATGGTATCTGACTCCACCAGTGAGGCCAGGAACAAACGGCTTGTCACAGAGCTCGCAGATGCGAGAGCTGACCAGCGGTTTGTGCAAGGTCAATTCTCAGTCGAAAGGGGTTGACCATCGAGCCCGACGATGTTGGACTCAGGGACCGCTCCCTCGGGCTTCTCGTACTTCTCGATGATCTCAGCCTGGGCACGACCCCAGAACTGCTCACCCATGGTCACGAAGCCAGCAGCGATCTCATAGGCCTTGTGGATGTGCTTCTCATCCAGGTTCTGCCAGGTGCCACCGCTGGTGATGTAGGCCTCCAGGAACCTCGCAGCCGTGGTGCTGATGTCCCGCATCCGGGCAGCCTCACGCTTCATGTCCTCCATCCAGGGAGGAGGAGGAGGAGGAGAATACTCCTGCATGGGTGTGTCCTTGGGGAAACCCTCGTCCACGCCGCCACCGCCACCAGTGCTCAGGTTCTGCTTCATGTCACTCCTAGCGGACCTCGAAGTCGGGCCCGACGGTTCCTGCCTTCAATTCAGCGGGCAGAGCGCTCCTGACCATGTGACTCAGACCGTAGGCAGACCGAAGTGCCCGCCATACGTTGCGCCTTGTTATGGTATCCCAGCTGTTCGAGTAAAGCAAGTTCGGTCCATCCTCATCATCCTCGTACAGGTCCTCGCCAGTCTGGTGAGAGATCTCGAGAGCCTCTTGGATGCCGCGAAGGATGACCTTTCGATGTGGTTTCCCCAGGTAGAACTGTTCCACAGGACCTCCTAAGGCTCATCACCATGGAGGTCCCGTGAAAGCAGTTCATGGACTGTTGAGCTAGTCCTCATCGGACTTGATGCCCATGTCCATCCGCATGGTCTCGACCAGCTGGATTGCCAGCCACCTTGCATGCCGACCAGCGGTCGGCATTGTGGCAGGACTGGCAATGTCCAGCAGGTGCTCTTCAGCCAGAGAGTACGTCATGCCCTCAACTGGGCTCTGTCCCGTCGCCTCCTGAATCGACACGCGGATGAGAAATTTCTCCATCATCGCCCTACTCCTTCCTGTCAGTACGCCAGTCCTCGTTGCACACCTCGGCCAGCATGGCATCTCTCAGCTCGTCGATGTACTGAGCGAGCTGGTACTTGTGCCTCTGTGCCAGCCAGTTGCTCGGAACAAACTCAACCTGGTGGAAGCTGAATGGTGCGATTGGCTCTATGGCATCAGCGTGTTCGACCACCTCGAGAACCAAGGTCAGCCTGTATGGCACCTTCTCAAGCATCAGGGTCTCCGACAGCGACATCGACATGCTTGACGACCCTCTCATTGACCGAGAATGGAACGATGTGTGCCGAAGCATAGATGACAATGGAGCTGCTCTTGTATCCCTCCTGAATCAGCTTCCTGACGACACTCTCTGCCGCCAGCTTGTTACCACAGAGGACGCAACCATACGACGAGGCAACGCTATGAGGGGGAACGTCCGTGGTCCAGGTGACGATGTAGTTCATCACTTGACCTCAGTGTTCAGGAACGTGGCCATGATCTGGTGCTTCAGCGTACGGAAGTGTTCCTCCATCAGCATGGCGGGATCAACGCAGCTGGTCAGCTCAGTTGCCGATATCATCCTGACGCCACTCAGCTTCACGTTGTTGGTGCGAATGCTCAGCTTGATCTCAACCACGTTGTCGAGCGGTTTATCTTTGGTCTCCATCAAGGATCTCCTCAATGGTTCGGGTGGATGTCTTCCGGTTCTCGGCGAGGATCTTGATCACCTCGTCGAAGTCCCGGCTATCGATCACCAGGAGAAACCCATGGCGTCGAGCTTGCTTCAGCGCCACGACAGGGAGAAGGCCCTCTTTCAGAGCCTTCCCCCGTGTGTCATCGACCAGGGTGTAGACGGTATGCTTCTGACGGTACTTCACCTCAGCATACACACCGCAGTTCAGACAGTCACTGCTTGTGTCATGACCGCTGTTGGCCCCAGACAGGGGAGTACGCCTCCCCTGCCCAGGGTGAAGGAAGTCGGCTACTTCACGTTCCGTCGCCTTCCAGGTACTTGTCGACTTCCGTGACATGAAACGCCTCTCTCTCGAGTTCACTTTTGTCTTTGCCCAGAACCTTGCCAGCGCACAGAACCAGGGTGTTGTAGGCCTCATCAGGAGTAGTGCCTGCACTCTTGGTCAGGTCGGCAACCAGCTCTTCATCTCCTGCAGCAGTGGCCTTGTCGATCTCAATGAGGATGTTCGCGAGACCGCCACAGATGCGGCTGATGTTGATGTAGCCAGTTGTCATGTCGCCGCAGTAACCAATGATCAGCTTCAGCACCCGGATCTTCAGCTGAATATCGGTCACTGTACTTTCCCAGGAGCCGGCAAGTAGCGCATGTGTTCTCCATCGAACAACAGCTCCACCGTCAGGCGTTTGCCGTAACGGCTCTTGTCGACGATGAGCTCCACCTTGTCGGGCGGATACTCGGTATGGTCGAAGGCATGACCATAGAACACGAAGGCAACCGTAGCTGCAATCTGCTCAATGGTACCCGACTCAGCCAGGTCAGACAACCTGGGCCTGGGATCTTCCCGCTTCTCGATGTCACGGTTCAACTGGGACAGACAGAACATCCCTACGTCATAAGTCTTGGCAATGATCTTGTAGTGCTTGAGAAGTCGATTAAGCTCGACCCGACCGTTATCACTAACGTACTGCGAGAGCTGGAGGTAGTCATCGACAACGATGTCCGGGCGATGGCGAGCCACAAGCGTCTCAACCTTCGCCGAATCATAAACGTCATCGAACAGTAGAAGCCGCCCGTCATACGCTTCGCACAGAGCTTTACCCGCACGATGAAGCTCCTTCCTCTGGTCTTCAGTCAACTCGCCGAGCATGATGTCCTTGCTCGTCAGGTTGCTTCTATTGGCAATCAGCTTGTGGATCAGCCGACTTGCGTCCATCTCCTTGGAGATAATCATCACCTTGTAGCCTTGGTCAAGAATGTTCAGGACGAACTGACAGGCCAAGCTGGTCTTGCCATGCCCAGGCCTGCCAGCCAGTACGCAGATCTCCTTGCGGTAGATGCCGCCGATGTTCTTGTCGAGTCGCTTGATGCCGTAGGGGATCAGGGCATTGGCCCCCTTCTCGACATCCTGGATCGCCACGTTGACCTGAGAGACCAGATCGACGATGGGTGAAGGTTGGAGTCCCTTCAGGTTCCGCATGATCTCCAGGGCCTCGTCAATGGCCCCTGGTGAGCCGATGGAGGACATCAGCTTCATCAGGGTAGTCCGGGCACTGGCTTCGATCTCGTGCTTGATGAGGGCATCGTGGAGTTCCATGACCTCAGGAGCAGAGACATCCGATCCGATAGAGTCACTGACCAGGGTGTAGACCAGGTTCTCATCCACACCATGGTTCTTCGCAGCCCTGACAAGTCGTTCGATCACCAGCTCAGGACTCATCACCGACTTCTTGGCCCACATATCATACAGCTCCTCAACGACCATACGGTCGAAGGGATTCCTGATGTGGTAGGCCTTCAGCCAGTGACGGTTACTGGCACCCTGGTTCTTGATCAGCCCTTGGATGTACCTTGTCAGCAGCCTGTCGTAGTTCAAGAAGCTCTCCATGCTTTTGTCGTTCACGCCTGGCCTTGTTCACATCCATGGCGTGACTGATGACGTCCCAGTTAGCCGCATCCAGGACGGCGATCTCGCAGAGCGTGACCTCATCGCGGCTTATTCCCAGTAGGTCACACAACGATGGATTGATTCCATCACCGAGACGGACATACTCCCAGTAGTTCAGCGCACTGATGAACTCCTTGAAGAGGGCCATGCTGCCCCCAACAATGGAGACAGCATAGACCGCGTTCACAGCTGCTCCATGTTGATGACCTTGCGTTTGTTCAGGATTCGCAGGACATCCACAACCAGCCAGGAAGGGATGACCTTCTCTTGCGAGTAGATGAATCCGTAGAGCGCTTCAGTCATCTCGTGGTTCTTGGTGTAGGCATCCTTCAGCACTCGGTTCTGTTCAGTCAGCTTGCTGATTGTTTCTATTAGGCGGGTAGTTTCGTTCCCGCCAGCCTTGGTCGGTTTGCTCAAATGGTATCAGCTCCCCTTCTACGTCGTCCCAACCGATCTCAGTCTCACAGACGTTGCACCAAAGGGTGTCCAGCGGAGAATCTCCACCAGCGGTTGCAACCATGTAAGACTCTTCTCCGTTTGCGTCAGTGGATCTGGACCAGCTGTTCAACTGGTACCAGGTAGTCCCAATGATGTCGAGCTCGCCACAGTGACGGCACTTATAGCGGATGAGGCTCACAGGGGCTTTCACTTGAGTGCCACCAGTTTAATGTAGTGAATCTTCATCTAGCCTCTCCTTTTGTAGCCAACGCCAGAACGTGGCCCTATCTACCCCCATGGCCTCACAGGCCGCTACCTTGGTCTTGTGCTTCGCTACAGCCTGTCTCAGGGCTATCATCTTCAGCTCGTCAATGTTCACAGTCGGCAGTCCGGTAGCGGCCATGATCTGTCCGTCTTCCTTGGCACCGGACATCAACCACTGTAGCACCTCAACTAGGGTGAGGTAGTCATCGTCACTGATTGTGTACCCATCATCGTCATCACCACCGTGGGCTGCAGTGGCAATGACTTTGATGAGTCGCTCCGATGCGAACAGCGAGTTCACGGGCCAGCACCAGGAAGAGCATTACTGCCGTTCCCATTATCAGACCAGCCGATCAACGACCAGGGGCCAACCGCACCACTCGCAGCCACCCCACGCACCTTGAGCCTGTAGGGCCCCGCGGCCTGCGGTAGATAGTGGATAAGGGTGGTGTCGCCTGTGGCCCCGATCATTTCGAAGGCATAGTAGGCGACAGGTGCGCCCACAGTGGGTGCTGACCAGTGCCACTTCGGCAACTGTGACGGATGGACGGTGTAGCCGAGGTTGTAGAGGTAGGCGGCGACCATCGGCAGGGTGATGTCGTTTGCGACCATGACCTTGGCAACCATGGCAGCGGTGGCTGAACTATCCGGCAATTCCTGACGAATGGTGGTCGAAGTGTTCGGCAATTCCGAACGGTTGGCAGGCATGGTTGCGACGCACCCCGCCACGGCGAGGCAGGCGAGCAGGATGATGGCGCTACGCATGGTTCACCTCGGCGCACGCGGCGCGAATCTGGCCCATCACTTCCGGAGCGCAAATGATCTTGTTCCCCATCTGGTAGCACAGCGGCGTCTTCTCGAACACCCAGTTGCGCCGGTCCTTGCACCACTTCTTGCGGATGCGCTTCTTCTTGGATCGCGGGAAGCGGACCTGCTCGTTTATGGTCTTGTAGCAGTTCACGTCAACAATGACCTCCATGCCGAACAGACCGAACGGGATGGCGCTACGCATCGGGGGCTTCCTTCGGCGGCAGCGGCAATGGCTGCCAGTGGGTGTCCGTTTCCGCAGGATACCCAATGACCACTTGCCTGTTCATGTTAACCAATAGCACGCGGACATCGGCAAGCGCCGTCTCCATCGTCCTCCACCCGCCGTCGGCGCAGGCGGCAATCGCATCCGCCACCGCCTTGCGGATCGAGTAGAACTCATCGTCGGACAGGCCCATCACGCAGAGTTGAACCTCGGCGTCGATTGCTTTCAGGCGCTCACGCATCTCCATTGCCTTCTCCTTCCATGTCGATCCATCGGTACTTCCCCCAAGTGCCATTCAAGTACACGCGGTCTTCCCATGTGGCGTATTCAAGCCACCGCCAGCTCCAATTACCAGCGCACGCTGGAAGCCACAGGAACCCGCTCTTGATGCGCTTGCTGCCCGATCTCGGCGGCTCAATGCCCCAACGCATTGCCTTCTCCTTCCAGCGCCTCGCGGGCGCGGCGCTCCACCATTGCTGCACTCAGCGTACCGTAGCCGCTCTCCAGGGCCATTACTCCGTACTGCTGTAGCT
>Ga0209835_1000184_pt1 | contig 43907 bp, 36 predicted proteins | sample LakKivwa52mmetaG_FD_184138 | JGI IMG/M metagenome (GOLD analysis project Ga0209835, IMG submission 184138) | Anoxic lake water microbial communities from Lake Kivu, Rwanda to study Microbial Dark Matter (Phase II) - Lake Kivu water 52m metaG... | ecosystem: Environmental > Aquatic > Freshwater >... | reverse complement strand
AGATGACAGGGCATACAGTTCGCATCCGCTCTATCAAACATGAAAACAATATGATCAAAACCCTACGGGACATTCAATATACTATTGATTACTCCAATCCTGTCCCCATTCCCTCCGAGGTCTCCGCTGCTTTTGTTGAATCATATAAAGTCTTGGCAGACAATTATGATACGTCTTATTTAAGAAACCTTCCCTATGCCAGACCCAAGATGCTGATTATCAGCCACAACACCTTGAACAACTATATCACGGATTTTGTGAAGTGGAAACGCTCCAAAGGATTCACTGTATATGTGGAGAACCGTCAAAACATAGGCACCACAGTCAATCAGATCAAGGACTTTGTCGCCAATCACTACAACCAATACCAATGTGATTATCTGCTCCTTTTGGGAGACGTAAACGGCACTTTCGCTATTCCCACCAATATGCATCCTTCTCCGGACACCGGCGAAAACAATGCCGACGATAATCACTATACCATGATTACCGGTAATGATTACTTACCCGAAATGATTTCCGGCAGATTCTCATTCTCAGATTTGAACGAGTTTCTCACCATTACCAACAAGTCCATCAACTACGAAAGAGCTCCCTTCATGAGCGATACAACATGGATGAGAAAGGGACTTTTTGTGGCTGGAAACTGGGCAGAGGGAAACCTTAGACCATCAACACCGGTACAGATGTCCCGCTCTGTGCGTGAACGGATGCTCGAATATGGATATGCGGCAATAGATACTGTATTTTATCCACCCACCTATCCGGGCACTTCAGCAATCCAATCATCCATAAGCCAAGGAGCACAAATTCTCATGTATCGTGGCTGGGGCGATGCCAACGGTTGGCATTATCCTTACTTCCACATTCCTGATCTTGCCAATACTTACAATGGACCTAAGCTGCCAATAGTCTATTCCATCGTATGTAATACGGGAGACTTTGCCAATTCTGTAAACCCAAATTTTGGTGAGAAGTGGATGAGGATGGGTACTCCATCTGCTCCAGCAGGTTGTGTAGCCTTTGTAGGTCCATCCGATTTGCATACCAAGACCAGATTCAACAATTCCATCTCTACCGGTATGATGCGCTATATCCACGATTTCCATGGGCGGATTTTTGGAGCTTCTGTGCTCTTGGGCAAGGTGGAGCTTTACAAAAACTTCCCAACCTTCCAACAGCCCGGCTCGCATGCAGAATTTTACTATAGAGTTTACAACCCGCTTTCGGACCCATCCATGAATATGTGGATTCTTATTCCAAATACCATATCCCAAAATGTCATCCAAGGTGGAACCAGCTATGCCCCTTCTGCCTCGCATATTCGCATCAATGCCAATAACCTCAATGGAGCCATCGTCACTGGTACCAAAAACAATGCCGATTACTCTTTTACCACTGTTCAAAATGGTTATGCCATCTTACCCATAAACCCAGAACAAAGTGGAGACTTAATTCTGACAATCAGTAGGGAAAACTTTGTACCCCTAGTAGTAACAATGACTCCAACTCAGACAGCTGGCGTTGGCATAATGGGCAATTCACTTACCGATACCAGAGTAAGTGCTAATCAAAGCTACAATATGACGCTCAGCCTCAAAAACTATGCCAGTAGCACAGCAAGCAACCTTGCACTAAACCTCCAGTGCACCGAAGCAGAACTAGTTAGCATCTCAAATCCCAATCAAAACATCAACAGCCTGGCAGCAGGTGCATCAACAGACATCACTTTCAGTATCACACCCTCTGCCACCGTCCTGCCCCGTAAGGTACTTACCTTCAAGCTGATGATCGGTACCGTGGAACACTTTTTCCAGATCACCGCTGGTGGCGCAGAATTTTTGATCCTGAGCCATAGTGGCAATCTGCCTTTGGGTCAAAATAATCCCATCTCCTTCCAAATCAAAAACATCGGCAATACCAATCTCAGCAATGCTCAAATACATATCTATTCGCTTACCAATGCGGCAATAGTATCTACGCCCACTGTCAATATTGGCAGTTTTGAAGCAGGTGAAACCAAGACCGTGAATACCCACATAAACATACAAGCCGATACATACAATGGCAGAAACATCCCGCTCAAATTTACCATAAGCGACAATCAGAACTATTCGATCAAGACTTTTTATTCCGTGGTTGCTGGAAACCCCACTACTACAGACCCTACAGGCCCTTGTGAATATGGCTACTTTGCCTATGATAGCTTTGATACAGCCCATCCCCAACACCCCACCTATCAATGGATTCCGATTGATCCCAGCGAAGGCGGACAAGGAGAAGTTTACCTCGTAGTGGATGATGGCTCCCGTACTGTAAATCTGCCCTTCACCTTCCGGTTTTATGGACAAGACTACAATCAGATCACCATTTGTTCAAATGGCTGGCTGTCCTTTGGGCAGACATGGATGTTTGATTTCTTCAATCACTATATCCCTGCTGCTCTTGGTCCCAAGGCAATGATTGCTGGCTATTGGGATGACCTCAAAGGAATGAAAACCGGCACTACTCCAGAAGGTGTAGGTATCTTCAACGATATGCGGATCAGCTATTGGCACGACGCTGCCAACAATCGCTATATCGTTGAATGGAACGATGCTTACAACCAATTTACCATAGAAGCGATGGAAAACGCCTCTTTGGAAAAGTTCCAGATCATCCTCTACCCACAACAAGGAAGAGATGGCGATATTGTAATCCAATACCATACTGTTGATAACCCAGGGATAACGACAAACTACTGCACAGTTGGTATCGAAGACCACACCCAAATGAAAGGTCTCACTTATACCTATTCAAATGTATATCCGCCTACAGCTACAACTCTTCAAGCGGGATTAGCAGTAAAATTTACCACCATGGCTCCTGATGCATATGTAAGTGATTCAGACCTTATCAGTTCCATTCCCTTTGCGCTTAGCCAAAACTATCCCAATCCCTTCAATCCCACAACCACTATTTCCTTCAACCTCAAAAACAGCGGTAACGCCTCTTTGAGAGTTTTCAATATGAAAGGACAGGTGGTTCGTACTCTGCAAAATGGTAGCCTCGGTGCAGGTCATCACCATATCGTATGGGATGGAAAGGACGATAGTGGAAGAAACAGCAGCTCCGGATTGTATTTCTACCAGCTCAAAGCCAATGGCTATTCTGATACAAGAAAAATGCTACTCATGAAATAACCCTCACAAACTGATGATAAATGGGGTGAACTTCGGTTTGCCCCATTTTTTTGTTATTCTCACTTTCAATCTACATCACACTCCTTGACGGAGATATCCTGCATTGCTAATAGATAACAGGTATGAGATGGATCATTTAAACCAGAGTGATACCAGAGATCTCAAATTCATGATGGGTAGCTGATTGCGGGAAGAGAAGAGTGGAAAAAGGCAGTTAGAAAGTTTTTTTGTGCGTTTACAGAGCTACCCTTGTACCGTAGCATTCCGATGCTACGCAACATCAGCAGGAGTCATTTGCGCCAATGCAAAGCGATTATAGACACCCCTATTGTCTGGCGCAAAGGACTCATGCGGAAAGGGTAAGCTACACTTCATGCAGAAAGAGCAAACTACTCTACATTGTCGCATGAGTCCTGTAGCCATTTTGGTTAGCTGAAAAGATGTTAAGTTTACGGAGGGCTACATGTCTCCTGCTTAGTTTTCGTTTACGGAGCTTCGGAAAGCTCCGCTACTCTGGGTGTTTTGGAGTTCAAGTCGCAAACTTTTTGGCTGTCGGTCTCTTACTTGGCAGAGCCGACTTGGTGGGCTATTTTCTTTTTTTTACATCCTGCGCTGTTGTGGCAAGAAAAGCAGTCCAATCCGCACTAAAAAAAATAGTACTGGACAATAATTCCATACTCATATCGCCTTGCATCAGAGGTGAATTATGAAATACAAAGTAATTTTAGTCAAGATCGATCACCGTAGTACAGAAGCTGTCAAGGTACAGAATGTACTCACCGAGTTTGGTTGCAACATCAAGGTAAGATTGGGTTTACACGAAGTATCCAAGGAGTTTTGTGCAAACGATGGTTTGATAATTTTGGAAGTCGATGGAAAAACAGATGAGCTTGATGCGATGATCGTTCAGCTCAATGCCGTTGAATATGTGGAGGCTCGTCTAATCGAGATGTAGCTCTTTCCAACGGTACTTTCCCACTGTTCCTCTGATCCCAAAATAGACAAATTTGATGGGATACCAGACTAACGCTAGGGGATAGAAAAGTATCATTTTAAAAAGCTTTAGGCGCAATAGGATTACGCTCATCATGGCTAGTTCTGTTGCGCTTTTGTATATCCAGAGGCTGTGGATAAAAGGGTCATTGATGAATGGCAGCGTAAAGTAGGAGGCGATGAAGTAGCCAAAAACAAAGAGCGCAGTAAGCATTAGCCACAATGGATAGTATTTTAGTTTTGATGCTTTACGAACATTGGATTCATATCTTTGTGCTCTACCGTGCTTTTCGATGGAGATCATCATCGCTGGTGCAGAGAAATTGAAAACGGCATTTCTTATAAAAGGAAACATCTTCATGAGCAGCAAGTCATCGTCTCCAGAGCGGATATGCCCAATCCCATCAAAACCCTTTGCTCTTTCAAAGAGGCTCTTACGATAGCTAAAGTTTGAAGCTGAAGCAGTAAATGGTTTGCCCCAATACAGTCCTGCCGCTGCCAGAGCATAGTAGATACAGCGTTCAAAGTTCTTTATGCTAAAGATCGTAGCATTCGGGTCTTCCTTGATCATTGTATAACCCAATTGGCAATCGCATTCATCATCATACAAGTCAGAAACTGATCGTAGCCATTGGGGATGGGGCAGACAATCGGCATCGGTAAATACCAAGATATCATGCCGTGCAGCGGCGATCCCCAATGCCAGTGCTGCTTTTTTGCCCACGTATGCACTTTCCAAAGTATCATTTTCCAATACAATCAGATTTTCCAAACGCTTTTCGGATGCAAGGATGCTACTGCTCTTATCTGTGGAGTGATCATTGACAATGATGATTTCAAACTCTTCATGAGGATAATCCATTTTGACCAAAGAATCGAGTAGATAAGGGAGGTTTTCCTCTTCATTGCGAGCTGCAATGATCAGAGATATAGCTTGCAATCTCTTGCCTGATTTGTTTTTACTCAGCAAGGTCCCAAGGCAAACCCAGAGCATAAATATCCCGTAGAGGATCGTAGCAATGCCAAAAATAATGAACATGGCTTATCTGAGGGGGCTGATGCTCATGTTCAGGGTTTCAGCAAGTTCTTTGATCTGGGGAAACTCCTCCAAAATCTCGTTGATGTTTCTCTGCGGTTTGTGGGTCTGGGGGATGCTTTCTGGTTCTTCGAGAGCGATCACAACGCTTTTGGCAAAGATTTCCTTGATGGTTTTTGTGATGCTCGGCTCAAACTTTTTGAGCATCCCATGGCTGGTTTGAGAATCTGCTTTTAGCTTGATGTTGTTATTTTCTATTGATAATAGAGTAGCATTGGCAAAAGCCAATCCCGCCATACTGCTTTCCTTGCGTAAACGCGTGGATATCCTCTGCCAATTTGCCTTGAGACTATGCTCGTCGAGGTTTTGCACAATTGGTTCTGGTACTGGTATTTCCTTTGCTGGTGAAGGGTTTGGTGCAGGAGTTTGCTGTTTTAGTGTTTTATCAGAAAGCACAGTGGCGCTTGAGAATTGTCCTTTGCCCAGTTTGGCTATCAGCTCTTCTAGGTCATCCATTTCATCCATCTTGCTCAGCTTGATCATCGCCACTTCCAAGATCAGGAAAGGGTTGCTGCTACTGCGCATTTCATTTCGGGTCTGGATGAGCATGCTCATAATATACATTAAACTATTGATCTTGAGTTTGGGAGCTAACTCTTGATACATGCTTAGCTCATCAGGATTGATTTCGGGCGTAATCGCCCCAATCTTGGTAAGTAAAACGATGCGGCAAAATTCCATAAAATTGTTAATGAACTCCACCAAGTCAATGCCCTCTTCTATAATTGCATGCAATTGGGAGATAATACCGGAGCTATCTTTGGCAATAACCTTGTCCAAAAGAGCTTGATAGGTTTGGCTGGGTAAGACACCAAAAATACTCCGAACCTTAGAGATTGAGACTTCACCAGAACAATAGGATAACACCTGATCCAGCAATGACAAAGCATCACGCATACCTCCATCAGCTTTTCTGGCAATGAGATACAATGATTCGCTATCAATAGTTATCTTTTCCCAAGTGGTGATTTCTTGCAATCTCTTGACAATGGCTTCCATAGGAATACGCTTGAAATCAAAGCGCTGACATCTGGAGATAATGGTGGGGATTACCTTATGTGCTTCTGTGGTGGCAAAGATGAAGATGACATTTTCAGGAGGCTCTTCCAAAGTTTTTAGTAGTGCATTGAATGCACTTTTAGACAGCATGTGAACTTCGTCTATAATATAGATTTTATATTTTGATTGGCTGGGAGCATAGAGCAATTCGCGTTGCAATTCACGAATATCATCCACACCGGTATTGGAAGCACCGTCAATTTCAATTACATCCGATGCGGTACCGGAGGTTATCTCTTTACAATTTGAGCAAACATTGCAGGGATTGATCGTGGGACCCTGCTCACAATTTAGGCTCTTTGCCAATATCCTCGCCAGTGAGGTCTTCCCCACTCCACGAGGACCGGAAAACAAATAGGCATGGGCTATCCTATTTGATTCCAATGCATTCTTGATGATCGTGGTCACATGATCTTGTGCGTACAACTCCAAGAAATTTTGGGGTCTGTACTTTCTAGCTAAAACGACATAACTCATCCTACCTCCACAGAACACCTATTTTTGAACCTATGCTTTCTTGCAAGCTTTTTCTACTGGCAAATGCGCATTTGAATTCTCAGAGCTCGGATAGGATCATTTTTGGTGTGGAAAGCTGGTATATCCAAAAACTGTATCTTTTGCTTGACAAAATAAAGCGCTTCTATTATGCTAAGCACAGTGGATGAGGGGTTGACATACCCATCTGCAAAGGAGCTAACCATGAAGTATTTTAGAAAGCTGGTAGGAGAAAAGTGCTACCTTTCGCCCATCTCACTTGATGACACGGAAAAATATACTGAGTGGGTGAATGACGTTGAGATTGGACAGTTTGTTCTGTTTTCGCATGGCGTGTATGATATTGATAAAGAGCGAGAGGTACTCAAAGAACTCATGAAAAGCGGAACCATCTTTGCCATCATCGAACCACAGACCAATAAGGTAATAGGTAATTGCGGTTTACATGATATCAACGAAATACACCGTCGCGCCACCTTTGGGATTTTTATCGGAGACAAGACTTACTGGAGCAGAGGTTTTGGAGCTGAAGCAACCAGCTTGGCTTTGGACTTTGGCTTTAATGTCCTCAATCTCAACAACATCACTCTCGAGGTAGTAGCATACAATCATCGAGCCATCAAGTGTTATGAAAAAGTTGGCTTCAGATACGTAGGAACGCGAAGAAACTATGTGTACATCGCCGGTCAGCATCACGATGTAATGATCTATGACATCTTAGCTAGCGAGTTCACCAGCCCTTATGTCAAGAAGGTTTTTGCCAAAAGCATTTCCGATGAAGCAGGAGCAAATAGGATCAGCATAGTTTAATGTTTCGTCAGATCATCGGTCAAGACCATGCCATTGGTCTTTTACAAAAGGCGATAGAAAACGATCGTATTGCCCAAGCATATCTCTTTCATGGTGGAGATGGTGTGGGCAAGTTTGTTTCTGCGCTATATTTTGGAATGGCTGTAAATTGCTATTCCGCAGGAGAGTTTCGTCCATGTGGCGTTTGTGTATCTTGCCGCAAGTTCCTTAGCTTTGAACACAAGGATTTTATCTACATCTTTCCGACTCCCAATATGAAGATTGGTTTGAGCGGAGAATTCAAAGAGGGTGCCTCTGCTAAGGAGTATGAAGCGTATATGCACAACAAAATCAATACGCCTTGGAAAGACTATTACTTCAGCTCTGCTACCGAGATCCGCAAAGAAAGCATTATGATGCTCCAACACCGCATGGAACTAAGTATCCATGAGGCAAACTACCGCATCTGCATTGTCGAAGGCGCAGAGCATATGAACAATTCAACAACCAATGCCTTTCTCAAAACTCTCGAAGAACCACCCCAAAGAACGATCATTATTCTCATCACCGAAAAGGTTTCTGCGCTGCTGCCAACTGTCGTTTCTCGTTGCCAAAGCGTATACTTCAAACCCCTCAGCCGTCCTCAAGTAATGCAAATCCTATCTGAGAAATTTGATTTTGATAGTCATAATGCCAAGATTGCCGCAATGCTTGCTGGAGGTAACCTGAAGACAGCAATTCGTATTGCAGAGGAGAGCAACTCTCAAGCCCGGCAAATCGCCTTCAGAATTTTGGAACTTGCCATCTCCAAACAAGAGCTGGTCTTTTATAACGAATTTGTCAAGGTAAGAGAAGGCTTTCCTGTGGCTCTCATACATGAAGTGTTTAACTATATTGCCGTAGTGATTTCTGATCTTCTGATGGCAAGAGAAAACGCGGAATATGTGATCAATATTGACTTTGTGCAAAGCTTGCAAGAGAATCTGAAGCACAATCCAGAATTGGAACGTTGCGTACACGAAACATTGATACTGATTGAAGATTACAAGCGTAAACTCGATGGGCACGTGAATAGTACTTTAGTACTGATAAACCTCTTCCAGCATATCCTAAAGAGTTTCTCATAAAAAAGCTAAGATAATGTCCCAAAGAAAATTAGCAAAGAACATCAGCATCATGTCCATCGCGGTACTATTGAGCAGGATTTTGGGCTTGATCCGAGATCAAGTAATGGCATTTTTCTTTGGAGCTAGCTACCTAAATGATGCCTTTAACGTTGCATACAACATTCCCAATCTGCTTCGACGCCTCTTTGGAGAAGGTGCCCTGTCTGCTGCTTTTGTTCCAATTTACAACGAACAAGGCATCAAGCACGGACAAAAAGCACAGCTCAGCTTTGCTCTTAATATGCTATCGCTCTTGACATTTGCCCTGAGTGTATTGACTATGCTTGGCATTGCCTTTGCCCCTCTCATCGTCAAAGCTCTCTATCCAGGCTTGGCACCTGAGACCTCACTAATAGCCATTAAACTCTCCCGGATAGTATTCCCTTATCTCTTTTTCATCGGGCTATCTTCAACCATGATAGCCATCCTCAATTCTCATGACCTCTTTTTTATGACAGGCTTATCATCTGCTTTACTAAACATCGGAATGATTGCAAGCATGGTCTTACCATACCTGACCTGGGGTTATCGGGGAGAGAATCTCATCATTTGGTCTGCTTGGGGAGTCTTTGTTGGTGGCGTACTTCAGACAGTGGTAAACCTACCGTATTTAAGGAGGCTGGGATACCGATTCCGTTTTAATCTTGGTATAAAAAGCGCAGAGATTAAAGCAATGTGGAGTAGATTTTTACCTTCAATGATCGGTATTGGTATCAGAGAGATAAATTTGGTGGCAGATACTTTGATGGCTTCATTTTTACCAATTGGCAGTATTACTGCCTTGGGTTTTGGGAATCGTCTCATGCAGCTTCCACTGGGGGTTTTTGCGATTTCCGCTGGAACTGCCATTCTACCTATCTATTCCAGAAACATCGCCGAAAAAAAGTACGCGGATATATCTCAAAATCTGCATTTCACTTCGGTGTCCCTGAGCTGTGTAATCCTACCTGTGACACTGATTATCTCTGTCTTGGGAAGGGACTTTGTGCATATTTTGTTTGAGCACGGGAGTTTTGATTCAAAGGCAGCCTTGATGACAACGCAGGCACTGGTACTGTATTCCTTGGGACTGATCTTTTATAGTCTAAATCAGACCATCACTCCTCTGTTTTATGCCAATAAGGATACCAAGACCCCTGTAAAAATCGCAGCTTATATGGTATCTGTCAATATCATCTTGAACCTTGTGTTGATGCAGTTTCTCCAACATCGTGGCTTGGCATTGTCCACGTCTATAACGGCTGTGGTAAACTACCTGATCTTGATCAAACTACTCTCTCATAAGATTCCGGAGATTAGTTTTGGAGATACCTTTATCAACATTGGAAAAGCAGCTTTGATATGCTTTGTTTTATATCTACCATTCAGTTACGTAAATAGTCTCTTTTCTTTTAGTACAAAATTGGCAATCATCGGAAAGGATATTCTGCTCAGCATCGCTGTGTTTATCATATTCTTTTTCTTTGCCAGCCTCTTGCGCATCCCCTATCTTGACAAGGTCAGATCTCAATTATGGTCAAGATTAGTCCACAGATAGAAAGTAAGATAGCTTTCCTGCCAGAACTTCCTGGGGTTTATCTCTGGAAAGATAAGGATGAACGGGTAATTTATGTAGGCAAAGCTTTGAATCTCTCAAACAGGATCAAGTCCTATCTGGTTTCAGCAACCAAAGACCCCAAAACAGAGCAATTGGTCAAGAACATAAATGATCTGGACTATATCATTACCAATTCCGAAAATGAAGCATATCTATTGGAAAGCGACCTGATCAAGCTCCATAAACCTAAGTATAACGTTATGCTTAAGGACGATAAGCGCTACCCCTTTGTAAAGATTACGCTAAATGAGGACTTTCCCCGTATCCTTATCAGTAGAGATTTGGTCAAAGATGGGGCAAAGTACTATGGACCCTATACAGATGTCCGAAATCTTCGAAGGATACTCCGAACCTTTGAATGGATATTTCCCATCCGAAATTGTAGCCGTACAATCACAATCGGTAGGATTCGCTACAAAACCGCTTGCATCAATTTTCAGCTCAAGAAATGCACTGCCCCATGCATAGGAATGATCAGCAAAGACGACTATGCAAAAGTGGTGAATGGCTTTACCCAAGTATTGGCAGGCAGGCATCAAGAGACCATTGACAGTTTTCGAGAAGAGATGAACAAAGCTGCTGAACAGCTTAAGTTTGAAGAGGCAGCAGCCTACCGGGACAAGGTCATCGCCGTAGAAAACATCCAAAAGCGTCAAGCAGTATTTTATCCCGATGAAAGAGACATCGACATCATTGGCTTTTACAAAGAAGATAATGTAGCCATTGCCATCGTACTCACGATGAAGAGCGGTAAGATTGTAAACCAAGAAAATTACCCCCTTTCCAATCTGGATAACACCACTGCTGAAGAAGCTCTCTCTGCCTTTATCAAGCTTCATTACAGCCCCAAGGAAGAGCTCCCTGATGAAATCCTCATTCCCATGCAACCCCAAGATTATGAGGAACTAAACACATGGCTCAAGAATAAACTCCATTACCCTCAAAAAGGGGACAAAAGCAAGCTGATTGCCATGGCAAAGCGCAATGCCTTTCATCTCATTGAAGAGCAAAAGCTCTCGCATCTCCGTAAATCCACACGAACTATCATTCCAATACAAGAGCTCAAGGAACAGCTTAAACTTGCTTCTCTACCGCGTAAGATTGTATGTATGGATATTTCAACAATACAAGGCACGGATACTGTATCTTCTGCTGTGTTTTATGAGAACGGCAAGCCAAAGAAGAAGTTTTACCGCCATTACATCATCCGCAGTGTGAATGGACAAAACGACTTTGCAGCCATGCAAGAAACTCTGGAACGCTTTTTGAAGGAACTGATTGACCACACAGAGATGATCCCAGATTTGATTGTCATCGATGGTGGAAAGGGACAGCTCTCCTCAGCAAGAGAGATACTTAGCGCCAGTAATTTTTCCAAGATTGCCCTGATCTCTTTAGCAAAACGCATAGAAGAAATCTATCTGCCCCAGACCGAGATGCCGATCATTCTACCCCGCTCGTCTTCAGCCTTACGTTTACTGGTAACTATTCGAGATGAAGCCCATCGGTTTGCCATAAACTTTCATCGGTCTCGACGTAGTAAACGTACTTTGATCAGTGAGTTGGAAGCAATTACTGGGATAGGTGAATTGACCAAGTTTTTGCTACTAAAAGAGTTTGGCTCTGTAGAGGCAATCAAGAGCAAGAGCATAGAAGAGCTTGCACAAGTAAAAAACATCGGCGAAAAAACCGCTCAGGCTATCTATGCTTACTTCGCAAAAGAAGTGGAAAACCCTGTACCGTAAGTCTTTTGGACTGCAATCAACACGACCACATATACTATCTTGCCGTGATGCTGAACTTGACTGAAAAGGTGTTTTCGCTACCGAGCATGAAAATCGATGCTGAAGTCCAATTCACACAGGGTTTTAGGCTCAGTTTAAACTGCGTTTGCGAATTGAACTCCAAATCGCTGTCATGTAAAGTCCATACCACAATAGCTTACATGTCAATGAGATAGTACCGTTTGTGGCATGATCTCCAGATCACTATGTACCGTATACTTTACTATGCTTTTAGGGCGTTGATTTTGTTTTGAATTACGTTTTTGGATACTGCTCCAATGGAGGTATCTGCTACTACACCGCCTTTGAAAAATATCAACGTGGGAATGCTCATCACACCATACTTTCCAGCTAATTCAGGATAATCATCTACGTTTAGCTTTGCCACAGCTACATCGGGATTGTCATTGGCAATTTCCTCAACCACGGGAGCTATCATCCGGCAGGGACCACACCAAGGTGCCCAAAAGTCAACCAACACTAAATCCTTTGACAGCGTTGACTCAAAATTCTCATTGTTTAATTCCAGCGGCATTTTTCCACCTCACATGTTTTCTTACAAGCAATATAATAAAGCTAATGTGATGGTTTGGCAAACCCTATTGAGAGTTCAGTTTTGCATCAACTCCATGAATTTGTCATTGGCTCCCTTGAGGGCTTCCTGAGGCGTTTGCTCGTTGCGCATTGCCTTTTCCAAAAACCCCTTGAGTTCGTCTCTGGCATTGAACCAAGCAGAGTGTTGAGGCTCGTAAACTGCATTATCAAGCTGAGCATATATCCCAGAGAATTGGGGAAACTCCTTGAGAAAATCTTTGACGGTTTCCGTCTGCATGGCGGACTTGCGGACCGGCATATAGTTTGTCTTTGCAGACCATTTGGCAGTTTGGGCTGTATCTGTGAACCACTTGATGAATTCCCATGCGGCTTTTTCCTTGCGCTTGTCTCCACTCTTGAAGATAACGATATTCGCTCCACTTACAGCGCTTTTATTAGTTTTGTAGGTGGGCAAGGGAGCATAGCCGATATTAAAGTTAATGGGCTGTTGCCGCATAAATGTAATGGAAACACTACTACCCTCATACATGGAAACAATACCTGCCAAAAAGTCATTCTGTCCTTCAAACTCACGTACCAAATAGGCACTCCTGTCTTTCAAAAGAATGTCCGTAAGGTAGCTTAGTGCCTCAATTCCTTCCCTGCTGTCCAAAAGTGGTTTTCCATCTTCGCCAATAATAGTCCCGCCTGCTTGATGCAAGAGGTTGATAAATTGCCACTGATTGATGTTTAGATTGGTACCAAAGGTTGCCCTCCCACTGCTGTGATTGGGATTGGTCAAAGCTTTGCTATAGTTTCGAAACTCCTCCCAAGTCTTGGGGAAATAGTGTGGATCGAGTCCAGCTCTAAAAAAAGCATCTTTATTGTAAAAATAGGCTCTTACACTCTTGTTGAAGGGATAGGACATGATCTTGCCATCGTAGGTATTGGAAGCCAAAAAGACAGGATAAAAGTCTGCCATATTCTTTGCATAGAGGCTATCAGCGGTAATGAAATCACTTAAGTTTACCAAAACATCTGCCTCGATATACTTCGCTGTCCAAGACTCAAAAACCTGGGCAATATCAGGCTGTTTCTTTGCCTGAATCGAAGCCATAAGCTTCTGAGAAAGAGCAGTATAGCTGCTGATGGAATTGGGTACGATCTCAATATCTTTATGTGTTTTGTTAAACTCCGTTATCATCTCGTTGAGAACATCACCGAGCGGACCACTCAGTCCATGCCAGAAGGTTACTTCCACTTTGTCATTGTTGATGACATTCTTGCAGCTATTTAAAGCAAAGGCAAGCACAAGCAAAACTAATATGAGTTTTCGCATAACACCTAAACCTCATTCTTTGATTATACCATGCTTTGGTGTCCGCTCAAATCGTCAATGAATTTTCTCTTGTCTTAGTTAAACTTGCTTTTGTGAGCTGAGTGGGATACTATGTTTACAAAGGAGTCGATTATGAAGTTATCGGATTTTACTGCTCTGAGTCGCAGTGTACACCAACCCGCAAAAGTAGCATTGGCTGTCACCCAAAAACCTGACGGAGGATACAACCTCATTACTTTGGAATGGTTTATGCGAACCTCCATTAGCCCCGTCATGTTTGCCATTTCTATTGGGCACAGTAGGTATAGCAAAACATGCTTAGAAAGCACCCGCTATTTTAATCTGGCTTTTCCCACTATCGAACAACAAGAACTCGTAAAACTCTGTGGCTCTAGCTCAGGAGCCGATATAGACAAATTTGCGATCGGAAGAGTTGAGTGCTTTCCTGGCAGGTTGCACAAAATACCGATCTTACGTGAGGCAATGGCAAATCTGGAGTGTGAGATAGTTACTCAAGTAAAAAGTGGAGACCACACCATTTACGTGGGCGAAGTGCACTATACTTGGATTGCGGATAAGACGCAGTAAAATAGTACTTTAGGATATCCCAAGACATCACTAGCTCAGTGAAACTCAGAACTGCTACTGATATCAGCAATAATAGTCAAAGCTTAGATAACAGGTATCTCTATGGAAAAACACACTAGTTATCTATCTATCATTGCCAAGCAAAAAGTCCGAGCTCGGTCAGGGACGATATTAGCTTGACCTAGCCTCCTATAAGCAATGAAACCACTTTCCATGATCAAAGCAAATCGAGTATACCAGAGCAGTTACCATTTGCATAACAATGCTTTATGCCTTCTCTGGTGATAATCACGCCTTCTACCAAAATCTTTTCATTGACTTATCAAGCCAATTCAAAAACGTGGCATGCAAGTGGATAATTATAACAACAAGGAGCTATAGAATGGCTAAGAATCATCGTGGAAAAGGAATAAAAAACTTACCCAATCACGGAAGAGGAACCTGTCCTGTTTGTGGCAGAACCGGAGTCAAAGTGACCCATGAAGCCAAAGCTGGAGACAAGACCGTTAATGTCTGCAAGGTTTGCAAAGCTTGTGCCAGCAACAAGCTTGCTGCCTAAGACCTGTGCATAGATTAAGCTTGGGGATCACCATTTGAGAGGTGTTCCCCTTTTTTCATTATGAAAGCACTCACAGATATTGGACAGCACTTTTTAACTGACGCTTCAATTGCCGCTCAGATGGTTGAAGATGCCAGACCCATTTCGGGAGAGCACGTTTGGGAAATTGGACCGGGGACAGGTATTCTGACTCGAGAATTGATCAAATCGGGCATGAAAGTAACCGCCTTTGAGATTGACCGAAGGATGCAACCGCTTCTCCAGAAAGAATTTGGAGACCAGCTTGAGCTTATCATGAGGGATGTCTTACGCATCAAGTGGCAAGATGAACTCTCCAAGTTTCACAAAATCAAGATCATTGCCAATATCCCCTACCAGATCACTTCTCCACTCTTGTATCGGATTGAAGAATTTTCAGACTACTTAGAGCTTGCCGTGCTTATGATACAAAAAGAAGTGGCACAGAGACTTGCAGCAATTCCAGGGACAAAGGAATATGGGGTATTGACTCTGCGCATGCGCTTAAAGTATGATATCGAAATTCTCCGCTTGGTGGGAAAGGAACTCTTTGACCCACCCCCCAAGGTAGAATCTGCCATCATCCGCATCACTCATCGTCAAAATCCTCCTTTCATCAAGGATTATACCCTTTTTAACAAACTCGTAAATCAAGCCTTCATCCACAGGCGCAAAACCTTGAGAAACAATCTAAAAAGCCTGTTTGGTGAAGACAAAACTGAAGCACTGCATCTTAGTAGCGGGATAGATTTTCACCGCCGTGGAGAAACTCTCAGTGAAACGGAGTTTATTACTCTGTGCGATTGTGCTGCTAATTTGCAGTAAGCTACCTGCCCAAAACGATCAAGCAATTGAATTCTACTATTACAATAGCGATCTTGTTCGCTTAAATGAACAAACCCTCCAATATCAAATGACTCCCTATGAGGGTTATCTGTTTAGTATATCCGGTTCAAACTCCATTGAATCCAGATATAGCTTCTCCCGTGAAAGTAGAAAAAGCAGGTTTGACCTAACTCTTGCCAAAGACCAGTGGTTCTTTACTCACCTTATCCAATCTGGCATTATCTCTCTCTATGACGATAGTAGTTTTGATGACGGAGCAGGAACATATACCAATAAGATTGGCTTTGGAGCCTATGGACTCACTTTTCATCCACTGGATAGCCTGAACATCTATGCCAAGTCATACCTTTACAGCAAAAACGAAAAAGCCCGTTATGACAGTTTGGATGGAATACAATCTCGTGGGTACTCTTACCTCTATGGAGCAAGTTATTCATTGCCAATGACCAGTTTCTCACTAAATTTGGGGATTGATCACGAAACAAAAGATTTGGATAGAGATAGATATTGGCAAAATGCTTTGCTAATGAATCTCCTAAGTTATGGAAGCTTGGGCTCAATGCAGGTCAATCTGGGTTATCGAAGACGGAAGGATGATTTGTTTAGAATCAATTTTGTCTCTGCTGGCAGCGGATTTTATGAAAGATATGATAGGATGAGCAACGAACAAATCAATGCGCATATAGATCTGTTTTTAAACCCACGAGACAATTTGCAAATTAGTATTAGTGACTACTTCAACCAACAAAAGAACCGCCGCGACATCGATGTTATAAATGACAATGCAGACTTTTCCAATCGTGCCAGCATTACTACAAATGCTGATGTAGTAAAATCTGTGCATTACGAAAACCAAATCAAGTATGACTATACAATCAAGGATTATAGCTATACCCAAAACTCCAGCTACAATCATAATTATAGCCTTGGCAACCGGATTATTTGGCAGTATGCTCAAAGTGACAGCATCATGCTTGGTTATTATATTGAAATGAAAAGAAGTATGTATCCTGATGAGACTATCCGAAGAGACAAGGACAACCGCAAAGAAATTGGCAGAATTGGCTGGACAAAGTATTATCACCAAAGAATCAAGCTTAGCACTTGGCTCTTGCATTCCATTGAAAACGAGATCAGTATCAACAGCGCAAACTCCTCAAACAACAAAGAGATCAGGGTCTATAGTCTCACACCGGATATGTCTATAGTTTTGGGAGATAAACTTTTATTTAGACAAAGCTATAGTATTAGGGCAGATTATACTGGATATATGTATGCCTTGGAACAATATCGAGACAATCTCTATCGTCAAGTTTCCTTTCGCTATTCAATCCTTTATGATGATTATCCTCTTATAGCGCGAAGCAATGACCCCCTGTGGTTAAACCTTCCCTATCGCAACCCCACAGGAAGAGCCCTATCTACTGAATTAGCATTTTCCCAAGAGTTAAACCAGTTTGGGTACAAGGTGGGAGATTACTATGAAGTAGGAATCACCAATCGCAAGAATAGCCTAAGCTGGAATCTAAAATATGACATTGATGATGTTTATATCTTTATCCAGCCAAGATATAGCTGGGGTACTTGGACAGAGTATTCGGGAATCATTGGCATCTCTGGGGAGCTTAATTCTGGATCTGTATTTGAGATAACGCTTAATCCAATCGGAGATCAGCTAAAACAGCTTGATTGGAGATTTTCCTTCAATCTCAATTTGGTTTTTTGATTTGTAATGCCATTCGAGTGGCATTAAGTTCCATTCAAAGCAGATTATGCTTTTATTGGTTTTTTTGGTTGACGAAAACTCCCCTCTATGTTTGTAGTGCTGAAATTCGCTAATTTTACGAGAAAAAGAGGCACACAAAATGTCAAAACGGTTTCAAGGAGAAATCAGAAAGCAGTTGGATGCTATTTTAGCAGCCGGTACATATAAGACGGAACGTGTATTGGGTTCTGCCCAGAGTTCTGAGATAGTTCTTTCCGATGGGAATAAGGTAATCAATTTTTGTGCAAACAATTACTTGGGTTTGGCAAATCATCCAGAGGTGATCAAAGCCTCCAAGAATGCTTTGGATGAATGGGGTTTTGGGCTTGCCTCTGTGCGTTTTATCTGTGGTACGCAGAGCATCCACAAGGAACTCGAAGCAAAGGTCTCAAAGTTTTTGAATATGGAAGACACCATTCTCTACTCCTCCTGTTTTGATGCCAATGGTGGTATCTTTGAACCGCTCTTGGGTGACGACTCTGCAATTATCTCCGATGCCCTAAATCATGCTTCCATCATTGATGGCGTGAGACTTTGTAAAGCCCAAAGATTCCGTTATAAACATTCAGACATGAATGAGCTCGAGGACGTCTTAAAACAAGCCCAAGCCTGTAGATTTAGGCTGATCATCACTGATGGAGTTTTCTCCATGGACGGTGATATCGCACGGCTACCTGAAATATGTGACTTGGCAGAAAAGTATGATGCCATCGTAATGGTCGATGATTCCCATGCCACTGGCTACATTGGCGAAACAGGACGTGGCACTATCGAACATTGTAACGTGCAGGGCAGAGTTGATATCATTTCCACAACCTTTGGTAAAGCCCTGGGTGGTTCTTCGGGTGGATGTATCTCTGCATCCAAGAATATCATAGACCTCCTGCGTCAACGCTCTCGCCCCTACCTATTTTCCAACACCATTGCGCCTCCCATTGTAGCGGCAGTGATCAAAGTCCTGGATATGTTGATGGAATCTACAAATCTTCGTAATCACGTAATGACCAATGCCAATTATTTCCGGAAGGGAATGTTAGAAGCTGGATTTGATATCATCCCCAGCGAAACCGCAATCGTCCCTGTGATGATTTACCACGAACCCTTGGCGATTCAAATGGCAGATAAGCTACTCAGTGAAGGTGTTTATGTGATAGGCTTTACCTTCCCAGTTGTGCCTCTGGGATCGGCAAGAATCCGCGTTCAGCTTTCTGCTGCACATTCCTTGTATCACCTAGACAAAGCCATTAGTTCATTTGTCAAAATTGGGAAGCAGCTCCAGCTGATTAAATAGATGCAAAAGACAGGATTGCTTTACTTGGTCCCCACACCTATAGGGAACTTGGGAGATATAACCCTCCGTGCCCTAGAAGTGTTAAAAGCTGTGTCTTTAATTGCAGCCGAAGATACCCGCAGGACAGGACTATTGTTAAAGCACTACAACATAAAAAATAAGCTGATTAGCTATCATAAGTTTAACGAATCTCAACGCACCCAAAAACTTCTAGAGATGGTGCAAAATGGGTTTGATATCGCCATTGTGAGTGATGCTGGTTCACCAGGGATATCAGACCCTGCAATGATCATCGTAAAAAAAGCCACAGCCCAAAACATACAAGTAATTGCCCTACCCGGCGCTACTGCCTTTGTTCCTGCCATTACTGCGTCTGGATTGGATTGTGAACGCTTTAGTTTCTGGGGCTTTATTCCTCCCAAAGGCAGTGCCCAGAAAAGTGTCTTAACACAAATGGCAAGTGCATCTTCTACATTGATATGCTATGAAACTCCTAAGCGTTTAGCCAAAACTTCAACCTTGTTAATGGCTGTATTGGGTAACCGTAAAGTAGTGATTGCTAAGGAGATTAGCAAGATTTTTGAGGAGTATATCCACTCAGACCTTCAAAGCTTGGCTCAAGACAGCTTGGAGCTGAAAGGTGAACTGGTGCTCGTAATTGATGCTCCCACAACAGTAGTACAAACACCTGCAGATATCGATGCTATGATCATGCAAGGCATTGCAGATGGCTTGAGCCCCAAGCTGATAGCCCATCAGCTTAAAGAGAAATTACAATGCACAAAAAGCCATATCTATCAGAGAGCATTGGAGTTAAGGGATAAATGACACCATATCTGCTATTCGACTTTGATGGCACAATCGCTGATTCCTTTAGCTTGGGAGTACAGATACTCAACGAGCTTGCTCCAAGGTTTCATATAGACCCATTTTCAGAGAGCGAGCTTCACGAATTGCGCTCCATGCCTACACATCAAGCAATCAAGAGAATGAACATCCCTTTGTACAAAATCCCCATTTTAGTGCCGGTTTTTCTCCATGAGTTTAAACGGGTGATACCCATGCTCAAGCCCTTTCCCGATATCAAAGAAACACTACTAACCTTGAAAGACATGGGGATTCCAATGGCTTTGATTACTTCAAACTCACTTGAAAATGTGAGTAGGTTTATCGAACAGCATCAGCTTCACTTTTTCGATTGGATCGAAGGCGGTTCCGGTCTTTTTAACAAACAAACTACGATCAGAAAACAGATCAAACGGCACAATCTGAATATTGAAGACATCATCTATGTAGGAGACGAAACCAGAGATATTGTGGCATCAAAAAAGTGTAAGATTAAGATTATCAGTGTGCTGTGGGGCTTTCAGACAGCGCAAATTCTCAGGAGCTACAACCCAGATTTCTATGCTCATACACCACTTGATTTAGTTCAAATTATCAAGGGCTTGCAGCTCGACTCATGATCTTGTATTTATTTGCACATAGTCATCGGATAAGCTGAAAAATAACTCTCCTTCGTTTTGGTGGACTTTAAAAGTATAAAAATTACCGGAGTTTGAGGCTCCGGTATTGTATAACAGCTACTGCAAACTAAAAATTATCCCAATAGCTTTGCTATCGTTTCCTTACATATAGTCTCTGATCTGATGGGATCATCGGATTCCACATAGACGCGAATAATGGGTTCAGTACCAGATTTGCGGATGTGAATCCAAAACTTCTTTCCAATGATCTTGATGCCATCTTGGGTATCCAGTTCATTATCAGGAAAGAGCGCCGGTACCTTGTTCATGATCGAATCGAGCTTGGAGGGGTCAACGGTGATCTTATCCTTGGCAAAGTAGTAACGTGGCATTTTATCCACCAGTTCTGAAAGCGGAAGCTCTTGTTCTGCCAAATAGGCAAGGATCAACGCCATACCTGCTATCGCATCACGTGTATAGTGAACTTCCGGACAGATGATTCCGCCATTGCCTTCACCACCAATGGGACTCTTGAGCGCTTGCATTTTTTTGCCAACGTTGATCTCCCCTACTTTGGTGCGATGAACTTTGACGCCATACTTGGTGGCAATGTCATCACTAAGCATGGAAGTGGATAAGTTTACTACGATGTCCCCTTTGTTCTTGGAGAGGATAAATTCCTCCGCCAGCGCGATGCTCAGCTCTTCACCAATACACAGTCCTTTATCCGAAACGATAGAAAGCCGGTCCACATCAGGATCAGTAGCAAAGCCTAGATCAGCCTTGTGCAGTGAAACTGCCTCTTCCAATTGCTTCAGATTGTGATTCAGGGGTTCAGCCGGATGGGCAAAGATGCCATTTGGTTCACTATTGATTTCCAAAACTTCACATCCGAGTTTCCTTAGTAGGATGGGAGATATCAATCCACCTGCTCCATTTACTGAATCCAAAACCACTCTAAACTTTCGTTTGCGAATCTTTTCAAGCTCCAAGTATGGTATCGCCAAAACCTTGTCTATATGTCTTTGAATGGCATTATCATCAAGGGATACAGATCCAATCCCTTGCCAATCAGTCCATTTGATCTCATCTTCGAGACGAGCGATAAATTGTGCAGCACGTTCTGGAGCCAAAAACATACCATCGCCATCGATGAGCTTCATCGCATTCCATTCTGGTGGATTATGCGAGGCAGTAATGGCGATCCCACCGGAGGCTTGATGCTCTTCTACAGCCAAAAGAACGGTAGGCGTGGATACGATCCCAAGCTCAATGACCTGGCAGCCTACAGCTACCAAACCAGATACTATCGCATGTTGCATGGCAATACCTGTTGTGCGGGAATCTCTGCCCACTACAACCGTTCCACTGCCCAAAAATAATCCAAACTGGGCTGCAAATTTTTGGGCTATGGGAGGAGTAAGGGTATCTCCAAAGATACCCCTAATCCCACTAACACTGATCATTAACTTACTCATATATATTCAGTTAGAAACCGTATTTCTTCCTGTTGTCCACGATCTTGGCATTTTTACGCATTTCATCATACCAGCGATTCCATGCATTGTCTTCCAATCGCTTACGAATCACATTTTGTTGGTCTTCAGACTTGGCAAATTCATCCAAATTGGGGATGATCCGTTCAGTCGCATAAACGATAAATGAACCTTCTTTGGTATGGATCAAGCTGGAAGTCTCTCCGGTTTTTAGCTTCAATGCTGCTTTGGTAAACTCGTCTGATTTACCTACGCCAGGAATGTGTGAACCATCTTTGAAACGAGTGAGTTCGACCACTTTCCAGCCTTCTTTTTCTGCCATTTCAAAGTACTTATCGGCTGTGTATTTGGCTACAAATGCTTCTGCAAGAGGCTTTGTATCTGCTATTTTGCGTTGTCTTTCCAGATCATACTTGATCCTCAGCTTGAGCTTATCAAACTCGTCATAGTATGTCTTTTCTTTGGCTACGAGCTGGGCTACTATGAGTCGGTTCTGCTGGTCTGTTTCGGGCTCTGCAACTCGGTTTAACCTACCCTTTTTCATAAATTCTATCAGAGTGGCATTGTCCCCAATACCAGGGATAAAGTTGCTGCTGTGTTCGACCATTTCTGTGTCTTGGACTTCTAGTTTATATTTCTTTGCGGCGGCTTCAATGCCCTTGCGGCGGATCAGCTTTCTTGCAGCTTGAGCGTCAGCCATAAGCTTATCTTTGGTTTCTGCAGAGGGCTCTACTTTCATCAAAACGTGTCTTGCCACTACGCGGTAATTCTCCGGATCGGCATTGGCAATGGAATCCACCTTGACAAAGTGCCAACCAAAGCTGGTTTTAAACGGCTTGGAAATTTCACCTGTTTTCAAGGCAAACGCGGCTTTTTCAAATTCTGGTACCATCTGTCCTTTACCAAATTCTCCCAATGAACCGCCATTGGCTTTGGAGCCAGGGTCATCAGAATATTCGCTGGCAAGGGAAGCGAAATCTGTTCCGGCAATTGCTTTCTTATACACTTCATCAATCTTGCTCTTGATGGCATTATAGTCTTTATCGCTGGGCTTGGTTTCAAAGGCAAGATACTTAAGGCGAGAGCCGGGACCTTTCTTGTATTCGCTTTCTTTGTTCTTGTCGTAATATGCTTTGATTTCTGCATCTGTGATGTTGGGTTGCGCTGCTTTGTTAAAATCAAACCATACTGCCTTACCATTGAGTAAATCGTTTTCTTTGTTGTACTCGGTTGTGAGGCTGTCCATTGTAATGCCAAGCGTCTTTACCACTTTTTCCTGCAATTTCTTACGCGGCAGATAAGACTTCACATAGGATTCCATGGCGACGTAAAACTCCGCATTGGTCTTGAGGATATTCAGGTACTTGGCTTTATCAAAGATACCATTGGTTTGGAAGGAGGGATTTTGCATCAATTCTTGGGGAGGATTGTTTTGCATTTCTGCGATGATCTCTTCCTCGCTTACTTTGATCCTGTGCTTCTTGATCTGCTTTTCCCAAAGGATTTCGTTTACCAGCTCTTGCCAAGCTTGTTCCTCTATTGTTTTGCGCATATTGTCATCGATCTCTCTGCCCTGCAGACGTTCGGCATAACGGGTATAGAATTCTTGCACTTTGGCTTGATACATCTCGAAGGTGATCTTTGTTCCTGCCACCTTACCTAGATAAGGCTTGGGGATAAAGACTTCAGTGATACCAACCGCAGTCATACCCAATATGAACACTGCAGCAATGATGTAGATGACGATTTTCTGTTTCTTTCTCAGGTTTTCGAGCATTATATTCCTCCATTTCGGATACAATTCACTTCATGAAAAGCCATTTTTTGGAACTGGAGTTTTTTTACAAGCTTTTTTTTACAAATACCAGAGAAAACCTAAGTCCGGAGCTGAAATTATGATATTACCACTTTGGGGCGCACCACTCCAGCTCGGATTCTGGTATGCGGTTCGACATATATACTTGCACCCCGGTGCTCGATAAAACATCTATCATATATCGAGTTTCGGTAAGCTCCAAATCCCTCGCATATCACTATGGGATAGTTAATTGACTCGCTTCCTGTGTTTATAATACCCAGATCATAACCCAAAAAATCGCAAAGAACTTTCTGAGATATGTAAGGCAGGATCAAGCCTGCGATGTTCTCTTTGGCAAGCATTTGAAGAGTATGCATATCAAGATCAAAGGGACAGTATAGCACCTTATCTTCGATGGCGGTCTTTTGTAACTCAGCTATCTCTGAGATATACTTCAATGTACCATGACGGACATTGCCAATTCCCAAGATGCCATAGATAGCGATTCCTTGGTGCGAAATGGTAATGGATTGATGTTCCTCCAAACCCACGACCTTTCCCTTTACGTGGGCTAAATAATTATGGGGTTTTTGGATAAAGTGCATCACAATTGTGCCGTTTTCATCGTCAATCTCGGTTATGGTTCCTGTATCAGTTGCCCTGATGAAGAGAGGAACACTCCTATCCTCGGATGAAACGATACGAGTGGCAAGGGTATCCCCACGATAGACAAAATCACCCAAGTCTTTCTTGAGATACTTGCGGATCTTTTGGGGTTTTACTCCGAGTTTGGTAGCGATGTTGTAGGTAATGGGACGGTCTGCATAGTCCTGAATTTCTGATAACACCACAATTCCCACGCTGGTATTGATATACTCTACACGTCCTCTAACAGGGCTGTAAAATACATGATGTTTAGTTGACCTACATTCTCTTGCCAAACAATGTAACTGCACCATTTTGTCGTCAATATCGATTTTGTCCCCGATTTTGATGAGGTAAATTGGCTCATACTCGTGCAGAGTTTTGTTCCCAAAATTGGCAAGCGTATTCACTACGTAGAGCTTGGGAGGGTTAAACTTGTTGCTGGCAATGATATCCATAGGAAAGACAATTTCTCCCACACTTTTGAGGATATCTCCATAGTAGGGCAAACTAAGCTGGCGGATGTGTTCGCCACGCTCAATGTCCAGGACGGCTTTAGAGGGCACGAAACAAGCTTCATCGAGTTGTTCAAAACCCAGTAGGCGATTTATATTTGCAATGTGATTGCCATAATGTTCACGAGTATCAATAATCAGATCTAGTGTGGTAAAGCCTTCTGAGTGAATTTGCTCATCTTGGAGAAAGGCATGAGCAGAGGATTTAATCTCGTAGCGAATCCCTTCTGGATGTGCAGGGAAATAATGAAATTCATCTGGAAATACTACAAGCTCTTGGGATTTGCCACCCGTCAGCAGTTTGACCTCCATGACACTTGTTTCCTGCTTGCGGGGCTTGTACAACGGAGCGATATGCAGAGCCAGTTTCTTGACACAATTCTTGAGGAGTAGCTCTTCACTGATCTCCGGTTCACTCAAATGCAACACTCCTAAATGAGGCGTTATAAAGTGTGGATCAATAGCAATCTCGGTAATCCCTTTGGGGCAGTAGCCATCGATAATGATCATTGTTGCTTGCAATGAAGAGCAATGTGCAAAGATCCCCCCCGCTCCCAAGATTAGCCCAATATCGCTAATCTTAAAACGAAAGTCCAGATCGGGGTCTTTGGGCGAAAACTGCTCCTCATACTTGTCCTTAAGACCCAAGCTAAGTTTATCCAAAAAACCTATCTTTTGGGTATTGTAATGCATTTCCTGATGCTGTTTATAGGAGTTTCTGATAGCCTCCCTTGCCAAGGCTTGCTCTATTGCTTCTTCGCAACGGTTCTGCGGGGTATAGGTGGGATTTAATGTCTTGTTTCCCAGATAATTGCGAACTATTTCCTCATCCATATTGCCCAGCCATCCCAATAGTTTGGTGATCCCACTTTCTTTGAGGACATTCAAAGCACTGTAGCTCATCCCCATATTCGCACTCACGGTTCTTTGCACCTTTCCCCAGAGACAGGCAAAAACGTCTGTCGTGGCTCCCCCAATATCAAAGGCAAGCAAATTGGTATTAAGTTTACTTCCCAAAACCGTGAGTGAATTCATCACCCCCAGTGGAGTAGGAATGATCTCTGTGGCAAGCGATGTCTTGAGTTCACGATAACCAGGAGCTCTTTCCATCACGTTTTCCATGAAGAGCTGCTGAATCAAATCTTGCGTAGGTTGCAAATTTTCACTCTGCATATCGGGGCGCAGATTGGGCACGATATGCAGATCAAAGCTTTTCCCGATCAGGCTTTGAACGATCTCATCGGCTTCAGAATTACCGGCAAAGATCAAAGGTATCTTTTCATTGGTTTCATACTTGGGCTGAGGATTGGCAATCCGGATTACCTCGGCAAGCCTCAATACTCCACTGATAGCCCCATGTTCGACACCACCGGATAGTAAGATCATGTCTGGATACAAGCTTTTCATTGCCAACATCTGTTCGATGGCACTACGTTTGTCATCTATGGCAAAGGTATCCAAGATCACTCCCCCAGCTCCCAGTGATGCTCTTCGCGCACTTCCTGCCGAATCAAAGAGGGTCAAGCCTATCACCAAAATCTGCAAACCTCCTCCAGCACTGCTGGTCGAGTAATACACGGCATCGGAATTCAGCGTGATCTGAGTTTCAGAAGCTTGGTGGCTGAGTATTGCTATACCGGTCTGGCTTTCGAGCTTTTTTATAGCCTCAAAGACACCGATCTTCACATCGCAATTTGGTTCTTCGACTGTGGTGGGAGACACTGCTACACCCAATAAATTCCAAGAATTGTCCTCATTACTAAAGAGCACCGCCTTTGTAGTAGTGCTCCCAATGTCCGTAATACAAATAAAAACCGCTTGATCCATCGTTCTACCTTCCTACAGGATAAGACCCATAGAGTTTATTTATTTATTTATGTTTGTGAACAAAGTTCTTAAATCAATAGATAGAGTCAAGGACTATTTTTGTTATCCAAAGAAATGTATATCCAAGACTCTATCTGCTTTTATATCATTTGCTTGACTTGTTTCGATGGTGTGCTGAATCTCCCCATTGGTTATAGCCAATGGTCTCGCCGATGCTTCGAATCCGGTTTTCCAGACAGCCTCTGCACATCGTTGCATTCTCGTCCAGACAGGGTTTACCGTCATAGAGCTGATAGTTTGAGCGATACTTGGTATCCGTAATATTGGGCATGATGATATTTGCCCCAGCCAAAAGCCCCATCTCTCTCCCAGTGGGATTGAGAGCTTGCAAAGCTGTGGTGGATGCTATGTTGATATCCGGCAAGGCTATTCTGCATACGGCAATCATTTTGAGTGCATTTTCCAATGCAGTCTCAGCGACAAAATCATCGGCAAAACCTTTGAAAGGCGTATCGGTATGAGGGATAAATGGTCCCATCCCCAACATATCTATATCCATATCATAAAAGAAGAGAATATCATTGGCAAGGTCTTCAATGCTCTGATGTGGCAAGCCGATCATGACTCCCGTTCCCGCCTGATAACCTATTGACTTGAGGTCTTTTAAACACTGCACTCTGTGTTCCCAATTATGGTCTTTAGGATGCAGCTTTTGATAAAGATCGGGATTTGAGGTCTCGATCCTCAAGAGGTATCTATGAGCACCCGCATCATACCATTTTTTATACACATCAAAAGTCTGTTCGCCCAAGGACAGAGTAATGCCCAATTCCCCTTTACTTGCCTCTTTGATTTCATATAAAGTCTCTGTAATCAGCGAAGTAAAGAGATCATCTTCACGTTCACCAGATTGAATTACTACCGAGCCATAGCCTTGTTCATAAGACCACAATGCAGCTTCGATGACTTCTTCTTTTGTCATAAGATAGCGCTCTACATTGCTATTGTCTCTTCTGATTCCACAGTAAAAGCAATTCTTTGTACAGATATTACTTAGCTCGATAATCCCTCTAAAGAATACGGTGTTTCCCACATTCTGCACTTTGATCTCATACGCCCGGTTAAAAAGGGCTTGGATTTCTGCTTTGTCCTGTAAAGAGAGGAGCTTGATCAGTTCTTGTTTGTCAGGTCTCATCACCACTTCCAAGGTAAAAAATAGTCTTTGATTTCTTCGTTGTAATAGCGGTCTGTCATTGTGGCAATAAAATCCCGCACCTGCTCTTCGGCAGCAAAGGTATCCAGATAGCGCTGGTCCTTATGATCTAGGAAATGCTTAAAAATCTTGGAGCTTCTGTTTTGCTTGCGAATGTCTTCCAAATACCTTTCAAACATCATCCCCATCGTCCGATAGATAATGCTATTGGACTTTTTGACATTTTCATCAGTATAAATTCTGCGATAGTTAAATTTCTTTAGTTCCAATAGGTAATGTGAGGTTTCTTCATCAAAGGCAATCCAATCCTGATCAAAGCTATTGACAATCACGCTCTTGATCAATGTCTCGATGATGTGGCTGTTTTTATTGCCCAAAAAGTCTGTACATTCCTTTGGTAATTCTTCACGTTTGAGAATGTTAAAACGGATCGCATCTTCGATATCCTGTCCGATATAGGCAATGGTATCTGTGATTCTAACAACGCATCCTTCCAGGGTTGCCGGCATCCAGCTAAAGTTTTTACCCTCTGTCTTAGCTTTGATATACTCATTGATGCGCTCTTCGCCCTTATCCACTTCTGGCTTGAGAATGGTATTGTGTACTTCTCCATCGTGAGATATAATACCGTCTCTTACCTGAAAAGTGAGATTTAGTCCAATCCCCTTACGTGAAATATGATCTACAATGTGCAGGGATTCGATGTTGTGATGAAAATGTCCAATCCCATGTTTCACACAAGCTTCGCTAAGAGCTCTTTCACCATCATGACCAAAAGGCGCATGACCCAGATCATGTCCCAAAGCAATAGCTTCAATCAGCTCTGTATTGAGCCCCAAATACTTACCAATTGTTCTTGAAATCTGAGATACGTAGGCAATATGCAGATTACGATTTGTCATTTCCTCATCGATCAAATTTGTAAAGGAAAAGACCTGCGTCTTACCATGATACCTGCGATATGCACCACTATAGAGAATCCGATCCCTATCAACAGCAAAGTGAGATCGCATATCATCACCACTTTCTTCCCGATTGCGCCATGCTCTGGCATCTGAAAAGGCACGTGGCTTGAGGCTACATTCATAGCCAGTCTTTATCTCAGAAAATATCTTGTTAAATCTGTCTTCCATATTATCTATTTCTCCCTTCTCATATTCTATTTGCAAACCCAAAAAAGGCAAAGACAAAGATTGGAAGCATGATCTGTAATGCATTATTAATGGGGGTGCAAGATCATAGTTTCATGAAAACGATTTGGAGTTGCAAACTCCTTTCTTGCTACAGCGAGCTTGGCTCGCTAAAAGAAAAGAACAGCCGACTTCGTCAGCTCTGCCAATTCGGAGATTGGCAGCCCCCCTACCGGATCAGCGTCACCTTTCTGTTGGCTTCGCTTTTGCCATTTAGCATCAACCGTAGGAAATAGATGCCACTGCCACAAAGCTGATTGTCCTGATCTCTTCCGTCCCAATGCGTAAGCTGTGCATCTGCCTTGTAGGGATCGAGCTTGATGCTTTTCACAAGCTGACCCTTGATGTTATAGACCGCGACACTGGCACTGTGGATCTTTGCTCCACGTTCATTGGTATTCAGAGCAGCTACATTGATATTGGTAAAGGTAGAAAAGGGATTGGGCAAGTTTTGAATGGAAAGTTGAGACGTCGTTTGATTTTCATCAGCGTTTTGAGTGCTGATTGTGATAGCATTTGGAAAGACCTTTCCCGCCAGCCCTCCATTGATGTAACACCCTACACTAAAAGTGCCGTTAGCTGGATATTGATAAGTAGGGGATAGTTCATTACTATCGATAATGCCATCCATATCAAAGTCCCAATGAATCTCAAATATCTCCACATTGGATATAGGAAAAAAACTCACCACATGGTCAGTCTGAGAAAAGCAAAAGTCAAACTCTAAGCCCTGCCATTCATACGGTCCCAAATCAATTCCGGCTCCGTAAACTCTGGGATTTCCTGCCAGATCATATTCCGGTATCACCACCCCCTCTGGCAAAGCGAGGTTACCGCTATCTATCGTACAAGAACCTGCACTTGGCATATATTTGTAGGGGCCGATGCCAGCATACATAGGTATCGAACCTACAGGTAAGTTGCTATCTCCATATACAATGTTTCCGTCATTGAGTAGCCAATGGGGGTAAATATATGTTTGGGCAGCATTTTCGATCAATGAGTAATACGATTCTAAATGAGTGTTTGGATTCCACATGGAGATGTTATAGGGACGGTTGTTCCAAACTATACTATTATACAAAGAAACGCTACTGCTATCCGCAATGCAAATAGCTCCATATGTGGAGTTTGGACTTTGATTGTCAATTATCATGCTGTTGATCAGATTTATGTGCACCCCTGCAGAGGCACTCACGGCGATCCCCAGATCTCCATAGTAAAGACTGTAGGCATTCAGATCATGAAAAAGCGTATTGATAATATTGGCAGTAAATGGTCCCGGGATGTTTTGGGTAGATCTGGAAAAGCTGAGACCTCCTCCAACCCGAACTCCACTGCTATCGCGTCTATATGCAAAGACCGAGTTTTCAATATGCACATTGCGGCATGCAAAATTGAAAGAATTCCCAGTATCGACTCCAGGATTACAAGTACTGATAATGTTTTTCAAAACCGCGGTTTCAAAAAAACGCGGTTGAAAATCATGTCCATTATCGATGAAACGAAGGTTCTTTAACAATAGATTTCCACTGGTGTAAATGCCACCTATAGGCATCACGTTATACCTTGATAGTGCTGAGTAGCTGGCGTTTTTTAGCACTATGTTTTCAATATGCATATCGCCATTGCCCTGATAAGAGATCAAGAACATAGAGCCCTGGGCATCAAATATTGGCATGTCATTTGCGTTGCCAATGATTGAAACATTACATCGCACTCCGATATTCATGTCATCATAGTCATTAAAGGCATAAGTGCCGGATGCTACATGTATGGTCTGCGTTTGTCCCGGAGCGGGAAAAGCCTTACGAGCTGCCCGCATTAGTGTTCGCATTGGGCTTTGCGGTGAAGCACCATCCGAGGAATCATCTCCCCAAGGAGCTACATAGATATCGTGGGAGACAGTATAGCCTGCTACACTATCTGCGACAATATGGTTTATCCCTCGATAAAATAAGGTATCAGCTACTGCGGATGTCGATACTGCAAGAAAGAGGGTGTCCAAGGGAACAGTACCGGTGTTTTCCAAATGCTGATACCAAATATCTGATGCAAAGCTGCTGTAGTTATTGTAAATGCTGTTTTTTACCTCCCTGTCAAAAGTAAGGCTGGCACCGTTGTTTTTATACAGTCCTGCATTTGACATTGAGTAATTCTCGTAAATCTTGCAACCTTTCATTGTTACCACACTTCCATAGCCAATCTCAACGTGAGAGGAGTTTCTTTGCTTGCGATTTTGGGTTATAATACAGTGCTCGAGATTTAGTAGTGTGTAGTTGTTTAGAGCCAACGTTGCTTGCCAATCGTTTCTGGCATCTCGGATTGTAAAACCAATCAGCGATCCTGGTCCATAGCTATCACCATATTCAATCTTCATAATGCCGTAGTTACCAGAGAGGATGGTATTTTCAATGTCAGCAGGATTATTGGTAAGTGAAAACAAACTGCTGATATAGAGTTGTTTGCTATTGATGTTTAATGAGCCATAATAGGTTCCAGGATGAACGAAGATGCTATCTCCATGAGATGCTGAATCGATTGCTGCTTGAATGGAATTGAAGGGATAGCTTGCCCCAATGCCAACGTGGTGTTGAGTTGCGCACAAACAACCAATGAAAACTACCAACAACATCAATACAAAGGTTCTGTTGCACCTAGTATGTGGAATACTATCCCTGCAATTCATATTAATTACCTCAGTTTATTAGCATTACTTTGACGGTCTTTGCCTCAATACCGGAGTTCACTCTGATCAGATATTCTCCTGTTGCAAGTTTTGTGCCGGATTTGTCTTTTCCATCCCAAATCACACTATGTGTTCCGGCTGTCTTCATATCATGAGTAAAAGATATGATCTCTTGTCCCTTGAGATTGTAGATGCTAATCTGCACATTACCCTTCGCTTGTGTTTCTACACTGATTTGGCTCCATGAATTCAAGGGATTGGGATACACTCTGACTGCTTTCAAGACACATGTTTCGATATTATCAAAAAACTCAGGAGTACCTTTCTGGCTTACTTCAAACACACCACTCGATAACTGAGCTATTTGGATAGTATTGTTTTTGACTACTTTTCTTTCAACAAAGCCAGCCTTGGGTAGATAGCAGGCTTCCACCTCAATACCATCTAAATCCTCTGTGTAAGCACGTATAAGAACTGGGTAATCACTTACAACCGAAGCTCCTATCACAACTCCATCTTTTACGAGTGCAATTTCATCTGGGACAGTATCCCAGCCCAAATCATTGATCACCGATAGGCGGTTCAGAGACCGCCTGTACTGTAGCGGAGTAGCAGATTCATCTGGTGGGATCCACCACTTTCAAGCGGTGCTCAGCAAAGCAATCAAGCAGGAGTCATTTAGCCCTCCGTGAACTTACATCTTTGTAGCTAAAGCCAAAGGGGCTATAGGACTCATGCGAAATCCCATCACGTTTCTCATATCTTTTATACTGTTTCCTCACCGCATGAGTCCTATGCGCCAGAAAGCTGGGATATCTATACACACTTTGCATAGGCGCAAATGACTCCTGCTGACTGTACGGGCGCTCGCCGAAGCGCCCAATTAATAAAGAGAAAACATTGGCGGTACGGCGACAGCCTGTACAGTGATCTGGAGTTCATATCACAAACGAGGCTATCTCATTGACACGTAAACTATTGCGGCATATACTTTACATGAAAACGATTTGGAGTTCAAGTCGCCTGGGGTTTACGTAAACTGCTTAGTTTGCGTATGCGACTTGAACTCCAAAACACTCAGAGTAGTGAAGCTTTCCAAAGCACCATAAACGTAAATTAAGCAGGAGTCATGTAGAGAAGTTTACTCTTTGCGCATGAAGTGTAGCTTACCCTTTCCACATCCACAAACCATTTTTTGCGACACATATTATTTGGTATAAGCAACTTATACCGCTGCTGTATCATACTGCTCATATACGATATACACGTATTTACTGTCCACCTTGCTCTCATAGCATGCCCCTCTCTTCCTTAATAGCAATACGGTAGCAATACGGTAGCAATACGGTGAATGACCGTATTGCTACCGTATTGCCCCCTTGGAAAGGAAAGGGAGTAGTACTATTTTGCTTGACGGTAAAAGCAGGTTTGATTTAGCGTGCACACACTAAACGATATAGGTGATAGTGGATGAAACTACAGGAATTAGTAGCTTTATTGGAGGCAGAGGTTGTGACGCCAGATGCCGAATTGGATATGGAAGTGCCATGTGCCTTTGCATCGGATATGATTAGTGACATTTTGATGTGCACCAAAGAGCCTACCCTGCTATTAACCGGCATTACGAATCCGCAGGTAATTCGGCTTTCGGATATGATCGATCTGGTAGGAGTGGTGTTTGTGCGCGGCAAACAACCATCGCAAGAGATCATAGATATGGCAATCGAACGTAAATTACTGCTTGTGAAAACCAAGATGACTCTTTATAGATCAAGCGGGCTTTTGTACAACGCTGGACTAAGGAGTTGTAAGATTTAAAATGGCAGAATATTGGCATATCGTACCAGAGTTTGATTCCAGACTCCAAGAGTTTCGCAATTCCAATCCCGAAGCCGATGTTGTATTAGAATTTGAGATCGCCGAAAAGGACTTCGTCAATAGTGGCAAAGGCTCTGCGGAAGTGAAGAATTTGCTCAAACGTCTTGGAGTAGATCCGGATACCCTGCGCAGGATTGCTGTTGCTTCATACGAAGCGGAAATCAATGTGACGGCTCATTCCAAAGGCGGAAAGATGGTAAGTAGCATCTATGATGAAATGATCCATATTGCCTTTAGGGATAAGGGTCCTGGCATAGGAGATATCGATCAAGCAATGGTCCCGGGCTTTTCGACTGCTGATGATTTGGTAAGAGAAATGGGCTTTGGCGCTGGCTTGGGCTTGCCAAACATCAAAAAGAATTCCGACATAATGCATATCGTCTCAGAACGGGGTAGCTCTACCCTTTTGGAGATTTTTATCTTCTATTCTTAAAGTATGAATAACAAAGATCAGAAATACTTCCATGCTCTACAGATATTGGCAGACAACTGCACAGGTTGTACTGCATGTGTGAGGGTATGCCCTACGGAGGCAATAAGGATCCGTAATAGAAAAGCCACCATCGATGCCAATCGTTGTATAGACTGTGGCAATTGTGTTGAAGCCTGTCAGTTCCATGCTATCATACCACGTTCCGATGGTCTCGATATTATCCGCAATTTTCATTACAAAGTAGCGATTATTTCATCTTCTTATGCCGGTCAGTTTAGTGAGGATATTCCCTATTCGGTAGCCAAGCAAGCACTTTATGAGCTCGGTTTTGATGAGGTAGCAGAAGAGGCAATGGTCACGGATTTCGTGATCAGGATGATCCGTGATTATGTGAGACAAAACAAGCATATCCGTCCGATCCTATCTAGTAGCTGTCCCGCTGTGGTGCGTTTGATCCAGGTAAAATTTCCTTCTCTTTTGCCAAATGTACTACATCAGGAAGCACCGATGAGTATCTTGACCCGGTATATCCGCGAACGCATCCAAGAAGAAAAGGGACTTGTAGAATCCGATATTGGGATATTTCTCATTGTTCCCTGTGTAGCTCATGTGACTGCTGTTCATCAACCGGAAGGGACATACAAACACTTACAGGACGGAGCTTTTTCCATGGGAATGATCTATGGCAAGGTCAAGGAGCATATCAAAAAAATCCAAAACAACCCCTTACCGATCAAGACCTATGAAAAGGGTTTAACCTGGGCTTTATCCGGAGTTGAGGCAGATATGATCGATTGTGAAGATATCCGGGCGCTTTCGGTAAATGGTGTGGAAAACGTAATGGAAGTACTTTCCCGAGTGGAAGACCACTATCTTGACCAATACGATTATATCGTATTACGGAGCTGCACCAATGGCTGTGTGGGGGGATGCTTGAATATTGAGAATCCCTTTGTGGCAATGAGTAGGGTAAAGAAATTGATCAAAGAGGCAAGCGAGCCTGATTCCATCACCGAGCAATTGACGGATTTGTACAAGGAAGGAGAATTCAAAGTAGCTCCTCTTGCCCCCAGATCGATCATGGAACTGGACAAAGATATCAAAAACGCAATCAAGAAGATGAAACAGATAAACGAATTTTTGATCATGCTCCCGGGCTTAAATTGCAGTGCCTGCGGTTCACCCACATGTTATGCGCTTGCAGAAGATATTGTGCAAGGCAGAGCATCCATAGATGATTGCGTGGTTCTCCTAAAGCGCCATGCCAAAGAAGATTGACGAGGAAGTAATGATAATTTTGACAGATTTCATCGCTGCTATAGACGGCAAAGTTTTGAGCACTCTTGCAGACCCCAAGAAAATCCAGATAATGGACGGATATGTATCCGACATGTTAAGTGATGTGATGGGCTCGGCAAAGAATGGCCAAGTGTGGATCACAATAATGAAACACTTGAATGTAATTGCTGTTGCTTCCATGGCAAATATGCAAGCCATCACCTTTGCCAAAGGTAGCACACCAGACCAAGCGGTTATTGACAAAGCCAATGAAGAAGAGATTTGTTTGATCTCCTCGCCCAAAAGTGTATTCGAGATCTCCGGTATCCTCTACACGATGCTACATGCAAGTGTCTGATAGATAAATATTCATGCAATGGTACAAGGCAGATTTGCATATCCATTCTGTATTATCCCCCTGTGGGGGTTTGGAGATGAGCCCCAATGCCCTTGTCCAAAGATGTCTCGAGCTTGGTCTAAACTGGATAGCAATCACGGATCATAATAGTATGGCAAATTGTCCTGCCTATGAAAAGATAGCCACGCAAAACGGGATAGCCTTTAGCTGGGGAGTGGAGATTCAAACTTCCGAAGAAATCCATATCTTGGCATATTTTGAAGACAGTGAAAGAGCCAGGCACTTTGATAAATGTCTATATGAATCGCTGTTACCGCTTTCCAATGATCCGGATTTTTTTGGAGACCAAGTTGTTATTGACGAAAATGAGTCCATAATAAGCGTGGTGGAAAAGGCTCTGATTAACTCGAGTATGTGGAGTTTGGAAGAGACCGTAGAGATGATACGTCAGCATCAGGGATATTGTGTTCCTGCTCATATAGATGCAACGATCAATAGTATCATCAGCCAGCTGGGTTTCATTGCCGATCCTAGTCTCTTTGATGCTTTCGGGATCACGGCAAAGCTGGATACGGCTACTTTTTTGGCGGATTATCCTGGCATAGAACCCCGCAGTTTGATCCGCAGTTCCGATGCGCATTATTTGAGTGATTTGGGCAGCGGTTTTACTTCGCTATGGCTGGAAAAACCGTGTTTTGCTGAGTTAATACTGGCGATAAAGGATGTTGATGACCGAAAAATAGTAGTTTGAAATATATATATTGTAAGGAGGAATGATGACTCAGAACACTAATGCTCTCTATGAGCGCCTTAGAGCCGTCATTGCGGAAAAAAAACAGTTGCGTAACCCTCTTATTGAGATACTGCGCACAGCCCAAGAAATCTTTGGATACCTACCGATCGAAGTACAGGAGTTTATCGGCAAAGAAATGGAAATGCCGGTAAGCAAGATTTATGGTGTGGTTACCTTTTACAATTTCTTTTCCATGAAACCGCGTGGAAAGTTTATGATCAATGTTTGTACCGGCACAGCCTGCTATGTCAAGGGCGCTCCCAAATTGATCCAAAATCTTAGCGAAGAGCTGGGTATTGCTATGGGTGAAACCACTCCGGACAATCTTTTTACCATGAGTGCCGTACGTTGCGTGGGTGCATGTTCTTTGGCTCCGGTATTCGTGATTGGCGAAGACACCTTTGGCAGAATCGAAACCAAAGACAAAATCAAAGAGATCATCAGCAAATACCGCACCCGCTAAAGGTGGAACTCAGATGCAAGATATTTCGTTGCACCTACTGGATATCATCGAAAACTCGGCACGTGCCGAGGCAAAAAAGATCAAGATCCGGATTATCCTCAATACTTCCGATAATCTATTGAGATTGATCATCGAAGATGACGGATGCGGTATGGATGCCGAAACCTTAGACCGCGCTCAAAATCCCTTTTATACCAGCAAGGAAAACAGAGAAAAGAAGGTGGGGCTTGGCATCCCTCTTTTCAAGCAAAATGCAGAACAAACCAATGGTTCTTTCAATATCACCAGTGAACCAGGTTTTGGAACAGTCTTGACCGTGGATTTTGCTCTCGATCACATAGACCGGATGCCTTTGGGCAATCTCAAAGATACCCTCTTGGGATCGATTGTAGGACACCCAGAGGTAGATTTTTATATCTGCCTGAGAAACAAAGACCGGGGCAGAGAGCAATCCTTTCATTTCGATACAGCCGCAATCAAGGAAGAGCTGGGAGATATCCCTCTCACCTATCCGGATGTAATCGAATACATTGACCAAAGTTTAACAGAAGGAATACAAAATACAAACATGGAGGATGTCTGATGAAAACACTGACAGACCTTAAAAAAATTCGTGAAAAAGCTCAGGAAGAGATGAAGCTTCGTGGCAACAACGTTCGCATTAAAGTAGTAGTCGGAATGGGAACATCCGGAATTGCTATGGGTGCCCGTGAAGTCATGAAAGCATTCCTGGAAGAGATTGCCAACCGCAATTTAACAGACGTTTTAGTTACACAAACCGGCGAAAAAGGGCTCTCCTCAATGGAACCCATAGTCGATGTGATCGACGAAGCCAATCAAAAAGTGACCTATGGAAATATGACTCCGGACAAAGTGAAAAAGGTAGTTGTAGAACACATCGTCAATGGAAGAATTGTCTCTGATTATGTAGTCGCAACTGGCAACTAAGGCAAGGAGGTTTTTCCATGTCTCTAAAAAGAATTGACCTCCTGATCTGTTGTGGTAGCGGATGCGTATCCGCTGGTGCGCTCAAGATCAAGGAGAAGTTTCATGAAGTACTCAAAGAAAAAGGTATTTCAAACGAAATCAACATCATCGAAACCGGTTGCATGGGTCCCTGTGACTACGGTCCTGTGATGGTCATCTATCCCGAAGGCATCTTCTATCGCTCGGTGAGCCCAGATGATGTCCCAGAAATAGTGGAAGACCATTTCCTCAAAGGCAGACCCGTCAAACGCTTGATGATGCATGACCCCAAGGAGCAAGTGCTTTCCACCCAAAAGGATATCCCATTTTACCAAAAGCAAGTCAAAGTTGCTTTGGAAAACTGTGGCTATATCGATCCTGAAAGTGTCGATGAATATATTGCCACCGGTGGGTATGAAGCCTTGGGAACCATCCTCACCACCCTCACTCCTCAACAGACAATCGATGTGGTCAAAGCATCCGGATTGCGTGGCAGAGGTGGTGGAGGCTTTCCTACTTACATGAAGTGGCAGATGGTTCACGATGCCAAAGCAGAGCAAAAGTATATCATCTGCAATGGCGACGAAGGTGATCCGGGTGCCTTTATGGACAGATCCCTTTTGGAAGGGGATCCTCATCGCATCCTCGAAGGTATGATGATAGCCGCCTATTCCATTGGCGCATCCAAAGGTTTCTTTTACATTCGTGCCGAATATCCTTTGGCGATCAAGAGAATCAAGCTTGCCATCGAACAAGCACGCGGATTTGGACTCATTGGTGAAAATATCTTTGATAGTTCTTTCTGCTTTGATGCCGAAGTAAGAACCGGCGCTGGTGCTTTTGTTTGCGGTGAAGAAATGGCTCTGATTCATTCGATTGAAGGTTCACGCGGCAATCCCACTCCCAAGCCTCCCTACCCTGCCTACAAAGGTTTGTGGGACATGCCAACGGTAGTAAACAATGTCGAAACCATTGGCAATCTTACCACGATCTTCCTCAAGGGAGCGGATTGGTTTGCTTCGATGGGTACCGAGACCAGCAAAGGCACAAAAGTCTTTGCCTTGACTGGAGATATCAGAAATACCGGTCTTGTAGAAGTGCCCATGGGTATCACCCTCAGAGAAATGATCTTTGAAGTTGGCGGTGGTATTACCAACGACAAGAAATTCAAAGCCGTCCAATTGGGCGGACCCTCGGGTGGTTGCTTGACCACCCAACATCTCGATGTGCCAGTGGACTATGAGACGCTCAAAGAGAAAGGTGCGATGATGGGTTCCGGTGGTGTTATCGTCATGAATGATAACAACTGCATGGTAAACGTAGCCAAGTACTTCCTCGATTTTTCCGTGGATGAATCCTGTGGAAAGTGTTCCCCCTGCCGTATCGGCTTGAAACAGATGTATGATATCATGGAACGCATCACCAGTGGTGAAGGAAAAGATGGCGACATCGAAGAACTGCAAAGACTGGGCGAAGCCATTAAACAGCTTTCGCTCTGTGGTTTGGGACAAAGCGCTCCCAATCCCGTACTTAGTACAATACGCTATTTCCGCGATGAATACGAAGCTCATATCCGCGATAAAGCATGCCCCACCAAGGTTTGCTCTGCACTTATGCACTTTGATATCGACAAAGAAAGATGTATCGGTTGCTCTCTCTGCGCCAGAAAATGCCCGGTGAATTGCATCAGCGGTTCTCGCGAAGACAAATATACCATTCATCAAATCGATTGTGTCAAATGTGGAAACTGTTTGGACGTATGCCCGGTAAAAGCAGTCAACAAGATTTCCGGTATGCATCAGGAAGTATTGGATCACCTCAATCAACCAATTGAAGAAGAAGACCATTAAAGGGGTTATTATGTACAAAGAAATATGCAAGAAATTTGCTCCAACCAAGGACAATCTCATCTATATCTTGCACGAAATCCAAGATACCCATCCTCAGCATTACATATCTGAGGAAGCCGTCGATGTAATCTCAGACTATCTTGGGCTTCCCGCAAACCATATTTATGGCGTGCTTACATTTTATTCGATGTACAGCACCAGCCCCAGAGGTAGAAACATCATCCGCCTATGTGAATCTCCCCCATGCTATATCAAGGGTTCCGAAAACATCCTGCGCAAACTTAAAACCCTATTGGGTGTAAACGTAGGAGAAACCACAAAAGACGGATTGTTTACCTTGGAACTTGCCGCTTGCCTCGGTGTGTGTGGTAATGCTCCGGTAATGATGATAAACGATGATGTCTATGGTGATCTCACCGAAGAAAAGATTGAAGATATCGTCGCCAAGATCAAAGGAGGTAAATAATGAAATACTTCCGCTCTCACGTCCTGATCGGAATCAACGAAACCTCTCTCAATGCCGGAGTTCATGCGTTTATTCAAGCTCTCAGATTGGAGCTAAACAAGCAAAACCTCCAAGAAGAGATCAACATCCTGGAGACAGGACCCTTGGGCTTCTTTGGAAAAGGCATTTGTGCCACTGTATATCCCGAAAACATAAACTATGAAAACCTCAAGATTGAAGACATTGGCGAGCTTGTAAACGAACACTTCCTCAAGGGAAGACCTGTGCAACGGCTGATGTTTGATGCCATTGGTAGCTTTACCCCAAAATTCAATTACGATACCCGTATCGTGCTCCGCAATTCCGGTATTATCGATCCCGAAAACATCGAAGAGTATATCGGAACCGGTGGTTATGAAGCTTGGGAAAAAGCTCTGCTCGCGATGAAGCCCATGGAAATAGTAGAAGAAGTCAAAAAATCTGGTCTCCGCGGACGCGGTGGTGCTGGATTCCCTGCCGGTCTCAAATGGAGCTTTACCGCTCCTTTGGAAGCAAAGCAGAAATACGTCGTAGTCAATGCCGATGAAGGTGAGCCGGGGACATTCAAAGACCGCTTGATCATGGAAGGTGACCCCCACCAGCTTTTGGAAGGGATCATGATCTGTGCCCGTGCCATAGGCGCTACCAAAGCTTATATCTACATCCGTGGCGAGTACAAGCTCTGCATCAACAGACTAAACCACGCCATCAAGCAATGTCATGAATATGGCATCTTGGGTACAAATATCTTTGAAAGCGGTTTTGATCTCGATATCGAAATCAAGATCGGTGCCGGAGCCTATGTCTGCGGTGAAGAAACAGCCCTCATCGAATCCTTGGAAGGAAATCGTGGTAATCCTCGCTGGAAACCGCCATTCCCTGGAGTCAAAGGTCTGTGGCAGTGCCCCACGGTTGTAAACAATGTGGAAACCCTTGCCAATGTACCCTTTATCATCAAGAATGGTGCCGATGAATACAAGAAGTATGGTACTCCTGAATGCACAGGTACCAAGGTTTATACCATCCTTGGCGATGTAGCGCATCCCGGACTTTGCGAAGTCGATATGGGTTCTACGCTGCGCAATATCATCAACGAATATGCCGGTGGTATGAAAAAAGGATTCAAATTCAAGGCTGCCCTCGTGGGTGGTGCCGCAGGTGTACTGCTTTCCGAAAAGCTCCTCGATGTGAAGATGGATTTTAGCAGTCTCAATCAATATGCCGCCGTGCTCGGTTCCGGAGCTATCCTGGTGATGAACGAGCATCAAAGCATCGTCGATATGCTATGGTCAATCCTCAAATTCTTCCGTCATGAATCTTGCGGTAAATGCTCTCCTTGCAGAACCGGTACTCAACAGCTCTATAGCTTGATTAGCAAAATCCGCAAAGGTGATGGTACTATGGACGACGTTGAACTGATGCAAACCTTGGCAGAAACCATGCAACAGACATCTTTCTGCGCTTTGGGACAATCTCCAATCATGGCTATCCGTAGCGCATTGGAAAACTTCAAAGATGAATTCATCGCAATCACAACAAAATAAGATTAGAGAGGATACATATAATGGCACAAACTGTTAATGTCTGGATTGATGGACATCATCTCGAAGTACCAGAGACGATGACGATCATCGAAGCCGCAGATAAACACGGTATTCACATTCCCCGCCTTTGCTACCATCCGGATCTTCCGCCTACTGCCAATTGTGGCGTGTGCGTGGTAGAACTCGCCGGAAACCCTGTTCCCAAAAGAGCTTGCTGTACCCCCGTCTCTGAAGGCGCTAAGATTACAACAAATAGCAAGAAACTCAGAAGCTATCGCAAGACCCTTACCGAAATGATTCTTTCTCACCACGAAGTAGTATGCCCCACCTGCTCCGCAAACAACAAATGCGAGCTCCAATCCTTGGCAAACAACCTCGGAGTTGATCCCGAATCACTTCCCAATATACTCAAGAAACGCCAAGTGGACGACAGCAGCCTTTCCATCGTTCGCGATGTCAACAAATGTATCGCATGTGGACGCTGTGTAACGGTATGTAATGATGTCCAAACCGTCTATGCACTTACCTTTAGCGAGAGAGGTATAGACGCTCATATCGATACCGCCTTTGCCAATGGCATGGCAAGCAGTCCTTGCGTAAATTGCGGTCAATGCACAGTTTACTGTCCTACTGGTGCCCTTCGTGAAAGAAGCGAAGTTGATGCCGTATGGGAAGCAGTACTCGATCCTGAAAAACACGTAATCGTACAGGAAGCTCCTGCCATCCGTGTATCTCTTGCCGAAGAATTTGGCATGGAACTCGGTACCGTTACCGCAAAGAAGATGTATGCTGCCCTACGCAAGATCGGCTTTGATTCGATCATGGATACAAACTTCACCGCCGATCTGACGATCATGGAAGAAGGAACCGAATGCGTAGCCAAGCTCTCATCCGGTAGCAAGCGTCCGCTTATTACTTCCTGCTCACCCGGCTGGATCAAATTTATGGAAACCTACTATCCCGATCTTGCAGATTGCGTTTCCACGGCAAAATCACCCATGTCCATGTTTGGCGTGCTCTCCAAAACCTATTACGCTCAAGAGCAAAACATCGACCCTGCCAAGATCGTATCTGTCTCCATCATGCCCTGCACAGCAAAGAAATTTGAAGCCCGCAGACCCGAAATGAGAGACTCAGGCTTCCAAGATACAGATTATGTGCTCACCACTCGTGAATTCATCCGCATGATCAAAGAAGCAGGTATCGATTTCAAAGCCATCAAGGAAGAAGATGCCGATGAAGGAATGAGCTTCTACACTGGCGCTGGAACCATCTTTGGTGCCACCGGTGGTGTGATGGAAGCTGCCATCCGTTCTGCCTATACCTTGGTTACCGGTGAAGAACTGGAAGCCATAGATATTACCACCGTGCGTGGTTTACAAGGCGTCAAAGAAGCTACCATCCCCGTACCCGGTTTTGGCGATCTACGCGTTTGCGTAGCCCATGGGCTTTCCAATGCCAGAGAAGTAATGGATCGGATTCGTGCCGGACTTGCCGAAACTGGCGAATCCCCATGGCACTTCGTAGAAATCATGGCTTGCCCTGGTGGCTGCGTTGGTGGTGGTGGACAGCCCTACGGAAACAATATGGCTATGCGTGCTCGCCGTGGCGAAGGTCTTTACAATGAAGACAAGGGTATGGTCATCCGTAAATCTCACCACAACCCAGAAGTAAAACGTATTTACGAACGCTTCTTGGGAGAACCAAATTCTGCCCTTGCCCACAAGCTACTGCATACGCACTACTTTGAACGCTCCGTGAATACCGGTCAAGTGGTCAAAGAAGTCACTCACAAACATCACTGATCGATAGATTCATAGATGATATGGGGATTCGCAAGAATCCCCTTTTTCTTTTCCACCTGCTCAAACACATATAATAACAGCATAACAAGTTGTGTGCGGCTGTTCGGGGCTATCC
>Ga0209835_1000183_pt1 | contig 43997 bp, 47 predicted proteins | sample LakKivwa52mmetaG_FD_184138 | JGI IMG/M metagenome (GOLD analysis project Ga0209835, IMG submission 184138) | Anoxic lake water microbial communities from Lake Kivu, Rwanda to study Microbial Dark Matter (Phase II) - Lake Kivu water 52m metaG... | ecosystem: Environmental > Aquatic > Freshwater >... | reverse complement strand
CGAGGAACCGCTGGCATTAGCGGCCGCGCTCAAGGCTGAATGCGCTACAGATCGTTGTGTGATCGTCGATTGTCTGACCCTGTGGTTGACCAACCTATTGCTCGATTCCGAGGTGCGCTTGGCGGCTGAAACCACGGCGCTTTTAAACACTCTGCCCGATTTGCCGGGTGAAATCCTGTTGGTAGCGAATGAAACCGGGCTGGGGGTCGTACCGGCTGATGTCTTGTCGCGCCGTTATGTTGATGTTGCCGGCTGGCTGCATCAGTCGCTGGCTCAGGCCTGCGACCGCGTCGTACTGACGGTGGCGGGGCTACCTGTGGCGTTGAAGGGATAAGGCGTGGACTGGTTGAGTGAACCGATCAGAGCGTTGGATCTGGCTGCTGAGGCGGCGGCTCGGGCTCGTCAGGCGCAATTGACTAAGCCGCCGGGGGCGCTGGGCGAGCTGGAGGCGTTGGCGATCCGGCTGGCGGCCATGCAGGGAGTGGAGCGGCCGCGACTGGATACCCTTTGGGTGACGGTGTTCGCGGCCGATCATGGCGTGGCGGCGGAGGGGGTATCGGCCTTTCCGCAGGCGGTGACGGGCGAGATGGTCAAAAACTTCGCGCGCGGCGGGGCGGCGATCAGCGTCGCGGCGCGCGCGATTGGTGCGCCCATGGAGGTGGTTAACCTCGGCACGGTGGCGGATATCGGCGCCGTGCCGGGGGTCTTGCATCTGCCGCTCGGTCTCGGTACGGCCAATATGACCCAGGAAGCGGCGATGAGTGAGGCACAATGCGCGCAGGCCCTTGCAGCAGGCCGGCAGAGCGCGGAGCGGGCACGGCGGACTGGAGCGCAGCTGTTCATCGGCGGCGAGATGGGGATCGCCAATACCACCGCAGCAACAGCTTTGGCCTGTGCCTTGCTGAACGAGACGCCGCGCCTTCTGGCTGGCCCCGGCACGGGCCTGGATGCGGCCGGCGTGGCGCACAAGGCGGCGGTAATCGCGCGGGCGCTGGATCGGCACCGTAGCGCGCTTGGAAAACCCTACGAGGCCTTGCGCTGTCTGGGCGGTTTCGAGATCGCCGCGCTGGTCGGGGCTTATCTTGCCTGCGCCAAGAATGGCGTGGCGGTGCTGGTCGATGGCTTCATCAGCACGGTGGCGGCGCTGGCGGCCGAGCGGCTCTGTCCGGGCACGGCGAACTGGTTTCTTTACGCCCATACTTCGGCCGAGCCGGGCCATGTGCGCATCCTTGCCGCGCTTAACGCGAAACCGTTGCTGCATCTGGGTATGCGTCTGGGCGAAGGCAGCGGCGCTGCCGTGGCGGTACCGCTTTTGCGCATGGCCTGCACTCTGCACAACGGTATGGCAACTTTTGCTGAGGCCGGAGTGAGCGAGCGTGATGATTGAGGGCGCTGTTGTTGTGACGGTCCTGCGGCACGGCGAATGTGAGGGCCGCAACGCGGTGTTTCGTGGCCGCACCGATGATCCGTTGTCAGCGAAGGGTTGGGCGCAGATGCGCGAGGCGGTGATGCACCTGCCCTCATTGGACAGCATTAGCAGCTCGCCTTTGCAGCGTTGCCGTGCCTTTTCCGCCGAGTTTTCCGCCAGCCGTAGTTTGCCGTTGCAGGTAGAAAACGGTTTTCGCGAGCGTGATTTTGGTACTTGGGAAGGCTTGAGCGCCGCTGAGGTAGCGGCGCGTTTCCCAACCCAGGGCGATCCGCGGCAAAATCCTTACGATAACGCGCCGGAGGGCGGCGAAGCGTATCCCGATTTCCGCGTCCGGGTGGAAACGGTTTGGGCAGAATGGACTGCTCGTCTGGGGCCGGGCCATCATCTGCTGGTGGCGCACGCCGGCATCATGCGGGCGTTACTGGTGCATTTGCTGGGATTGCCACCACAGCACTTGTATCGCCTCAACTTGCCCAACGCGGGACATTTCACCGTATCCCTGCTGGCGGGGCATGATCCGGTGTTGTTGTCGCTCAACGGATGCGCGGCCTGATCCTGGCCTTTCAGTTGCTGACTCGGCTTCCGATGCCGGGGTTGCCTGTTGTGGGCGTGCCGGCCCAAGCAGCGGGCTGGTTTCCGCTGGTAGGGTTGACGGTAGGCGGACTGGTCGCGTTGCCTTTGCTCTTCGTTCCAGATCCGCGTCTGGCTGCGTTATTGGCGTTGCTGCTTTGGGTTTGGGTGACGGGCGGGCTGCATCTCGATGGCTTGGCTGACCTGGCCGATGCGCTGGGCGCGGTCCATAAAGCAACACAGCAGAATCGCGCCCGCTTCCTCGCGGTGTTGGCCGATCCCCATGTAGGCAGCTTTGGCGTGATAGCGCTGGTACTGCAGCTCATGACCAAGTTTGTGTTGCTGTGGCTGCTGGCTGAGGCTGCGCCCGGCTGGCTAACCTTATTGCTAATCCCCGCCCTGATTGCCGCGTGGGCGCGGCTGGGCGCCCTGGCCTGGGGGCAGACGCTGCTGCCGCTGAAACCCGGGCTGGGTGCCCGCTTCGCCTGGGGTGGTGGGCGCTGGATCAGCCTGTTCTGGTTATTGGCTTTGTTGGCGATCAGCTTGCTATGGCTACCGGCGTTGTGCGTTGCGCCGTTGCTATTGGCCGGCTGGGGGCTTTTTTTGCGGCAGCGGCTGGGCGGGATGAGTGGCGACTGTCTGGGCGCAGGCATCGAAGGCGTTGAGTCTCTGTTATTGTTGGCGGCATGGAGCCTGCTATGACGAATTTTTTTGTTGTGATCCCCGCCCGCTATGCCTCGACGCGTTTACCGGGTAAACCGCTGGCCGATCTTGCTGGAAAACCTATGGTGGTGCGGGTGGCAGAGCGGGCGGCGCAAAGCGGCGCAGTGGGCGTGGTGGTGGCGACCGATCACGACGGTGTTGCGGCGGCGGTGCAGGCGGCCGGGTTCCGGGCCGTAATGACCTCGCCCGACTGCGCCTCCGGCACTGATCGTCTGGCTGAGGTGGCCGCGCATGAGGGTTGGGCCGATGATGCCATTGTCGTCAATGTGCAGGGCGATGAGCCGCTGATTGCCCCGGCCTTGATTCGCGTCACGGCCGAGCGACTGGCTGAGCGGTCCGAGGCAGCCATCGCCACGGTGTGTCATCCGCTGACGAATTCGGATGAGGTGTTTAACCCTAATGTGGTCAAGGTGGTGCTCGATGCGCGCGACGATGCCTTGTTATTTTCACGCGCACCCATTCCGTGGGCCCGCGATGCGTGGCTGAGTGGCGAGCGCAACATTCCCGCCGATCTGCCTGTTTTCCGTCATGTTGGCCTGTACGCCTACCGGGCCGGCTTTTTGAAGGCTTACCCCGGATTGTCGCAACCGGCACTGGAACGGCTGGAATCGCTAGAACAATTGCGCGCCCTCTGGCATGGCTACCGTATTACCGTGGTGCGCAGCGATGGCGCCAGCGCACCGGGGGTCGATACGCCGGAGGATCTCGCAAGAGTGCGCCGCTTGTTCGTTTGATTCTTCCCGACGGAGTTAATTGTCCTTTCTATTATCCTGGGAAAAATTACACGCCACCTGCTTCTGTCAGCGGGCATACATGAGGAGAGACATAATGAAAATTGGGGTATTCGCGGGTTTGCTGTTGGTGGCATCGGTGTCGTTTGCCGGAAATGAGGAGGTCACTTACCGCAAGAATATTCGCCCACTGTGGGAACAAAAGTGCATGAAGTGTCATGGCGCAGAGTCTCCCGGTCTGGCGGAATTTAATGCCAACAAGGACAAATATAAGGGGGCGGGTAAGGGGCCGCGCATGGATAGCTATCCGCATCTAGTCCAGTTTGTGGGTTGGCCGGACACGGGCGCAATTATGCGTCGCCTCGATGACGGTAAGAGTACCAAAGATGGAAAGCCGGGCAATATGTATGTCATGCTGGGTAAAACGGAGGAAGAGCGTCAGAAAAACCTAGGTCTGTTCAAGGACTGGGTGGGAGAAGGTGGCTGGATTTTAAAGAAGTTCAAGGATCTGACTCGCGAAGAGCTGGGCAAGATGCAAGTGCCTGAATAGACTCCCTGTGTCTGTTCATGAGTGAGTCGGGCTGGCCGGGGTTGACCATTATGGATCAAGGCCCTGGCATCCCGAGAGAAGACCGTGAGCGGGTCGTGCAGCGCTTTGTGCGTTTGCCCGGGCAGGAGACCGGTGGGGCTGGATTGGGTTTGTCCATTGTGGCGCGCATCGCTGAACTGCACGGCGCTGGCCTGCAGATCGACGATCGGCCGCAAGGCGGTCTTGCGGTACGGGTTGATTTCCCCTCTTAGCGGCACGATCACGGCTGTTTGCTTTCGTTTGGATGATTTATCCGGCTGTTATGGGCCGGATTACGACGGTTTTTGCAGGGAATAACCTCGGCTTATGTTCGAATTTAAAAAATTGACTGTCATTGCGAGGGCGGTATGAATACTCTAGCGGCCGGTAAAAGATCGTTTTGTCCTGTCTTGACCTGTCGTTGAACAGGTTGTTTTGTTCCGCAATGGAACGCACTTTTGAGGTTTATCTATGCGTATTATTCTTCTCGGCGGCCCCGGCGCGGGCAAAGGCACCCAAGCGAACTACATCAAGGAAAAGTATGGTATCCCGCAGATTTCCACCGGCGACATGTTGCGCGCCCATGTGAAGGCGGGTTCCGAGTTGGGTGTCGCGGCGAAGAAGATTATGGATGCGGGTGGTTTGGTGTCCGACGACATTATTATCGGTATGGTGAAAGAGCGCCTGACCCAGGCTGACTGCAAGGCCGGTTACCTGTTTGATGGCTTCCCGCGCACCATTCCTCAGGCTGAAGCGCTTAAGGCGGCGGGCGTGCCGATCGACGCCGTGGTCGAGATTGATGTGCCGGATGCGGAGATCGTCAAGCGGATGTCCGGTCGGCGCGTGCATGTCGCCTCTGGTCGTACCTATCATGTTGTGTTCAACCCGCCCAAGGTTGCCATGAAGGACGATGTCACCGGCGAGGATTTGATCCAGCGTGACGATGACAAGGAAGAAACGGTCATGAAGCGTCTCGATATCTATCATGCCCAGACCGAGCCGTTGGTCAAGTTCTACGGTGACTGGGGCCATACCGGTGCGGCTGATGCGCCCAAGTACATTCGGGTGTCTGGTGTGGGCTCCGTGGATAGCATCACCGGTGCCGTGTTTGCGGGCCTGGACGCGCTGAAGAAATAAGGCATGACCCCCATCCCGGCATTTACCGAGGCTGATCTGGCCCTGATGCATGAGGCGCTCCGTGAGCGTTTCGGGCATGCGGTCGAAATGGATGAGGTCGAGACCGAGATTCGCCTTAACCCGGCGGATCGCGATTTGACGATCTGCCCGGCCTTGTATTGGGAAGAGTGCGGCTGTCGCTTTGTCTTGTCTAAGACCGGCGTGAACCAGTTTCGTTCGATGTTTTTCTGGTCGGTGCGAGATCGTTTTTCTACCGGCCAGGAGGAATACGATAACCTCGGCGATTGTGTCGTGACGCTGCTCAAGATGCAGGAAGAGGCCGATGCCGCGCGTAAGGCCATGCCGGAAGGGTTTGACCCGCGTGGGGTGGAGTCTGTGTAATCAAGCATTAACAGGGGGCGGCTACGCTTGTGCCTTCTGATTTGGAGTGAATGAATGGAAAAGAAAAACGCTTTTTATGCCCAGTCGGGTGGTGTGACTGCTGTCATCAATGCCTCGGCCAGTGGAGTGATCGAAACCGCCCGCAAGCACGCCGACAAGATCGGTACGGTGTACGCCGGCCGTAACGGCATCATTGGCGCGCTGACCGAAGACCTGATTGATACCGCGCTGGAAAGTGCCGACGATATCGCGGCCCTGCGCCATACCCCGTCGGGTGGTTTTGGCTCCTGCCGCTTCAAGCTGAAAAGCCTGGAAGCTAACAAGCGCGAGTACGAGCGTCTGATTGAGGTCTTCAAGGCGCATAACATTGGCTACTTCTTCTATAACGGCGGCGGCGACTCGGCCGACACCTGCTACAAGGTGTCGCAATTGTCCGAGGCCATGGGCTATCCGATTCAGGCCATCCATGTGCCCAAGACGGTGGATAACGATCTGCCCATCACCGACAACTGCCCCGGTTTTGGTTCGGTAGCTAAGTACATTGCTGTTTCTACCCTAGAAGCCTCGTTCGATGTGAAGTCGATGGCCAAAACCTCGACCAAGCTGTTTGTGATCGAGGTGATGGGTCGTCACGCCGGTTGGATTGCGGCGGCGGGCGCCCTGGTCGCTGATCAGGGTATTCCGGTCGTCACGCTGTTCCCCGAGATTGAGTTCAACGAAGAGAAGTTCATCGACAAGGTGCAGTTGATGGTGCAGAAGTTTGGCTATTGCACGGTCGTTGTTTCGGAAGGTTGTCATTATCCGGATGGGCGTTTCTTGGCCGAGCAGGGCACCCGCGATGCCTTCGGTCATGCCCAATTGGGCGGCGCTGCACCGGTGGTGGCGAATATGGTCAAGGCCCGGTTGGGCCTGAAGTTCCACTGGGCTGTGGCGGATTATCTGCAACGCGCTGCGCGGCACATTGCCTCCAAGTCGGATGTCGAGCAGGCCTATGCCCTGGGCCAATCGGCAGTTGAATTGGCTGTGGCTGGGCATAACTCGGTTATGCCGACCGTGGTGCGCAAATCGTCCAAGCCGTATGTGTGGGAGATTGGCCATGCACCGCTATCGCAAGTTGCCAATGTCGAGAAGTTCATGCCGCGCGATTTCATCAGCGAGGATGGCTTTGGTATTACCGACAAGTGCCGCGAATACCTCTACCCGCTGATTCAGGGTGAGGACTACCCGCCGTACGAAAACGGTATGCCGAAGTATGTGACGCTGAAGAATCAGTCCGTGGCCAAGAAGCTGGCGGCGTTTGAACTGTAATTAACGCGAATGACCATCGATCGGGCGCGTGAATTGTTGGCGGTGCAGGTGGGTTTTGGCGGCTTTTATAACGGAAATTCCGCCAAGCTGATCCTCTCTGAGATTCAGAAGGAACACGGGCAGGCCGCAGTCGACACCTTGATCGGTGAGATGAGATTAAATCAGGTGTTTGGTTTTCAGCCGGGCACTCGGTTTGTTGGGGGTATGGCCTACCCACAGGGGTGAGTCTGGTTTTTTGTGTTTTTTCCGGGAGTGTGCAAATGAATGAATATTTGATATTTTCCCTGCTGGCAGCGGGCTTAGCCCTGCTGTACGGGGTGGTTACCATTAAGTGGATTATGGCTTTGCCCACCGGCAACGACCGCATGCGGGAAATCGCCGCCGCAGTGCAGGAAGGCGCGCAGGCCTACCTGAATCGGCAATACACCACCATCGGTGTGGTGGGCGCCATTCTTTTGGTGGCCATTTTCTTGTTCTTGGGTTGGCAGACCGCTGTGGGCTTTGCGCTGGGCGCGGTCCTCTCTGGCGTGACCGGTTTTATCGGCATGAATGTGTCGGTGCGCGCCAATGTCCGTACGGCACAGGCGGCTACCCAGGGTCTGAATGCGGCACTGAATGTCGCCTTCAAGGGCGGCGCCATCACCGGTATGCTGGTGGTTGGTCTGGGCCTGTTGGGCGTGGCTGGTTACTACACTTTCCTGATCAGCACGGGCATGGAATCCAAGGACGCCACGCACGCGTTGGTCGGTCTGGCCTTTGGTAGCTCGCTGATCTCCATCTTTGCCCGTCTGGGCGGCGGCATCTTCACCAAGGGCGCCGATGTGGGTGCGGACCTGGTGGGCAAGGTCGAAGCCGGTATTCCCGAGGATGATCCGCGCAACCCGGCCGTGATTGCCGACAATGTGGGCGACAATGTGGGCGACTGCGCTGGTATGGCCGCCGACCTGTTCGAGACCTACGCCGTCACCATCATCGCCACCATGGTGCTGGGCGGCCTGATGATCACCGACTCGCCGGCAGCCGTGGCGTATCCGCTGGTCTTGGGCGCTGTGTCCATTATTGCCTCGGTCATTGGCACCTATTTCGTCAAGGCGCGTGAAGGTGGCAAGATCATGAACGCCCTTTACCGCGGCCTGGCTGTGTCGGGTGTGCTGGCGATTCCGGCCTTCTGGTTTGTCACTAACTGGATGTTCCCGGCGGGTCTGAGCATGGCTGACGGCAGCACCATTAGCAGCATGAACCTGTTCCTGGCCTCGATGATTGGCCTGGTACTGACCGCTGCGATGGTGTGGATCACCGAGTATTACACCGCGACCGAATACGGTCCGGTGCGCCACATTGCGCAAGCCTCGACCACGGGTCACGGCACCAATGTGATCGCCGGTATCGGTGTCTCGATGAAGTCCACCGCGCTGCCGGTACTGGCGGTGTGTGCGTCCATCTACGGTGCCTACGCGCTCGGTGGACTGTACGCTATCGCCATCGCTGCGACCGCCATGTTGTCCATGGCCGGCATCATTGTGGCCCTGGACGCTTACGGTCCGGTTACCGACAACGCCGGCGGCATTGCTGAGATGGCCGAGTTGCCTGAGGAGATTCGCAACATCACCGATCCGCTCGATGCCGTGGGTAACACTACCAAAGCGGTGACCAAGGGCTATGCCATTGGTTCTGCCGGTCTGGCTGCCCTGGTGCTGTTTGCCGACTACACTCATGCCCTGGGCGGTGGGGTCAGCTTCGATTTGTCGAACCACGAAGTTATCATCGGTCTGTTCATTGGCGGCATGGTGCCCTACCTGTTCGGTGCCATGGGCATGGAAGCCGTGGGTCGCGCCGCCGGTTCCATCGTCGTGGAAGTGCGTCGTCAGTTCCGCGAGATCCCGGGCCTCATGGAAGGCAAGGCCAAGCCCGAATACGGTACTTGCGTGGATATGCTGACCAAGGCGGCGATCAAGGAAATGATGATCCCGTCGCTGCTGCCCGTGGCCGTGCCGCTTATCGTCGGCCTCACCCTGGGTGCCCAGGCTCTGGGCGGTGTGCTGATCGGTACCATTATTACCGGTATCTTCGTGGCCATCTCCATGACCACTGGCGGTGGTGCGTGGGACAATGCCAAGAAGTACATCGAGGAAGGCAACCACGGCGGTAAGGGCTCTGATGCCCACAAGGCTGCAGTCACCGGCGATACCGTTGGCGATCCGTACAAGGACACCGCCGGCCCTGCCGTGAATCCGCTGATCAAGATCATCAACATCGTCGCGCTGATGATTGTGCCGCTGCTGGCCTGATCGGTTTTATTCCAAAATTAATGCTGCATCTTAAAAAGGCCGGGCTTGCCCGGCCTTTTTCTGTTTAGCAGGACGGGATTAAACGGTGTCGATGCATTGACTTGAAGTGTCGAGTAGAATGCGCCAGTTCGTTTCTTTCCAAAGACCCAAGGAACTTCCATGCAGATCAAAAAAATTTCCGTCGCCCTTTGCCTGGCCTGTGCGACCTCGGTGTCGATGGCTGTTGCCGCCGAGGTATCGACAACCGCCCAACCGTCCCTTCCGCAGACCCCGGATGCTTGGCTGCAGCGTATGACCAATTTCAGTCAGAACGGAATTGCTTTCAAGGACCCGCGTGCCTTCATGGCGTGGTCCAACGCGGTGACCGAGCCGGGGTTTTATCCGGTGCTGGTGCAGGGCATGACGAATCCCGCCTTGCCGATGAACATGGTCAATAGTGCCGTCAGCCCGGCGGCTGTTCGTAACATGGCCAGCTTTGCTGATCCGGCGATCGCGGCGCGCTGGATGGGGGCGGCGGTTGACCCGCGTTTCTATGCCCAGATGGCGACCCAGATGGTGGACCCGGGCAAGATGATGCGCTGGGTGATGCTGCCGATGGATCCGCGTGTGGCCCAAGTGGCTGGGCAGATGGTTAACCCGGCTCAGGCCATGCAATGGGCCATGGTGCCAGCTGATCCGCGCCTGTGGAATGCGGCCGGCAATATGGTTAATCCGGCCGCTTATGCTGGAATGGCCAGTGTGGCCATGAATCCGCAATCCTATGCCGTGATGGCTGCGCCGGCCGCTGCGACTGCGCCGGCGCCAGTTGGGGTCAAGCCGACCGCTGCCGTGGTCCCGGCCGCTGTGGTTAAGCCCGCGGTCGCCGCTGCCGTTGCGGCTCCTGCGGTTCCTGCGGTTCCTGCGGCTCCTGTGGCTGCGCCGGCTGCCACCGCCTTATCTGCGGGGGGAGAGGGCAAAAAGGTCTTGTCGACCGATATGCTGTTTCAGCCCGGAAAGAGTGATGTAAAGACCTTGACGGCGGCAGGCAAGCAGGCCCTTGATGCGGTGGTTGCGCAGATCAAGGCGGCCCCAGATGTGGGTCAGGTGGTCGTAATGGGGCATGCGGACCCAACCGGCAAGTCCAAAAACAATCAGACGCTTTCCCAAAAGCGTGCCAAGGCGGTGAAACGCTATCTGACGGCGCAAGGTGTCAAGCCAGAGCTGATTGTGACGAGCGGCTTGGGGGATACTCAACCGCTGGTGAAGTGTGACCCGAAGGCGGCTTCGGCGGACAAGATCGGTTGCAATGCGCCGAATCGCCGGATAGAAGTGGAAGTGCGCAAGCTGGCCCCGAAATAGGGTGTGAGCGCGAGCACACAAAAACCGGCGTGCGGCGCCGGTTTTTTATACTTCAGCGGCGTGATCCGGGACCCGTTGCCACGAGTTTTCGTTCAATAAGACTTCATAGCGCGCCCATTCCTGAAAGGCCTCCAGGCTGCACAGGCCGGTTTGGCGTCGGCATCGCCCGGCCATCCCCCTAAAACGCACGGCCGTCCCGAGATCGGGGTCATCAATTAAGGTCTCAACCCAGCGTACGCCCCAGTTATGGCCATAACTACCGTTGCTGTAGCAAGCCCCTTTGCGGATTGAAATCATGTGGTTAGTTTGCGATAAGTATCGGCGGTTTTGCGCGGCAGTTGCCGGACATCATCGAGGATGACATAGCGCGCTGGGCCGTACAGGCGTGGCAGGTAGTCGCGCGCCTCGCGGTCGATGGTGATACAGAAGGCGTGAACCCCGGCGCGGCGCGCCTCGATTAGCGCCATACGGGTGTCCTCGATGCCGTAAGGGCCGCGATAACCGTCAAAATAGTCGTCCGGCTTGCCATCAGAGAGGTTAATCATGATTCGTGTGCGAGCGGCGACCTTGGCCAGTTCCGCGGTCATGTGGCGAATGGCGAAGCCCATGCGGGTGTATTCCTGGGCCTCAATGCCGGCAATGCGGGCCTGGATCGTGGTGTCATAGACCTCGTCGAAACGCTTGATGGGGAAAATCTCGCAGCGTTTACGGGTGAGGCTGGTGAAGCCGTAAATCGCGTAGCGATCGCCCAGCTTTTCGAGCGACTCACACAGTAACACCAACGCCTCGCGCTCGGCCTCGTTGATCCAGCCGCGTGTCGAGCCAGACATATCCACCAGGAAGGCGACGGCAATATCCCGGTCGGCCCGCTCGCGCCGAACCATCAGGCGGTCGGTCATCTCACGGCCATCGTGAATATCAGCGAGGGCCTCGATCAGGGCGTCGAGATCGACCTCGTCGCCTTCGCTCTGTCGTTTCAGGCGGCGATCGACACTTTGCATGGCCGCAAAGGTTTTTCGTAATTGCGCCACCAGCGGCGCATGCCGGACTAGGGTCTGGGTGACAAAAGCAGGGTCGCCCTGTTTGACCGGCGCCTCGCGCATTACGCACCAGTTTTTGCGATAGAGCTGGCGGGCGTGGTCCCACTCGGGAAAAAGCTTGGCCCCCGCTTCGTGATAAGTGCCCTGCCAGACGCTGCTGGGGTCCCCCTGCTCGCCGAGCTGACGGCTGTCGTATTCGCCGTTGCCAGCCGCCACCAGGTATTCAGGAGGAATGTCACCAAAATCGAGATGTACGGACAAGGCCAGTTGCCGGACCTCGGCCGGCGGGGCGATGGGAATGCCGTCCAGGGTCAGTTGCAGATCAAGATGTGAACCTTCTTCGTGGACCTCGGCCTGGAATGTGGCCTGATTGGGTGACCGGGTCAGTTGGGGCTTGAGTTCGCTGGCCAACTGCGCAAGGGCTACCCGCAGACGCGCCTTGTCGCGGTCGCGGCGGGCAGCCTTGATAGCTGCAACGGCCTGCGGGCGTAATTCGCCCATGAAGGGGTCATCCGACAGCACGGGGTGCGAATAAGCAACAGGCAGCAGGGCCAAGCTGGTTTCGACGCGGGCCTCTGGCTGGACCAGTTGTTGCGCCCAGACTGACCACGGTGGGGTGAGTAGGCTCCCACTCTGTTGTCGCAAGCGCTGGAGGTCACGGCCCAGTCCGGGAAATTCGTTGCTTAAACGGGCGGACAGACGCAGCCTTTCGAGCGCGTGGAATTGCTGCGCGGCATGGGCCGGATCTGGGTAATCGGCAAACAGCGTAACCAGATCGGGGCGCAGGCTACCGAAGCGGGTTTCGGCCCAACGCAACACGACTTGGCACTTGGCCAGCGCAAAATTGTCGCTACGATCGGCAAAGCGGGCGGTAATGGTGGGGAGATAGACGCTCTCGCTGTCGGTCCAGCTGGCGTCACTTTTGCCGAGTTTCAGGGCGCGTCCGGAAAGACCGCGCAGGAAACTAGAAAGCACGGGTGCCAAATCGTCAAAAAACACCCCGGATTGATGGGCGTAGCGGATGCGGTCAAATTGCTCGACTTCATGAATGACGGTGAGCGCGGCCTGTAGACCGGCGCGGTCGTAGGTGTCGCAGGCGTGTGTAGCCCACGCGACGAGGAGTTCGGTTTCCATGCGTGCCAAGAGATCGGCCGCGCATTGGGCAAATTGCCAAGCTAGGGTGATATGGGTGGCGGCAATGCGCCGGATCCAGTCGAGCGCAAAGTCGCGTTGCAGCGCAGGCAAGGCGGCCAGTTGCGCGGCTACCGCTTCGACCTTCAGAAAGGTGAATTCAGTCTCCAGCCACTGGTCGAGCTGGGCGGTGATCTGGGTTTGCAGCTGGGCGCTGTCAGCCACGCGGTGCGTTAAAACAGCGAAGAGGCCAGCTCCTGCACGGCCACCAGCATATCCGGTTCGTCGGTGAGGGCCTGGGCGATGGCGCTTTGGCAGGCCGTTACCGGCGTGATGCCGCTAGCCATTAGTTTGCCGGCGTGGACCAAGAGTCGGGTGGAGGCCCCTTCATCGAGACCGCTGCCCTTGAGGTTGCGAGTGAGTTGGGCAAAACGCACCAAGCGCTCGGCGGTGGCTTCGTCGAGGCCCGATTCGCGAGCCACGATGCGCCGTTCCAAGGTGGCATCAGGATAGTCAAATTCCAAGGCGACAAAGCGTTGCCGGGTGGATTGTTTGAGATCTTTGAGGACGCTTTGGTAGCCCGGATTGTAGGAGATGGCCAGGCCGAATTCGGCGGGCGCGTGGAGTACCGCGCCGAGTTTTTCCATCGGCAGGCTGCGGCGGTCGTCGGCCAACGGGTGGATAACGACCATGGTGTCTTTGCGGGCTTCGACGATCTCATCTAGATAGCACAGCGCGCCGCTGCGGACGGCCCGGGTGAGCGGACCATCAACCCAAACGGTTTCGCCACCCTTGACCAGATAGCGGCCGACCAGATCGGCAGCGGTGAGGTCGTCATGGCAGGACACGGTAATGAGTGGGCGCTTGAGGCGCCACGCCATGTATTCCATGAAGCGCGTCTTGCCACAGCCAGTTGGGCCTTTGACCAAGACCGGCAGAGCGTTTTTCCAGGCGGCCTCGAAGATGGCGATCTCGTCGCCGACGGCCTCGTAATAGGGTTCGCTGTGGATCAGGAGATCACTCATTGCGGCTAGTCATTAGTCCCGCAACCGCAGTCGCCCGGTTGGCCCGGTGGGGCGCAATATTTTTCGTCCTCGATCTTGTCGCGATTGGCGAGATATTCCTGACGGATGGCTTCGGTCTTGGTCTTGAGGCGTTCCATGCGGGCCTCATAAGCCCCGTCTTTCTCAACCAGCGATTTCTCGTTGAACAACACATGGCGCAGGAAGGCGAAGGCAAACTCGAGCAGCTTGTCGTCATCGGCGACCAGTTCAGCCATCTGCTCAACCGGGATCTCATAGGTGTTGTTGAACGATTCGCTGATGACGAAGGCGCGGAAACGATCAAGATCGTAACAGGCCATGAAAAAGAGCTGGTTCGAGACGGCCGGCGGGCGGCCGATGCCGGGGCCGGCAGACTTGCGCTTCAAGACGAGTTGCCGCCAGCCGCGCGACTTTTCGTCGTAGTCGGCAACGCCTTGTTCTGCGCGGTAGTCGTCAATCGTGAGGAAACGGTTTTCTTGATGGCCGAGGCAGTGTTTTTCCTGCACTAGGGCGTAGGCGGTGCGATCAACAAATTCATCAGAATTACGCAGCGAGAGTAGCGCGACCGGGTAATAGCGACAGGCATTGGGGCGGTCTTCATAGACGCTGCAGCCCTCCGGCACCATGAATTGGCACGCCGAACCGCCTTCGACCGGATTGAACTTGACGCCCGGCATGCCGTCCTTGTCCATTTCGAACGGGAAGGTGTATTGCTTGAGAAACTCGCCCGAGGAGATGCCGAGGCGGTTTTTCAAACGCAGTACATCATAGGGCGTGAGGGTGATGTCAATGTTTGAACAGCAGGCGTTCCAGCATTTGATATCGCGATGGCAACGGAACTGGATGGTCTTGTCGCCCTCCAGCATGTTGGGCAGTACGGGCGAATCCTGAAAAGGGGAATCCTTGCCGAGGCCTTTGAATTTTTGATCGTATTGGTCGAGCATGATCAATTCCTGAGTAAATAAGTAGGGTAATTATAAGCGAGCGTGTGGCTTGTGGTCCTTGGCGGCCAGGAAATCTGGAGGCTAAAGAGTCAACAAGCGACCCACTCATGAAAAAACCGGGCGCCTTGTGAGCGCCCGGTTTTTTGCAAGTGGCTACTTAGTGAGCGGCCGGCTTGAACAGCTTGGACTTGTCGACCAGATCGACATGGGCGCGCTTGAAGCAGGTCCAGGTCTTGGTGGTCTTGTCATAGATGGAGTTCACGAAGCAGTGCCAGTTCTCTTCATCGACAAAGTTCTTGTCCATGCGGTAGTAGAAGCCCGGGTAACGGGACTCTTCACGGAACTCGATGTGCTTCATGTGAGCTTCGGCCGTCAGGATGCGGTGATAGTTTTCCCAGGCACGCAGCAGCTCGTGCAGGTCCTTGGCGCGCATCTTCTGAGCGTCTTCCTTCAACATGCCCAACTTCTCTTCAGCGATGTTCAGCATAACGGTGTTGGTCTTGTAGTAGGTGGCAACGCCGGCAACATACTCGTCCATGATCTTCTGCAGACGGAACTGCAGCATCTTCGGAGTGATGTAGTTCGGGTTCACATCGATGGCGGTGGAGTAGTCCTTGAACTCGAGGTAGTTGCGGACCGGCTTCCAGATCAGCTCGGCGATTTCTTCGGCAGACTCGGCGAACTCCGGCTTGAAGTCCTTGTTGTCGAGGCAGTACTTCACCATCGATTTAGCGGCCATGCGGCCTTCCGCGTGCGAACCGGAGGAGAACTTATGACCGGAGGCGCCCACGCCGTCACCGGCCGTGAACAGGCCATTGACGGTGGTCATGCCACGGTAGCCCCAGTTCCAGCCCTTCGGCAGGTGTGCGGGTACGCCCGGCAGGGCCTCGTCGGTCGGAGCACCGACATCTTCCGGACCGGAGGTCCAGATGCCGCAGCAGCCCGAGTGCGAACCCAGCAGATACGGCTCGGTCGGCATCAGTTCGGAGTTCTTCTTCTCCGGCTCGATGTTTTCACCGACCCAGATACCGCACTGGCCGACGCACATGTCGAGGAAGTCTTCCCAGGCTTCGGCTTCGAGGTGCTTCACTTCGCGCGGCGACAGAGTTTCACGCATCTTGCCCAAGGCGGTCACGGTGTCCATCCAGATCGGACCACGCCCCTCTTGCATTTCCTTCAGCATCAGGTGGTTACGCAGGCAGGAAGCCGGCACAGCCGCTTGACCGTAGGGGGGGTAGTCGTTCAGCAGATCCTTGTTCTTCTGCATATAGACTTCGCCGAAGGCGTTGGTGGCTTGGGCCTTGAACAGCAGGAACCAGGCACCGACCGGGCCGTAACCGTCTTTGAAGCGGGCCGGAACGAAGCGGTTTTCCATCATGGTCAGTTCAGCACCGGCTTCAGCAGCCATGGAGTAGGTCGAACCGGCGTTCCACACCGGGTACCAGGCGCGGCCAGTACCTTCACCCACGGAGCGGGGACGGAACAGGTTCACGCAGCCACCGGCGGCGAGCAGGATGGCCTTGGCCTTGAAGATGTAGATCTTGTTTTCGCGGACGGAGAAACCGGCAGCGCCAGCGATACGGCTCTTGTCATTCTTGTCGTTGATCAGGTGCACGATGAACACGCGCTCCTGGATGCGGTCCAGGCCAATGGCTTTTTTCGCAGCTTCAGCGACGATCCACTTGTAGGATTCGCCGTTGATCATGATCTGCCACTTGCCGGAACGCACGGGCTGGCCGCCGTCCTTCAGGGAGGTCATGCCTTGGGCGCCGTCGTGACGCTCGCCGGTTTCCGGGTCGGTCTTCCAAATCGGCAGGCCCCACTCTTCGAACAGGTGCACGGACTCGTCCACATGACGGCCAAGGTCATAGGCCAAGTCGTCACGGGTGATGCCCATCAGGTCGTTGGAGACCATGCGCGCATAGTCAGCCGGATCCTGCTTGTCACCGATGTAGGTGTTGATGGCGGACAGACCTTGAGCCACGGCACCGGAACGGTCCAGGGCGGCCTTGTCGACCAGTTTGATTTTCAGGTCCACGCCGGAAGAGGCCTTGGCGGCGTCAGCCCAGCGCATGATTTCATAAGCGGCGCCGCAGTTGGCCATGCCGCCACCGATCATCAGGATATCAACTTCTTCCTGGACGATCTCGGGATTGTCAAAAGTACCAGCCATTATCGTTTCCTTTCTGGTTAATTACTTGCGGATCAGTTCGGCAGGGTTGCCAGCGCGGTAGCCATTCATCTGGTTGAAGAAACCGGTCTTCGAGATGTTGGCCATATCGGCATTCGGCTTGCCACCGTACGGATCAATGGAGCCTTCCGGGGTGGTGCGGATCGGGAACTTGAAGCGCTTCATGGTACCGTTGCGGAACTTGATGGTCCACATGATGGAATCGGAACCACGCAGCGGCTGTACGGAACCACCCAGCGGGACGATGTCGGCGTAGTGGCGAGCTTCGATTGCTTGTTGCGGGCAGATCTTGACGCAGGAATAGCATTCCCAGCACTGCTCCGGTTCCTGGTTGAAGGCACGCATGGCATGGCCGGTTTCGGAACCGTCCTTGTCCAGCTTCATCAGGTCGTGCGGGCAGATGTACATGCAGGCAGTCTTGTCTTGACCCTTGCAACCATCGCACTTGTCGGTACGAACAAAAGTAGGCATTAAATCACTCCTTGTTAGCTAACAATCCGTGCAGGAAGGATGTCCAGCACGGTCCATCTAGAGCCTGAGAATCACCTTGGCCGGGCGTATCGCGAGTCCGCTTCCGGCGCTCTCAAATCCTAAATACTGCAGGGCCGGCGTTTAGGCCTTGCCCCCTATTAAAATCAAGCGGCGGAATGGCCCTTGAGTTCAATCTTGACATTCTGCTCAGCGGTCAGGCTGGCGTAGTATTTCTGCAAGACCTTGGCGACTTCCGGACGGCTGAACTCGACCGGCAGGTCCTGGCCTTCGGACAGCATGGCGCGGACTTTGGTGCCGGACAGCAGGATGCGATCGTCCTTGGTGTGCGGGCAGGTGCGCTGCGAAGCCATGCCGCCGCACTTCTTGCACCAGAAGGTCCAGTCGATATTCATGTTGGTGGTTTCGAGCGAGCCTTTGGGGATTTCGTCGAAAATTTTCTGCGCGTCGAAGGGGCCGTAGTAGTCGCCCACGCCGGCGTGGTCGCGGCCGACGATCAGGTGCGAGCAGCCGTAGTTCTGGCGGAACAGGGCGTGCAACAGGGCCTCGCGCGGACCGGCGTAACGCATGTCTAGCGGGTAGCCGGCCTGGATGACGGTATTGGGAGCAAAGTAGTTTTCCACCAAGGTCGAGATCGCCTCGCTGCGCACATCGGCGGGGATGTCGCCCGGTTTCAGAGCGCCCAGCAGGGAGTGGATCAGCACGCCATCCATGGTCTCGATGGCGATCTTGGCCAGATATTCGTGCGAACGGTGCATCGGATTACGCGTCTGGAAGGCGGCAACCTTGGACCAGCCAGCCTTTTCGAAGGCGGCGCGAGTCTCGGCCGGGGTCATGAACTGATCACCATACTCTTCCTTGAAGGTGCCGGTGGACAGAACCTTGACCGGGCCGGCCAGGTTGTATTGGGCTTGGTCCATGACCATCTTGACGCCGGGGTGAGCGAGGTCAGTAGTCTTGTACACTTGCATGCACTCGTGTGCTTTGTCGATGGTGTACTGCTCGGTAACCTTCATGGTGCCCATAATGGCATCAGACTCGGCATCAATCAGGGCAATCTCGGCGCCGGCTTTGATGTTCGCGTCGTTGGTCGACAAAGTGACCGGGATCGGCCAGAACAGGCCGTTGGCCATCCTGTAGCCATCACAGATGCCTTGCCAATCGGCTTTCGTCATGAAACCGTCCAACGGGGTGAAGCCACCGATGCCTAGCATGATCAGGTCGCCGGTTTCACGCGACGACATCTTGACCTTGGGAAGCGTAGCGGCGCGCGCCAGTTCGGTTGCGCGTGCTGCGCCTTCGAGCAAGAGGGGCTTAAGTTCGCCGCCGCCATGGGGTTTCACAAGCTTGGACATCGAGGTTCCTTTTAGTTGGGTGTGGTGCGGCAATTGCCGCTGTACGGGCCTTACAAAAATCGGACTGGCTGATTCAATGGCCGGCGAGGATAGCACGCAGTATTAGGCTGTCCTAATCCATTGTTCTTATTTGCAAATAAACTTTTTCGATGCCGGAATCTTCTTGTAAGCATATGAAACATAACATTAAAAAGCAGGCCCTTCGTTTTGCTCTGGCGAGTTCATGGACTTGCTGGCCGTGCCGAAGGGATATTTTTTTGATCTTCAATGTCGTTACAATGTGTTCATCCGGCACCAAGTTGCCACGATGTCCTTGAGGAAAACGCGGTGGTTAAAGCACGGCAGCGGGTTTGGGTTTTGGTTCTGGTAGCAGGGTTGCTGACGGGCTGTGCCAATGGCCCTATTCAGCGCAAGGATGGGCGCCAGAGCCAACGGGGTTTTGTGATTGAAAACTTGGCCAAGTCCGATGTTGATCAGGTGACCGAGATCCATCAGCGTGAGGTCCTGCGCCATCTGCGAGTGTTGACCGAGAAGCTGTATCGCCGCAATCCGGCGGAGTTTCGCAAGGCGGGTCTGCCCTCGGTGGAGGTGGCGACCGAGCAGTTGTTCATGAATTTGGCAATCTGGCCGACTTCACCCCTGCGCCGATCTGACTGGGAGCGTGATTTCCGGGCGGCTTTTCGCGAGGACTTCCCGGGCGACCGTGTCCATGCTTACATGTCAGCCATGTTGGCCATGGTCATGACCGTCTACGATCACAAGCAAGCGTTTTACATTACCGATCAACTCGACGCCCAGAAACTCTATAACAGCGCCCGCAATATCGAAACGGCACTTTGGAAACTCTCCAACGCCCGTGCCTTGGATGGCGCGCCAGTGCTACTGACCAACAGCATGGAGGGCGAGATTCAGAACCTGAGCTTTGAACGCGAATTCGGAAAACTGATCGCCGCCCAGGACTTGTTGGCCTTGGTTATTGAGGACAGCAGCAATCGAGTCATTTCTCGCACGGTGCAGAATATGGCCAGTTTTGTCTTCTTGCCGCTTTGAGGCGGGTATGGACCTGATCCTGTGGCGACACGCTGAGGCCGAAGACGGCTTGGCGGATCTTGAGCGTGCCTTGACCGATAAAGGCCAGCGTCAGGCGGCACAAATGGCGCAATGGATCAAAAAATACTTGCCAGCTACGGCACCGGCGACGCTGCGCATCTTGGTGAGTCCGGCGCGGCGCACGCAACAGACGGCTCAAGCTCTGGGATGGCCTTTTAGCACTGTGAACAGCTTCGCGCCTGGCGCACGACCGGAGGTATTACTTGAAGGCGCCATCGAACGCATGCCTATCCAGGTCGCAGGGCAAGTGCTTATTGTGGGTCACCAGCCAACCTTGGGTGGTTTGGCCGCCCACCTGCTCACCGGTCAACCAGGGCAAATGGCCGTGCGCAAAGGCGGACTGCTTTGGTTGCGGCTCAGTATGCCGCATCCGCATTCCGCCACCGCCACGCACTCCGCGACCGCCAGTCTCTTGGCGGCGATGAGCCCCGGCCTCCTTTAAACCCAGTTGCCGCGACTGGTCAGCCTTTTTCTTCTTCCCGGATATTCTTGCTGATGCGCCACCAAATAAAGAGGCCCATGCTAATAAGAAACACAATCGTAAACAGGGACAGCAGACCAATGTCCGTGGCGAAGAGTAATTTCATCAAGACATCCATACTTTTTTCTCCTTTGTGTGATTGCCCAAGGCCGGGCGGGGGTTAACTAAGGTTTACTTGGGGGTTTTGTCTGGCGCTTGGCCGGCCTGCATACCGAGTCCGACTTTGTGGTGCGGTTCATTCACCAGCGGGTCGGCACCATTGATTGCAATCCATGCCGTGACCAAGCTGGCAATCACCGCCGTCGCGGGTAAGCCGATCAGCAGCCAGACCATGGGCTCTTTCCAGGGGGATCTCTTTTCACTCATAGCGTCCTCACTTGATGAAGCTCGACTTGGTTTCTCTTGACAGAGCGGGGGCATCTTGGGCGACAACCTCAAATTGAATCGGGCTTGACGGGCGCGTGAGCGACAGGCGCGGGGCCTCTAGGGTAACGACGACCGTTTCGGTGCCCAAGGCTGGGATTTCTGTCAACTGGCCACGGGTCACTTTCAAACCCGCTATACCCTTGGCACGAACCTCAAAGCGATGAGGTTTGGCATCCATATTGATGATTTGCAGGCGATAGAGATTTTCGATTTCACCGCTCGCTGCCTCACGGGACAGACTGTTGCGATCGCGCAGGACATCGACGAGCAAGGGGATGCGTGTGGCCATGGTGTAACCCACGCCAATCAGAATGGCACTGAAAACGGCGATATAGAAGAGGATGCGGGGCCGGAAGATATGGCGTTTGATTTCGCGGTCTGGATAGGTTCCTTCGATGGCGTTCTGGGTCGAATAGCGGATCAGGCCGCGCGGGGACCCAACCTTGTCCATGACTTGATCGCAAGCATCAATACAGGCGGCACAGCCGATGCACATGTACTGCAATCCGTTACGGATATCGATCCCGGTGGGGCAGACGGCGACGCAGATCCCGCAGTCGACGCAATCCCCTTGGGCTAGCGTCTCGCCCTTGCGGCGGGCGCTGCGCGGTTCGCCGCGTTTGGCGTCATAGGTGATGATGAGGGTGTCCATGTCGAACATCGCACTTTGGAAGCGGGCATACGGACACATGTATTTACAGACCTGATCACGCATGACACCGGCAAATCCCCATGTTGCGAAGGCATAGAAAAGGATCCAGAAAGTTTCCCATGGGCCAAAGCTCAAGGTGATCAATTCTTGCCAAAGGGCGGTCGCCGGGGTGAAGTAGGCGATCAGGGTGAAGCCATTCCAGAACGAGAACAGAATCCAGGCGAGTTGTTTGCCGCCCCGACGCAGGATTTTTTCGCCATTCCAGGGTTGACTCGTCAGTTTTTGTTGCCGTTTGTGATCGCCTTCAAAGAGCCGTTCAATCCAGACGAAGATCTCGGTGTAAACAGTTTGTGGACAGGCATAACCGCACCACAAGCGGCCGGCGATGGCCGTGAATAGGAATAGACCAAGGGCCGAGATGATCAGGAGTGCAGCAAGCCAGATGAAATCTTGTGGCCAGAACACCCAGTCGAAGAGATAGAACTTGCGGGCACCAAGGTCAAACAGGACGGACTGGCGGCCTTCCCATGCCAGCCAAGGCAAGCCGAAATAGAGGATTTGCGTGAGCCATACCAAGGCCACACGCCAATTGTTGTAGAGACCCTGTACCGCACGGTAATAAACCTTCTTACGCATCTCATACAGGGAGACTTCTTCGGACTCTTCTCCCTGGGGAGATGGAGCGTGCTGGTTCAATTTCGCTTCCTTTGGCAAAAACGGTTATAGCGCTAATTATCCACACTCTCCGGGTCTGCGTGCCCGTTGGTAAAGGGTTTTTTCAAACACCTTACCAACGGTGCCGGGCTTTGCCCAGCACCGCAGGAGTTAGGCTTACTTCTTGTTGAGGCTCATCAAATAGGCCGTCAGGAGAGTGATCTTGTCATCACCCAGGGCGGCCTGTTGAGCGGGCATCCCACCGACCCGACCCTTGACGATGGTCTCGGTAATGGCCGCAACCGAACTGCCATAAAGCCAAGCATCATCAACGATGTTGGGGAAGCTGGCATCTGGCATGCCCTTGCCATCGTCACCATGACAACCGGCACAGGCGGCATATTTGTCCTTGCCTGCCGCTGCCATGGCGGCATCGTGCGGCTTTCCACCCAGAGCGAGGACATAGTGGGCGACTTCCTTGGCACCTTGCTCGTCACCGGCCAAACCGCCCGGCATCTCACCCACGCGTCCGTCACTGATGCTAGCCTTGATCGCTTCCGGGGAACCGCCAAACAGCCAGTGCTCGTCGGTCAGGTTGGGGAACTTGCCGGCGGCACCGGTGGCATCCGAACCATGACACTGAGAGCAATAGGTCAGGTAGAGGCGCTTACCCATGGCGTTGGCAGTCGGATCGGCGGCGATGGCGGCTAGGTCTTTGCCCTTGAAGGGCTCAAAGACCTTGTTGAACTCGGCATCCACCGCAGCCTTTTCAGCCTGCCAGGCGCCACCCGAGGACCAGTTCCAGACGCCATTGAACTTGCCCAAGCCTGGATAGAGGGTCAGGTAAAGAACGCCGAAGGTGATCAGGCTATAGAACAGCCACATCCACCAGCGCGGTAGTGGGTTGTTGAGCTCTTGCAGGTCACCATCCCAAGCATGATGCAAAAGCTCAGCCTTTTCGCCCTGGGCGAGTTTGGCCGTGGTCTGGCTCTTGAGGATCCAGAGAGAAAAAAGGATGCCTAGAATGGTCAGGCCAGCGATGTAGTAATGCCAGAAATCGCTGACGAAGTCGGGAACAGCGTATTCGATCATTTTTGATTCTCCTTGTCAGGCGTGACGGTTGTCGTCAGTCGGGTCTTCCTCGAAGGGCAGGCGAGCCGCCGCTTCGAATTTGTCCTTGTTCCGCGTGCTGTAGGCCCACCCGATGATGGCAACAAACACCAGGAAGAACAGGATCGTGATGATCGAACCGACGCTACCGGCATCCATGGTTATTTGGCCTTCGGTGCAGAGGTGCCTAGGACTTGCAGGTAGGCAATCATTGCCTGCATCTCGGTCTTGCCTTCCAGTTCCTTGGGCGCATTGGCAATTTCATCGTCGGTATAAGGATGGCCGACCAGCTTCAAGGTGCGCATCTTGGCCTGGATGGAGGTCACGTCGACCAGGGCCGTGTCCAGCCACGGATAGGCGGGCATATTGGATTCCGGGACCACATCGCGCGGGTTCATCAGGTGCACGAAATGCCATTCATCTGAATAGCGGCCGCCCACGCGGTGCAGGTCCGGACCGGTCCGCTTGGAGCCCCACTGGAAGGGACGGTCATAGACGAACTCGTTGGCCATCGAGAAGTGGCCATAACGCTCGGTTTCGGCCCGGAACGGACGGATCATCTGCGAGTGGCAGTTGTAGCACCCTTCACGGATATAGATGTCGCGGCCTTCCAGTTGCAGGGCGGTGTAGGGTTTGAGGCCTTCAGCCGCCACCATGGTCGATTTCTGGAAGAACAAGGGCACGATCTGAACCATGCCGCCGATGGAAACGGCGACAAAGGTCAGGATCATCAGTAAGCCGATGTTCTTTTCTAGAAGTTTGTGAGAGAACATATTCGAGTCTCCTTTGTTCGGTTAAGCGTGAACCGCTTCAGGAATGCGGGCATCGTTAACGGCCTTGCCAGCCGCGATGGTTTTCCACATGTTGTAGGCCATCAGCAGCATGCCGGCGAAGAACATGGTGCCACCGATAAGGCGGACATAGTAGAAGGGATACATGGCGCTCACCGATTGGGCAAAGCTGTAGGTCAGCGTGCCGTCGTCGTTGGTTGCCCGCCACATCAGGCCCTGAGCCACACCGGCAATCCACATGGAGGCGATGTAAAGTACAACGCCGATGGTGGACCACCAGAAGTGCACATTGATCAGACGGGTGCTGTACATCTCTTCACGGCCAAACAGGCGCGGGATGAGGTAGTACATCGAACCGATGGTGATCATGGCAACCCAACCCAAGGCGCCAGAGTGCACATGGGCAATGTTCCATTCAGTGTAGTGAGACAGGGCATTGACGGTCTTCACCGACATCATCGGGCCTTCGAAGGTCGACATGCCGTAGAAAGACAGGGCCACGATCAGGAATTTCAGGATTGGATCGGTGCGCAATTTATGCCAGACGCCTGACAGCGTCATGATGCCGTTCATCATGCCGCCCCAGGACGGTGCCAGCAGCATCAGCGAGAAGACCATGCCCAAGGATTGGGCCCAGTCGGGCAGAGCGGTGTAGAGCAGATGGTGCGGGCCGGCCCACATATAAATGAAGTTTAGCGCCCAGAAGTGGACGATGGACAAGCGGTAAGAGTAGATTGGCCGGCCGGCTTGCTTGGGCACGAAGTAATACATCATGCCGAGGAAGGCGGTGGTCAGGAAGAAGCCCACGGCGTTATGGCCGTACCACCACTGCACCATGGCATCCTGTACGCCGGCATAGGCGGAGTAGGATTTGAACATGCCCATCAGGGTGGTATCGCCGCCCAGTACCCACGGCAGTTCGGCCGAGTTGACCAGATGGAGCAGGGCGATGGTGATGATGTAAGCGCCAAAGAACCAGTTGGCCACATAAATATGCTGGGTCTTGCGGATCATGATGGTGCCGAGATAGAGCACGGCATAGGCGACCCAGACCACGGTGATCAGCAGGTCAATCGGCCATTCCAGTTCGGCATATTCCTTGCCGGAGGTCAGACCCAGCGGCAGCGAAACGGCGGCCAGAAGGATGACCAGTTGCCAGCCCCAGAACACAAAGGCAGCCAAGCCATCAGACAGCAAACGCGTTTGACAGGTTCGCTGAACCACATAAAGAGAAGCCGCGAATAGACCGCAACCACCGAAAGCAAAGATCACCGCATTGGTGTGCAACGGACGCAGACGCCCATAAGAAAGATAGGGTGCCAAAGGCCCGAGGGCTTCGGTAAATGTCGGCCAGATCAGTTGTGCTGCAATCAGGACGCCTACGAGCATGCCTACGATGCCCCAAACGACCGTCATGACGGTGAACTGTCGGACGACCTTATAGTTATAGGTGGTCGCTTCCATCGCGTACTCCTTTATAAAGTCAATAAAACTACTTATTCTCGAAAGATGCCGCGAGTGCGGACACATCGTGAATATCCCATGTAAGCACACAAACACCAAAGACTTTGTGCGACATTTTGACGCGAGGCCATTTTAGTCAATTTTGACGCACAAAAACCCTGATCCAGATCAGGATCTGTTCATTTAATATCTGCGTGTCCTGTTTTGGGGTGCTTTGATATCGCCCAAGATGTCAGATTTGAGCGAGGCGGGCGAGCCGATCGGCATCAAGGACGCAGATGAGTCGACGCTGGTTGTCGATCAGACCTTCGTCCTGAAAACGAGCCAGCGTTCGACACACGGTCTCTTCGACAATGCCAAGATAAGTGCCGATGTCGTTGCGTGACATGCTGAGATTAAATTCCCGGCTGGAGTAGCCGCGTCGGGCAAAGCGTCGGGAAAGGGTAATCAGGAAAGTGGCCAGTCGTTCCTCGGCTGTTTTTTTGCCTAGAAGCAGGCTAAGGCCTTGGAGTCGCTGCACTTCCTGGCTTAGAAGCTGGGTTAACTGCACGCGCAGCGCGGGAAGCTCCTCGGTGAGCAACTGCAGGTGCTCAATAGGAATCTCGCACAGACTGGTGTTTTCCAGGGCCCGTGCCTCGGTACTGCAGAGCCCATCGTGGAGGTCGGCTAGACCCAGAGGATCCCCGGCGATATGAAAGCCGGTAATCTGGCTCCGGCCATCGACCGTTGAGAGGTAGGTTTTGATAGAGCCATAGCGAATCGCATAGATGGCCTTCAGGGGTTCGCCGATGCGGTACAGTAAGTCCCCGCGTTTGACCTGACGACGGTTCTTGGCAATGCGCTCAAGGAGGCGAGGATCAGCCTCGGTTGAGTCCAATGGGGTACCCAAGCGACATATGCCACAATTGCGGCAGGCGACGGCATTACAGTCCACCTCGGAAACAATCTTCAGTTTCTCGATTTTGCGTTCATGATTTGGGCGGGTCATCATCATCCATCAAGATCCGGTGTGCGGGGCCTTCCATATCCTCAAACTGTCCTGTCCTGACGGCCCACAAAAATATCGCTGCGATGATCGCGACAATGGCAAGACTGATTGGGATCAGAAGATAAAGGATGTTCATGTCCTCATTTTACCGTCAAATTGATAATTGTCATGAAATTTTGGGGCTGGTTTGTGGCAGGGCCTCAGTAGGGTGCGCTTTAGTGGTGTGATTTGCCAGACGCAAGGCGTTGAGCACCACCAGCAGGGAGGAGGCCGACATCCCAATTCCGGCCATCCAAGGAGTGACCAGCCCCATGCCTGCCGCCGGGATGGCAAGGGCGTTATAGAGCACAGACCAGGCCAGGTTTTGGCGAATGACGCGCTGAGTCTTGCGGGCAATGCGCACGCCATCGGCGAGTCGCACCAGTTCGGAGGACAACAGGATCATGTCGGCGGCGGCCTGGGCGGCCTCGGCACCCTGATCGACGGCAATTGAGACCTGCGCCTGTGCTAATACCGGCGCATCGTTGACCCCATCGCCAGTCATGGCGACAACCGCGCCTGTGGCTTGCAGGCTACGCACAGCTTCGAGCTTATCCTGCGGGTGCATGCCGCCGCGCGCATCGGCGATGCCGAGTTGACGCCCTAAGGCGGCCACATTCTCGGGCCGGTCGCCGGAGTACAGGTGCAGTCGAACGCCGAGTTCCTTGAGTTGCGCGATCAGTTCGGCGCATTGTGGACGCAAGCCATCGCCTAGGCCAAACCAGGCGAGTACGCCCTGAGCATCGGCGAGGGCGATGAGGGTCAGCCCCGCAGGTAGGCTAAAGTCCTCTCCGGGCGCAGCAAATTCAGGCGCACCGAGGCGATAGCGCTGCCCATTAATCTCGCCCTCGACCCCGAGACCAGGGTGATAGGTTAGGTGCTGCACATGGGGTAATGCATCGGCCGCATCGGACACGCCATCCAAGGCCGCCTCGCGCAGGGCAGCGGCAATTGGATGCGTAGCTCCCTGTTCAAGGGCGGCGGCTAGTTGAAGGGCGTTGTCCCTGTCACCGCGCAGGATGCGGACCTCGCGCAGGCGGAACAGGCCATCGGTGAGGGTGCCAGTTTTGTCGAAGACAAAATCGCTGGCCTGAGCCAGGACCTCAAGGGCATGACCGCGTGTTGATAACAGGCCGATGCGGGTTAACCGGCCAAGTGCGGCCGTGAGGCTAACCGGGGTGGCCAGGCCGAGTGCGCAAGGGCATGAGACGACCAGAACCGAGACGGTGATCCAGAAGGCGCGCGCCGGATCAACCATGGCCCAATAAGTGGCGATGCCGGCGGCAATGACGAGGAGGGCGAGCACGAAGGAGCTGGCGACGCGGTCGGCGGTCTGCGCCAGGTGTGGTTTTTCGGCCAGGGCGCGGTCGAGGAGACGAACGATGCTCGACACCACGGTGTCCTGGCCGGTGCGTTCGACGCGGCAGATCAGGGGGCTGCCGAGATTGTGGCTGCCGCCGATGATCTCGCTGCCGGGGTGTTTGGGGATGGGTCTGGATTCGCCGGTCAACAGCGATTCGTCGACACTGGAATGACCTTCGACCACGCGCGCGTCGGAGGGAAAGGCCGCGCCAGTCGCGACCAGGACGAAATCGCCAGGCGCCAGGCGGACCGCGCCGATGGCCTCCTCGGTGCGGGCGGTCGGGTAATCGGGCAGTCGCACAGCGGCCGCCGGGATTAACTTGACCAGGGTTTCGGCGGCTTCGGCCGAGCGTTTGCGCGCGTTCATCTCCAGGAAGCGGCCCGTGAGAAGGAAGAACACAAACATCACCACCGAGTCGTAATAGACATCTTGGGAGCCAGTGAAACTGCCATAAACACTCGCCGCAAAGGCCGCTCCAATGCCTAGCGCAACCGGCACATCCATGCCGGCGCGGTGAAGGCGGAGATCACGCCAGGCCCCCTGGAAGAACGGCCAGGCTGAATAGAACACCACGGGCAGAGTCAGCAGCAGGCTGGCAAAGCGCATCAGGGCCTCGATGTCGCGCGGCATGCTGCCGTCGTCGCCGGCGATATAGGTGGGTAGGGCGTACATCATCACCTGCATCATCCCGAGTCCGGCGATGGCTAGGCGGCGGATGGCGGCATTGCGCTCCTTGCGGAACAGTTCTTCCTGGCGACCCGTATCGAATGGATAGGCGTGATAGCCGATGTCGCGGATCGCTTCGAGGATCTGCGAGAGTTTGATGCAGCGGTCGTCCCAGCGTACCCGGGCTCGGTGGGTGGAGAAATTGATATCCGCTGCGATGACGCCGGGCAGCTGGCGCAGGTGGCGCTCGTTGAGCCAGACGCATGCCGCACAGACGATGCCCTCGAGGATCAGACTGGCATCCTTAAGGGTGCCCTCATTCTTGACGAAACCCTCCTGCACCTCGGGCAGATCGTAAAGAGCAAGGGCCTTGAGCTCGTCCAGAGCCGCTTCCGGCGTCTTGGGTAGATCGGTACGCAGACGGTAATAGTCGGCGTTGCCCGAGTCGATGATGGTCTGGGCGACGGCCTGACAGCCGCGACAGCATGCGAACCGAGTCGCCTCTCCGCTGCGGATGGGGTAATCGGACCCTTGGGGGACAGCCTCCCCGCAGTGGTAACAGGGCTGGCCGACTGCGGTTGCGGGCATGCGTCTCCTTGTAAACGGCGCGATTCTAACAGAGAGCGCAAGTTTAAATTCGAAGCGCGAATAATCGCCATCTCTTTATCGGGCCAATATCTGCAACGGCCCGATATAAAATTCGGCCCATGCTTCCATGGCTTGACCCTGACACTCCGTTTCCTCCTGTCGAACAGGCTTTCAAAGACCCGGACGGTCTGCTGGCGGCCGGCGCAGACTTGTCGGTCGAACGCCTACTAATGGCCTACCGGCAAGGGATATTCCCGTGGTTTTCGCCGGGACAAGCCATTTTGTGGTGGTCGCCGGATCCGCGTATGGTCTTGCCAACGGCCGCCTTCCGGCGGCACCGTTCATTGCGGCAACGGCTGGCGCGGGGTGGATTTGATTTTCGCCTTGATACGGCTTTTGCCGAGGTGGTGCGTGCCTGCGCCGCACCGCGTGCGCGGCAGCTGGGGACCTGGATCGTGCCCGAGATGCAGGCCGCCTATCAGCGTTTGCATGCGGCAGGCTATGCCCATTCGGCCGAGGTTTGGATCGATGGGCAACTGGCAGGTGGCTTGTACGGGGTCGCTATCGGTTGCATGTTTTATGGCGAATCTATGTTCAGTCGCCGCACCGATGCCTCGAAAATAGCCCTGGCCTTGTTATGCAATGGGCTTGCGCAGCAGGGCTGCAGGGTGATTGATTGTCAGATGCAGACCCCGCATCTGGCCTCGCTCGGGGCGCACCCCATCGGTCGCCATGCTTTTTTGCGTGAGGTGGAATGGGGCGTAATGCAAGCGGCGATGGATTGGCATTGGGAAGCCGAGGCGATTCGTGATGTCCTGCGTTGAACCGCAGTCGGCGGCCTTCTACCTTACTTCGCCCTATCCCTGCAGTTATCTGCCGGAACAGCAGGCACGCTCGCAAGTTCTGTTGCCGGGGGTGGTTCCACTCGGGCCAGCTTACGATGCGCTCATTCGCCACGGCTTTCGGCGGAGCGGAGATCATATCTATCGTCCGCGTTGCGATGCGTGTCAGGCCTGCGTTCCGGTGCGTTTGCCGATCGCCGAGTTCCAACCTGATCGTAGTCAGCGCCGCTGCCGGCAGCGCAATGGCGATCTGGAGGTCCGGGTGCTCGAGCCCCATTTTGTCGCCGAGCACTACGCCCTTTATCGCCGTTACCAAGCTGTGCGCCACGGTGGCTCTGCGATGGATCTGGATGACAGCGAGGCCTACCGAGCCTTCATCTTGGCTGCGCCGGGGTGTTCCAGATTGATGGAATGGCGGCTGGCAGGGGTGGTGATCGCCGTGGCGTTGATTGACATCGTTGCGGATGGGCTCTCGGCGGTGTACACCTTTTATAGCTCCGATTACCCGCCGCGTGGCCTGGGCACCTTGGCTGTGCTCGAGCAGATTGCCTGGGCTCGAGAGCAGGGTTTGCACTGGCTTTACCTGGGTTTCTGGATTGCCGCGAGTCCCAAGATGGCCTACAAGGCGCGTTTTCGTCCGTTAGAGGCCTACCGTGACGGGGGCTGGATCAGGCTATAGAATCGCGCTGATTAGAGGAGATTGCTCATGCGCCAATACCACGACCTACTCAAACATGTCCTTGCCCACGGGGTGAAGAAGGAAGACCGTACCGGCACCGGTACCTTGTCGGTTTTTGGTTACCAGATGCGTTTTGCTCTAGCCGACAGCTTTCCGTTGCTGACCACCAAGAAGGTCCATCTGAAGTCGATTACCCACGAGCTGTTATGGTTTTTGCAGGGCAGTACCAACATCGCTTATCTAAAGGAAAATGGCGTCTCGATCTGGGACGAGTGGGCCGATGCCGAGGGTAACCTGGGACCGATCTACGGATATCAGTGGCGCAACTGGCCGGCCCCGGATGGCCGTCATATTGACCAGATCGCCGAGGTGTTGCACACCCTAAAAACCAATCCGGACTCGCGCCGCATCATCGTTTCGGCCTGGAATGTAGGCCAGATCAGCCAGATGAAGTTACCACCCTGTCATGCCTTTTTTCAGTTTTATGTGGCAGATGGCAAATTGTCTTGTCAACTCTATCAGCGCAGTGCCGACATCTTCCTGGGCGTACCGTTCAATATAGCCAGCTATGCGCTACTGACCCTGATGATGGCGCAGGTGACGGGCCTGAAACCGGGCGAGTTTGTGCACACACTGGGCGATGCTCACATCTATCTGAACCATCTGGAGCAGGTCAACCTGCAACTGTCGCGTCATTGCAAGGCCTTACCGACGATGCATCTCAACCCGGAGGTGACCGACCTGTTCGCGTTCAAATTTGAGGATTTCACGCTGTCCGGTTATGACCCGCATCCGGGTATCAAGGCGCCAGTGGCGGTGTGAGGGCCTGCACCGGCCTTCAAACAAACGCTTTACGCTGTCGGGTAACTGTGTCACATTGCCCCTGCAAGATGACTGCTTGAATACGAAAACCTGTCACTAGGTGATCCGATCCCTGCCACAACCGTGGTAGGTAATTGTTGAATGTGCCTCGGCCCCGGGCCTTGATCATTTGACGCCATTATTGAAAATTAAGGAGATGCACGATGATGAAGAAACTCGTATTGGCTGCCGCCCTGGTGTGCAGTAGCGGTGCTCAGGCTGACGCAAATTCGGACATGATGGGCATGATGGGTTCCATGATGGGGCCGATGATGCCGATGATGGGACCGATGATGCCGATGATTGCGCCGATGATGCCCATGATGGCTCCGATGGCTCCGATGATCTCTCCCATGATGCCGATGATGCAGCCGATGATGCCGGCCATGAACGCCATGACTCCGATGATGGCCCCGATGACCCAGCCCATGGGTTCCATGATGCAGCCGATGGCCCCGATGATGGCCCCGATGGGTTCCATGGTGCAGCCGATGGCCGCACCGATGAACTCCATGGTGCAGCCGATGACACCGATGATGGGTTCCATGATGCAGCCGATGGCCGCACCGATGAATGCGATGACTCCCGCCGCAGCACCGGCCAAGTAGTTCTCGTGGTCCGGAAAAAACGCCCCGCTAATGGGGCGTTTTTTTATGCCGGTGTTTTTTGGGTTGTTGTTTTAGAATCTATCTATGCCCCTTTTTAGCCTGATCTCTGCTGTCGCCCGCAATCGCGTCATCGGCATCCACAATACCCTACCCTGGCGCTTGCCCGAGGATCTGCAGCATTTCAAACGCCTGACCTTGGGGCATCACATTGTCATGGGGCGCAAGACCTTCGAATCGCTGGGGCGGCCTTTGCCGGGGCGCACCTCGGTGGTGATCTCCCGCGATGCGACTTATGCCCTGCCTGCAGGGTGTCTGCTGGCGGGTTCCATCGCCGAGGCCCTGGCCTTGTGCGGTGATGATGCCGAGGTTTTTTGCATTGGGGGCGCGCAGCTTTATAGCCAGGCTATGGCGCAGGCCGATCGCTTGTATCTCACCGAGATTGATGCCGATTTTGCGGGCGATGCCTGGTTTCCGGAGTTTGCGCGCAGCGCGTGGCAAGAAACCGCACGCGAGGCGCAGGTCAGTGCAGATGGCCTGCGCTACGCCTTTGTTACTTACCAACGCTCACCCACATAACCCGCGCCTTGGTGCGTGTTGCGGGTGGGATCGGAAGGACTCAGACCGGATTGGGGACGGCCCGGCGTCAGAGATAGGGGTTGGTCAGCCGCTCCCGACCGAAGGTGGAATCTGGCCCGTGGCCGGGTACAAAGCTAATAGCGTCGCCGAGCGGGAGCAACTTGTGCTGGATGGCATCGATTAACTGGGCATGGTTGCCCCGCGGGAAGTCGGTGCGTCCGATGGCGCCGGCAAACAGTACATCACCGACAAAGGCAATCTGCTCGGCGCGGTTAAAAAACACCACATGGCCAGGCGTGTGGCCAGGACAGTGGATGACATCTAATCGCTGTTCGCCGATCACCACGCTTTCGCCATCCTCCAGCCAGCGGTCGGGAGTGAAGCCCCGGGCCGGCGGAAAACCGAATTGCGAGGCTTGTTCCGGCAGCTTTTCGAGCCAGAAGGAATCGTCCCGCTGCGGGCCGATGATGGGGATCGATTGTTGCTCGGCAATTTCCAGGGCCGCGCCGACATGGTCAAGATGGCCATGGGTGAGTAGCAGTAGGTCCAGTTTTACACCGTGTTTGTGAACCCAAGCCAGCAAGCGGTCGGCTTCCCCGCCGGGATCAATCAGCGCGCCGCGCCTTGTGGCGGCGCACCAGATGAGGGAGCAATTTTGCTGGAAGGCGGTAACGGGAAGGGTGAGGTGGGGCATGCCAGACATTATCCCGTATGGCAGACCGCTTGCCCTAGGTGTATTAGGGCCGGTGGCCCCACACCGCGAAGAAGGGATCCGCAAATGGCTGGGCCGCGCTATAGGCATCCTCCATTGGGCGAGGCCAGTTGCGTTTGGATACCGAAGGGGAGGTCAGCGATATCTCCGCCTATTACGCTTCCATCAAGCCGGCCTTCAATCTGCCGCTGTTCCAGATCAAGGCCGACGATTAAGCCCGTACCACCGCGCTCACCCCGCGGCGGCTGCTGAACTGTTATCCACGGTTCCGCAGCCGATTTTTTGCGGCGCGGTTAAACTCCTCCCCATGGAAACTCTGAAACTTAGTCGGCGCCCTTTATTTGACCCGATTCTGCGTACGCTGCATGCTTGGAACGGGTTTTTTATTGTGGCGTTGCTGCTCACCAGTGCGGCGGCCGATGCGTTGTGGCTGGAAGGCTCGGTGGTGGGGCTTTGGCGGCTGCATGTCTGGCTGGGCTATGGCCTGTTGCTTGGCCTCGTGGGGCGTGTTGTTTGGAGCCTGGTGGGACCGCAACGGGCGGGTTGGGCCGTGCTGTGGCAGCCGAAATCTTGGCGGCAAGCGTGGCTACTCGCGTGGCAGGATAAGCGCTGGCTAGCGTGGCTGGAAACCCGTCAGAAGGATGGCTCTGCGCCGCCGCCAGCCGCCGCTCTGGTGTATCTCATCAGCTATGGCGTGTTGTTGATATCGGTGCTGTCGGGGCTGGTTCTGGTCGCTGTCGAGTATGACAGTGGGCCGCTCCGCGCAGTGCTCGGTTTGGCGTTTGCTTGGGGCGAGGTGGCTCAGGCCTGGCACGAGATTGGCGAAAAATGGTTTTACCTGTTTTTGCTCCTGCACTTTGCCGCCATGATTTGGCACGAGCGCCGCGAGGGAGTGCCCGTGGCTCAAGGCATGATCAGCGGCTATTACTATCATCGGAAAGATGAAGATGAATAAATTTTTTGTGATCTTGGCGTTTTTTGTGGCGGGTTTTCCCGTATGGGCGTCGACGCCGGGGCAAATTTTCGAGCAATTAAATCGGGCCGCGCGTGAGGTTGCACCGGGTTTCTCAGCCTCGGCCCAACGGGGTGAGGCGTTGTTCCGCGCCAAGCTTGGCACGGGTGAGGCAGAATCGTGCATGACATGTCATACGCCGGATGCGCGCCGGGCCGGGCAACATTTTCGCACCAATAAACTGATTGAGCCGCTGGCGCCGAGTGCCAACCAAGCCCGTTTTACCGACATGGCGCATGTCGAAAAGTGGTTCCGCCGGAACTGCCGCGAGGTGCTGGGACGCACCTGTACGGCTCAGGAAAAAGCCGATTTTGTAGCCTACATGAAGCTTCTGTAAGGAGAAAAAATGCATCATCATGCCTTCTTTGATCGGGCCTTTCCGGGGCGGCACAAGGCGTCCTGCAAAGCCGCCCTGCAGGGGTTTTGATCATGCAATGGTTACGCTTTCATCCCTACATCACGCTGCTGACCGCGCTCGTGCTGACCCTGGCCGGCATCAGCGCAGGACAGGCGGGCTTTGATGACAGCCATGCCCGTTTTGCCATGCCGCAAGATCCTTTGTTTGTAAAAGAGTGTGGAGGGTGTCATACGGCTTATGCGCCGGGCCTGCTGACCGCTGGCGAATGGCGGCAGGTAATGGATGACCTGCAAAATCATTATGGCGATGATGCCAGCCTTGATGGGCCAACGCGTTTGGCGATTCTGCGCTGGCTTGAGGAGGGAGCGGCGGATGCTCCGGGCGCCACGCGCTTGATGCGGCGCATTACTGAAACCACGGCGAAGAGCAAAGATTTGCCGCGTATTACGGCATCGCGCCTGTTCCGTCATGAGCATGACGAGATGCCGGGCTATGTCTGGACGCGCAAGGCCATTGGCCGAAAATCCAACTGCGGTGCCTGTCATATTCGCGCCAACGCGGGTCGTTATGACGAGGACGAGGTCAAGATCCCGCGTTGAATAAACCTCTGGTGATCTCTTTGATGGGCCCCACCGCCTGCGGCAAGACCGGGCTGGCGGTGGGGTTGGCACAGCACCTGGCATCCCAAGTACCGGTGGAGATCATCAGCGTTGATTCGGCCCTGGTGTATCGCGGCATGGATATCGGAACGGCCAAGCCGACCGAGGTCGAGCGCGCCGGTGTCCCGCATCACCTGATAGATATCGTCGAACCCTCTGAGCCTTATTCTGCTGCCCGTTTTCGAGCCGATGCCCGGCGCCTGATCGACGAGATCCACGCGCGTGGGGCTTTGCCCTTGCTGGCGGGCGGCACGATGCTGTATTTCCACGCCCTGAAACACGGGATCGACGACTTGCCCGAAGCCGACCCGGCCTTGCGCTCCGAACTGGAGCGGCGCGCCATGCAAGAAGGTTGGCCGGCGCTGTACGCCGAGTTGACGCAGCGAGACCCCGTGACCGCCGCGCGCTTGTCCCCCAACGATCGTCAGCGGGTGCAGCGCGCTCTGGAGGTCTGTATCAAAAGCGGTCAGCCGATGTCGACGCTACTGCAAAAACCAGAACGACCGCTACCGCCCTATACCCTGCACGAAATCATCCTGTTGCCTTCCGACCGCGCCGCGCTACATCAGCGCATCGCCGAGCGTTTTGATTCGATGCTGGAGGGAGGTTTTGTGGACGAGGTGCGGCGGTTGCTGGCGGATCCACGCATCACGGCGGAACTTCCGGCGATGCGCAGTGTGGGCTATCGCCAGGCGATGGGTTTTATCCGTGGTGAAATGGATGCGGCGGCATTTCGCGACCAGTCGATTGCGGCGACCCGCCAGTTGGCGAAGCGCCAGATCACCTGGCTGCGGGGCTGGGAAGGGGGTCAGGTATTCGATTGTCTGGACCCGAGCCTGCAACAGGCTGTGCTGGCTTGGTTACAGGATGCTCTGGCCGGTCCGGAAACGCTTCAGTAACAGCGAGTTGCTGACCACGCTGACCGAGGATAGGGCCATGGCGGTACCGGCGATGACGGGATTCAACATGCCAAGGGCAGCCAGCGGCAGGGCTAGCACATTGTAAATAAAGGCGAAGAACAGGTTCTGCCGAATTTTTTTCATCACCGCGCGGGCTAGTTCGATAGCATCGGCGAGGGCATGAAGATCGTTGCGCATCAGGGTGATATCGGCGGCCTCGCGGGCGATGTCCGCCCCGGCGTGCATGCCGAACCCGACATCGGCGCTGGCCAGTGCGGGAGCATCATTGACACCGTCGCCGACCATGCCGACAGAGTGTCCATGTATCTTCAAGGTGGCCTTGAGTGCGCTTATGGCCATGGCCTTGGCCTGCGGTTTGATTCCTGCCTTGACCTTGTCGATCCCCGCTTCGGTCGCCATGCGCTGAGCGATTTCGGGCCGGTCACCAGACAGCATGTGAACCTCGATGCCTAGGTCTTGCAGACGAAGGACCGCGGCCCGGCTGGTGGGGCGTAGGCGGTCCTGCAGGCCAAGGTGGCCGAGCAACCGTTCACCTGACTCAGTTTGTTCGTGCAGCGCAACCCAGGTTAGGTGAGGATCGGGCGGTGTTGGGGCTGGGCCGAGTTGTAGCCAGCGTCCTTCGATGCGGCCGTGCACGCCCTGACCTGGTGTCTCCGTAAAGGATTCGACGGGCGGCAGAAGGGCTGGTCCGGCGGCGCGGATGGCCTTGGCGATGGGGTGGCTGGAGCCCTGCTCGAGTGCAGCAGCCAGGCGGAGCAGGTGCGTATCGGTAAGGCCTGCCTCGGGTTGTAGCCTGGTGACCTCAATCTGGCCGGTGGTCAGGGTGCCGGTTTTGTCGAGGGCAATGACACTTAGTTTCTCGCAGCGTTCCAGGGCCTCGGCCGAGCGCACCAGCAGGCCTAATTGCGCGGCACGCCCCAAGCCCACTACGACGGCGGTGGGCGTGGCCAACCCCAGGGCGCAAGGGCAGGCGATGACAAGAACAGCGACGGCGGGGACGAAGCCGCTCAGCGCCTCTCCTGTGTATAGCCACCAGCCGGCCAAGGTGATGGCAGCCAAGGCCAGAATGGCGGGGACAAATACAGCCGAGACGCGATCGGCCAAGGCCTGGATCGGCGCCTTGGAGCCGGCGGCGGCCTCGGTCAGGCGCACAATCTCCATGAGTTGGGTCTGCTCGCCGACGCTGTGCGCCAGCAAGGTGAGAGTCCCGGCTAAATTTTGCGTGCCGGCATAAACGGGCGCTCCGGGGCGTTTTTCGAGCGGCAGGCTTTCGCCGGTGAGCAGCGCTTCGTCCACGCTTGATTGGCCGTCCAGGACCTCGCCATCAACGGCAATACGCTCGCCGGCCCGAACCCGGATTCGATCGCCAGGACGCAGGTCAGCAATGGGAACCTCGACCTCGCCGATCTCGCCATTCAGCTCACGCAACACGCGCGCTGATTGTGGTTGCAGGCGGATCAGGCTCTCGATGGCAGTGCTCGTACCCGCCTTGGCCCGGGCCTCCAGAAGTTTGCCAAGCCGCACCAAGGTAATGACAGCCGCTCCCGCCTCAAAATAGACAAGGCCATGGGGCGCGGTGAGCCAGACGGCCGTGCTGTAAAAATAGGCGGCGCTGGTGCCGAGTGCGACCAGCACATCCATGTTGGCGCCGCCACCGCGCAGGGCGTGCCAGGCGCCCCGGTAAAAACGCGCCCCGGCCCAGAACTGCACCGGCGTGGCCAGCGCCCATTGCAGCCAGAGCGGCAGGCCGGTGTGTTGTTGGCTGTCTTCAGCGCTACCCATGAACAGCATTTGCACCACCAACGGCAGGCTGAGCAGGGCGGCGATGGCAAAGATCCAGCCTTCGCGGCGTAACCGGGCCGCCTTGGTGGCCTGGTCTGCCGCACGGGCGTTGGGGTCTATGGGCGTTGCGCTGAAACCGGCAACCGCCACGCTGGCGATCAGTGCGTCCGGGTCCGTCTCGGCACTCCGGTAGCGGATGCGCGCCGTCTCGCGGGCCAGGTTAACCCAAGCCGATTCGACCCCGGGTTGCGCGTTGAGAACGCGCTCTAGGCGTGCCGAACAGGCCGCGCAGGTCATGCCGGTGATGTTGAGGTCGAGAGTGTCGGTCATGTCAGGGTTACTTCACTGCACACGCTCGGTGTAAAAGCGAGATCAGTCTCTGATTTGAGCGAGATTTGGGGCGACCTGAGCTTCGATCGGCGCGTGCACATGAGCGTGCTCCTGTTCGCCATGGCTATGCGGGCCGAGGCCGGTGATCAGGTAGACAATCACCACACCCGTCAGCATTAGCAATAGCTGACCAACGGCATCCTTGAAGCGGCGATGGTGATGCAGTTCCGGTACCAAGTCGGCGATGGCGATATAGATGAAGCTGGATGCGGCCACGACCAGCACATAAGGCACCGCCGCCTGCAGGTTAGCCAGGGCGAAATAGCCCAGCAAACCGCCGAGCATCATGGTCGCCCCGGACAGGGCGTTGAGCAGCAGGGCACGGCGCTTGCTCATGCCGGTGCTGAGCAGAACCATGAAATCACCAATCTCTTGCGGCAGTTCATGGGCAAGGACCGCGCCGAGCGTAGCCCAGCCCAGATGGGGGTCGGCAAGAAAGGCCGCCGCGACCAGAATGCCATCGACAAAATTGTGCAGGCCGTCGCCGAGGACGATCAGAAGCGTCCGATTGCCGTGATGGCCATGGCCATGATGATGATCGTGGGCCGGATTGTCACATTGCACGGGGGCTTCGCCATGCGAGTGGCGCCAGAGTGCGGCTTTTTCCAGCAGGAAGAAAACGATGATGCCGGCCAAGGTGATTTGTCCCACCTGATCCGCCGCCACGCCGAGTTCGATGGCCTCGGGCAACATCCGGGTAAACGCGAAGGTGAGCATAATGCCCACCGCAAAGGCCACCATGCGGTCGGCAAAGCGCGGTAGCCAAGTCAGGGCCAGAGTGGCTGCCAGGAGGACGCTGAGGACACCGCCAATAAAAGTGGCGAGCAGAATATCGACAAGAAGCATGAGGGGCGAAGCCTAAAGCGGGAATGAGCGGATTGTCAGCGCCGCAGTTGCTTTGGGCAAGGGCCCGGATGCAGCTTTATGGGTTGCTGGGGGTATCGGTCGGCCCGCCCTGAGCCTTCCAGCCCACCATTCCACCCTGGAGGAGTCGCAGGTTGTCGTAACCCGCGACGCGCAAGGCAAAATGCGCTTGCGCTGAGAGCATGCCCGAATCGCAATAGACCAAAACCAAGCGATTACGCGGTACTTCTTGGCGGCGTGCCAGAAGTTGGCGCCATTCGATGTTGACGGCGCCGGGGATTTTTCCACTCGCTGCGCGTTCGGGGCTGCGGGTATCGATGAGATAAAAGGACTTCCATTCGCCACCGACGATCTGGGCCGGGGTGACTACACCGCCGCCGTAGTCGGCAAAATCAAAATAACCTTCCATGGCCTCCGTAACGGGGTCAGCATGACCAAGGCTGGACAGGGTGAGAAAGACAAGAAAGATCAGGCGGCGCATGGGAGGAGGGAAGGATCTGGATGGCCAACATGATCCCAAAAGGCCAGCCCATCCGTCCAGTGACGAAAAGACTAGTTGTGGTCACCACCGGGCCGCCTTTTAGGCGGCGCTCGGCCGCTACGGGGTCACTAGGGGTTGCTACGAGGCCGTGACTCAACCGGCCATGCGCTGACCGTGTTCGCGGGTGTTGTGGAACTGGATCTTCGGCCATTTTTCCATGGCCAAGCCCAAACTGACCGAGTTGGGCGACAGAAACACCAGGTTGCCATCAACATCGTGGCCCAGACGCAGGGCGTTGGCGCGGGTGAATTCAGCCAAGTGGGCGGTGTCCTCGCAGGTCACCCAGCGCGCGGTGTGAATGTCGGAGCGCTCGAAAATCGCATCGACACCGTACTCGCTTTTTAGCCTGTGTTCGACCACTTCAAATTGCAATGGACCGACCGCGCCCAGCAACAGTGTGGTCTCGACCATCGGCGTGAAGACCTGAATGGCGCCTTCCTCGCCCAGTTCTTGCAAGCCTTTTTGCAACTGCTTGGACTTGAGTGGATCGCGCAGCCGGGCGCGTGAGAAAAGGTCCGGTGCGAAATAGGGAATGCCTTTGAAGGTGACGGGGGTGCCTTCGCACAGCGCATCGCCGATCTGCAATTGGCCGTGGTTGTGAATGCCGATGATGTCGCCGGCATAGGCCTCTTCCATGCGGGTGCGCTCGTTCGCCATGAATACCACCGCGTTGGCGATCTTGATCTCTTTGCCAGTGCGCCGGTGTTTGACCTTCATACCTGGCGTGTATTGCCCGGAACAGACCCGGAAAAAGGCGATGCGGTCGCGGTGGTTGGGGTCCATGTTGGCCTGGATTTTGAACACGAAGCCGCTGAATTGACGGTCTTCCGGGGCGACGGTGGTAGCGCTGCCATCCGCCCGAACGGCCTCGCGCGGTTGTGGCGCTGGGGCCCAGTCGATCAAGGCCTTGAGAATCTCGCGCACGCCGAAGTTGTTGATACCAGACCCGAAGAATACGGGTGTTTGTACACCCCGCAGAAAATCAGCGGGACTGAAGGCCGCGCCGGCACCTAACACCAGCTCGGTTTCGTCGCGCATTTGCTCGAATTCCATCGGACATTGCGCTTCGAGCGCCGCAACCGCGGCGCCGCGCAAGGTTTCAAAACCCTGATCAGCGCGTTCCTCGCCCGGGACAAAGCGCAGCACCGAGTCGTCAAGCAGGTGATAGACGCCCTGGAAACGCTTGCCCATACCAATGGGCCAAGTGACCGGCGCGCAATGGATTTTGAGCACCGACTCGATCTCGTCGAGCAACTCGATGGGGTCGCGGACCTCGCGGTCCATCTTGTTGATGAAGGTAATGATCGGCGTGTTGCGCAGGCGGCACACCTCCAACAACTTGATGGTCTGTTCTTCCACACCCTTGGCGGCGTCCACTACCATCACGGCGGCATCGACGGCGGTCAGCACGCGGTAGGTGTCTTCAGAAAAATCCTGATGGCCGGGAGTGTCGAGCAGGTTGATGACGCAGTCGTTGTACTGAAACTGCATCACCGAGCTGGCCACCGAAATGCCGCGCTGCTTTTCGATGTCGAGCCAGTCGGAGGTGGCGAATTTGCCGCTCTTCTTGGCCTTGACCGTCCCAGCCATCTGGATCGCGCCGCCGAACAGCAAGAGCTTTTCGGTCAGCGTGGTCTTGCCCGCATCCGGGTGGGAGATGATGGCAAAGGTACGCCGCCGCGCGGCCGCGCGGGCGATGGGTGAATCCGACACGATCAGGACTGCTGGATGCCAGCGACGACCCAGCGCTCGGTGCCCGCTTCGCGAACCAGGTGCCAAACCTCGTCGAACGGGGTGTCCACGCCATCTTCGCGCAGTTGGCCAGAATAGCGCACGCTGACGATCTGACGGCCACCTTCCTCGGCCCAGTCGGCCACTCCAGCCTCGAGGTTGAGGACATCGGTCTGGCTGGAGGCGTTTTGACGACTCTCGATATCGAGTTTTACCTCGGCAAACATCTCGGGCGAGAGAAAGCTGCGCAGATCATTCAGGTTGCCGGCATCGTGGGCGGCTTGCAGGCGAATGAAGGTAATTTTGGCCAGACGCACAAAGGCATCGCGGTCAAAATCGGCCGGCAGGGGAGTGGCGGGTGCAGGTGTGGGAGCGCTGCTGCCGCCCATCGTTGGCCGCTCTTCCTGGGGTTCGAAACGCTCGGCAGGACCATTAGCCGCGTATTGCAGGGGTTGCGGACGGCGGTTGCGATTCATAAACCAACGCACGGCCATGAACGCGACCAGGGCGAGCAGGGCCATCATGAGAAAGTTGGCCATCTCTTCACCAAAACCGAAGTGCGAGGCAAGGGCGGCCAAGCCCAGACCGGCGGCCAGGCCCGCCAAGGGGCCCATCCAGGAACGCTTTTGGGGCGTGGCTTGCGGGGCGGCAGTCGGCTGACGCGGGGCTTGCTGCGGGGTGGCTTGGCGCTGCATGCCGGAGGAACGGCCCCCGCCCATGCGGCGCGCCTCGGCGTCCGGGGTTACGAGGGCAAAGGTGATGAACACGGTAAAGAGAGCCAGCAGGAAGGATTTCATGGGTCTATCCAAGATCAAAAAGAGGTTGCATTGTACTTTAGGCGCGGGGCGGTTAGCGCGAAACAGCGGCCAGAGTGCTCGCCCCCGCCGCGCTGTCACAACCGTCTTCGTCAAAGCGTGGGCCGCTACGCAAGCGGAGGCCTTATTCCTTGTCGTGCTCCGCGGCCGGGCCATGTTTACCACCGGCCAGCTTGTCCATGAGGGCGAACATGACACCGGAGACGACGAAGGTCATATGCAGCCCCACCTTCCAAGCCAGTTGTGAGTCAGTCAAGGTCTCCACATGCATGAAGGCCTTGAGCAGTTCAATACCCGAGATGGCCACGATGGAGCCGATTAGTTTCATCTTGAGGTCGGCAAACCCCACATGTCCCATCCACGACGGCCGGTCTTCGTTGTCGTGGGTTTCAATCTTGGAAACGAAGTTTTCATAACCGGCAAAAATGATGATGATCAGAAGGTTGGCGATCATCACCACATCAATCAAGGTCAGGATGCCGATAATGACATCGCTCTCGGCCCCGTTCAAAGCAATAGGCACGAAATGGATGAATTCCTTGACGAAGGTCACCAGCAACAGAGCGATGGCCAGCACCAGGCCGACATAAAACGGCGCCAACAGCCAACGGCTGTTGAACATCATCACTTCCAGTCCGTGTTCAAGTTTTTTCATGAGGGTCCTTTAGGGGTTTCAATCAACGCCCGGCTTCCAGCGCGGCAATGCGCTCTTCCAGCGGCGGGTGGGTCATAAACAGGGCGCGGATGCCGGAAGGCCGACCCCCGTTGATACCGAAGGCCGCCATTTTATCCGGTAACGGCGCGGGATCGTGCAAGGATTGCAAACGGCGCAGCGCATTAATCATGCCCTGCCGGCCGGCCAGGCTGGCGCCACCGGCATCGGCCCGGAACTCGCGCTGGCGCGAGAACCACATCACAATCATCGAGGCGAGGACGCCCAGGATCAGCTCGGCGATGATCATCGTGACAAAAAACGCCGGTCCCTGGCCACGCTCGGTCTTGAAAATGACCTTGTCCACCAGATGGCCGATGACACGCGAGAAGAACATCACGAAAGTGTTGACCACGCCCTGGATCAAGGCCAAGGTCACCATATCACCGTTAGCCACATGCGAGATCTCGTGGCCCAGCACCGCCTCGGCCTCGGCCTGGGTCATGCGGCCGAGTAGCCCGGTCGACACCGCGACCAACGCGTTGTTCTTGTTCGCCCCCGTGGCGAAGGCGTTGACATCCGGCGAGTCATAAATGGCCACTTCCGGCATGCCAATGCCAGCGGCCTGGGCTTGACGAGCGACCGTCTCAACCAGCCAACGCTCCTCGGCGTTTTGCGGCTGGGTGATGACCTGCGCGCCAACCGCCATCTTGGCCGACCACTTGGAAATGGACAGGGAAATCAACGAGCCGCCAAAACCCATGATGGCGGCAAAGATCAGCAAGGCCTGCAAGTTGAGACCGTTTTCGTTGAGGTACGGCTCCACGCCAAGGAGTCGCATGGTGACGGAAAGCACCAGGACGATGGCGAGGTTAGTGACGAGAAACAACACGATGCGTTTCATAAAGGGCTCAGAAGATGAAGTTTCCAGAGCCGCTATTTTGAGGGTATTGCGCGGGATTTCAAGAGGGGCCATGGTGGTCAGAAGTAAAAAAAA